>LGVF01129587.1_pt1 | contig 19618 bp, 14 predicted proteins | sample 469901 | NCBI WGS metagenome assembly LGVF01 (sample SAMN03893561, study PRJNA290197) | marine sediment metagenome | material: sediment; isolation source: combined push core samples #3730, #5133, and #5579 collected at Hydrate Ridge | place: Pacific Ocean: Hydrate Ridge
CCTTGTTTGTGCCAGTTGACCCACTGCTGACAGGCTGTGCGTAGTACCCATTCGCCAATAGGTACAATCAGTCCCGTCTCTTCGCTTAATGGAATAAACCGGTCGGGTGCAATGAGCCCTAGCTCTGGGTGTTGCCAGCGCACGAGAGCTTCGCAGGCGACCACCTCGCCATCTGGCAGCGTGACCTGAGGTTGGTAATGAAGGATGAGTTCATTTTTTTCGATGGCGTGGCGTAGGTGGCTTTCAAGGACCACACGTTCAAACGCCGCCTCGGTTAATTCTGGTGAGTAGATGTGGTAGGAGTTTTTCCCCTTCTCTTTGGCTTTAAACATCGCGGTGTCGGCATTTTTAAGCACTTCATCTGCACTCGTGCCATCATCGGGAAATAGTGCGATTCCCAGACTGGCACTGATAAATAGCTCATAATTGTCGATATTGTAGGGGGCGTTGAGGCGCTGAAGGATCTCTTCGCAGCGAACGACCACATCGTGGGCGGAGCGAACCTGATCTAAAACGAGGACAAATTCATCGCCACCTGGGTGGGCGATGGTGTCGACGTCACGCGTTTGCACCTGTAGTCGTGTTGCCACCTCTTTAAGGACTTCATCGCCCGCAGCATGCCCAAGGCTGTCGTTGATGTTTTTAAAGTTATCAAGGTCGATATAGATCGCCGCTCCTTGATGTTTGTCGCGTACAGCGCGCTGCATCGAGTGGTTGAGCCGAGCATGGAGTAGGCGGCGGTTAGGTAGTTGTGTAAGTGGATGGTGGTTGGCGAGGTGGTCGAGTTGCTTCACTACATCATTGATGGCGGTGATATCCATAAATACCGCCACATAGTGAGTTGTTTTACCGGTATCATCGAGAATAGAACTGATGGTTAATAACTCAGGATAAACGCTGCCATCTTTGCGCTTGTTCCAGATCTCCCCTTGCCATTTGCCGACAGTTCCAAGAGATTTCCACATCTCCTGGTAGTAGTTCTGATCGTGACGGTCCGATTTAAGAATTCTTGGGTTTTGCCCGAGTGCTTCCCGTTCTGTATAGCCAGTGATGGCACAAAAGGCTGGATTAACAGCTAAGATTGTCCCTTCTTTGTCGGTGATTGTGATCCCTTCGGACGTGCTTTCAAACACCTTTGCCGAAAGGCGTAGATGGGCTTGTTGCTGTGACTGTTCGGTGATGTCATCCATGAGGTGAACGGAGTACAGAAATTGTTGCTGCGGGTCGAAAATGGCAAACGATTGCGAGCTGAATGTCTTATTGTCAATGGTGAGGGTTAGTTTGTGGTTGCAATTGAGTGTGTCAAAGTTTTTGCCGACTAGACATCCCGCCAGTGGGCTGTCTTGTCTTGGGAAAAGCTCCCAATAATAGTGGCCGAGGGCATCGTCAATTGAGCTGTTGGCAAAATCTAGGTACGCTTTGTTAGCTTTGATCAGTTTGCCATCACGGTCATGGAGAAAAATTGGCGAGCTGACGGCATCAAGGGCATCACTCCACTGTTTCTCAGCTATTTGTAACTCTTTTGTTCGAACTCCAACCCGTTCTTCAAGGGCTTGATTGAGTTGAATGATCTCATCGTTGCTGTTGAGTAGGTTTTGTTCTGATTGATTTAATTGTTCAATGATATCTTTTAGGCTTGTTTGGGTGGAGATAATTTGTTTAGAGATGAGGAATATGAGTATCAGAACAGCTAGGATCGTTGTGGCAGCCCACCTTGTATCTGATTGCTGCTTGAGCTTTCGTGCTTTGGCAATATTTTCTTTAAAGGTCGTGAGTTCATTTCTACCTTCATATGCAAGCTTGTGGGCATTTTCACTTAAGCGGTCAATCTGAGATTGAACAATCTTGGCATAGCTGCGCAATTTTATCGCAATATCTTGTAATTGTCCTTTTTGGGTATCTATAAGTAATTGATTTCTTTCCTTTGTTATTGTGATAGTTCGTGAAATGTTTTCGTGGAGGATTACGAGTTGGGGCCTGAGAGTTAAAACTGATAAATTATATTGTTGTTTGTATTGTGGAACGTAGTCAATTGTGTAATTAGAGCTGCTTTTGTTTGGCAAGTTGAGACTGAACTCATGCGTTAATGTGCCACCGTGACTAAGGATGTCTAAAATATGAAAGAGTTGATCAAAAATTTGATTGGTTTCGCTTAGCAGTTGTTTTTGATGGTCGCCCACTGCTGAAATGAGAATCATGTGAAAACGGGTCGAAATTCCCCCTAAGTCTCCCACAATAAGTTCACCGAGGTTTTTTTTAGCGGTGGCATTCTCAATTTGGTGATTAAGATGTTGCTCAAAAGATTGGAACTTGGCTTGTTGAACAATAATGAGCCAAAAACCAATCAGTACGACAGCAAAGATCAGTACCAGTGCAATCTTGCTGCGTAAAATTTGCCGTTGTAATTTATTCATGGGATGTTTTTCCGAAGCCGTAGCGGGTGAAAATAACTTCAGCTGTAGGGCTACAGGATAAGCTTAGATAGCGTTTAGCCAAATCAATATGTTGTGAGTATCTGAGTAGGGCCATTTTTAAAGTGACCCTATGTACGTTATTGTCTGGCAAGGAGAAGGTGTCAACAAACAAACTGTGTTGGTGTTGTCCTTCAGATAGCCAGTTGATGGTCAAATCCACTTTATTTGCGACAATTGCGTCGTAAAGTGCTCTTGAATCTGGGAGAATGAGCTGGGCGTGTTCAATGACTTTATGGTAGATCCCGCTCTTTTGTAAGAGGATTCTTGTCTGGCGACCAATCGATCCTGATTCTGGATCACCGATGGCGGTTCTGAATGTGGTATTGAAAAAGTTGGTTAAGTTAGTATCGATATTTAATGGATTGTTCTTGGCGACCATTATCGTTGGATGTTGATAGCCAATGATTACGTCCTCAATAATAAGACCTTCGGCACTCGCTTGATTAAGATAACTCTCGCAACCGGGGAGATAAAGATCTCCTTTTTGGTTGATCTGAATACTGTGGAGTAAGACCCCTGACCCTTCTTTGATTATTTTTACCGTACAATTTTCTTGTGTTTCAAAAATATCGGAAACTTCTCTGACTGCTGCTGCCATAGCTGTTCCGCAGTAGATGAGCAGTTCTTTCTTTGCTGTTTCGGGTTGTTGTTGTGCTTCGCAACCGCAGAGGCAGAGAGTTGATAGAAGACAGCAAGAGATGACGATGTGCCTGAGCATAAGTTTCTCCAATTGAATACGTCTTAGGTGGCCTAGGACATTTCGTTGGTTAGCTGTGAATTACCATTGAGCATCGCTTTGAGAGCGTGACCGAGTTGGTCGTTTTCTGAGGTGATGGCAACATCTTGAGTTAAGTCACCTTGGGCGATTGTTTCGGCCAGCTCACTACGGCTCATTATCGCTCGACTGAATTAACACCTCACGTCCCTTGCTGGTGCCGTCAGATGGACCAACGATCCCCTCCTGCTCCATTTTCTCAATAATACGTGCTGCACGGTTGTAGCCAATACGTAAGCGCCGCTGAACCATTGAAATTGATGCCTGTTGGGCCTGAGCAACAACAGCAACGGCTTCATCGTAACGCTCATCGTATTCGCCATCGTCACCGCTGTCACCACTGCTGGTTGGTGGCGGGGTAAGGATGGAGGTGTCGTAGCTTGGTGATCCCTGCTTGGTTAAGAAATCTACCACTTTTTGCACTTCGAGCTCTGAGACAAATGCTCCGTGCACACGGTTCAGGCAGCTTGTTCCGGGGGGGAGAAACAGCATGTCGCCCATGCCGAGCAGGTTTTCTGCGCCCATGGTATCCAAAATAGTCCGTGAGTCGATACGGGAAAATACCTTAAACGAGATACGGGTAGGGAAGTTTGCTTTGATCAATCCGGTAATGACATCGACACTGGGGCGTTGTGTTGCCAGGATGAGGTGGATTCCTGCTGCGCGAGCCATCTGCGCTAAGCGAGCGATATGCTCCTCAATCTCTCGGCCAGCCACCAACATCAGGTCGGCAAGCTCATCGACAATCACCACAATATAGGGCAGGTGGCCGTGATCTAGCTCTGCCTCGGCTGCTGGTGGAACATCAACGGGCGCAATCGGTTCTTCATCAAGCTCGTCATCGTTGGCCTTATTTGATGCTTCCACTGCCGCAAGGCGTGCCAGTCGCTCCTTATCCTTCTCCTCTTTGGCGATTTTTTTATTGTAGCCATCAATGTTTCTCACCCCTTTGTCAGCCATCAATTGATAGCGCCGTTCCATCTCACGCACAGCCCAGCCGAGAGCCAGTGAGGCTTTTTTCGGATCGGTGACAACAGGGAGTAGCAGGTGTGGAATCCCCTCATAGATGGACAGTTCAAGCATTTTCGGGTCAACCATGATGATGCGGACATCCTCGGGGTTGGCGCGATAAAGTAACGACAGAATCATGGTGTTGATGGAAACTGATTTACCGCTGCCCGTTGAACCGGCGACGAGCAGATGAGGCATTTTAGCTAAGTCGCTGACGCGGGTTTGACCAAAAATATCTGCTCCCAATGCCATGGGCAAGCGACCACCGCTTTTGCGAAATTGTTCCGATTCAAGAATGTCTTTAAGGTAAACAATCTCGCGCTTGGTGTTGGGGATCTCAATACCAACAACGCCGCGACCCGGAATTGGAGCAACGATACGAATTGATGTCGCGCGTAGGGCCATGGATAGATCATCGGATAAATTTGAGATCTTATTAACTTTAATCCCCGGTGCCGGAGCAAACTCAAACATGGTGACCACGGGCCCAGGTTTGACCTCAACCACCTCACCATCGACGTTAAAATCTTTCAGTTTCGCTTCAAGAATCCGTGCCATCGCCATGAGTGCATCGCGATCTGGCGGCTGTGGCGGTTCGGCATCGTAATCTAAAAGAGATAGTGGCGGCAGCTGATAACTACCGCTGATATCAAGAAAGTCGAAGGACTCTTGTTCAACGGGTACCACTTTCTTCGCTTTCGCTCGACTGGGTTTGACTGGTTTTTGTGCCTGTTGTTTTGGTTGCGGCGGGGGAGCGATAACAGGGCCAACTGTCTTCTGCTCACCAGCATGAATTTTTTTCTGGTGCTGTCGTTCGCGCCGGCGCTCAAGGCGGGCGCCAAATCGGACACTCAGCCCTTCAAGAAATAGAACCAACGAAAAACGGGTCAGTAGCATGGTTGAAACTAAAAAAAAGACAGTGAGAACCAGTGCCGCACCGCCAATGTTTAAGGCACTGACAAGGGTTGCAGAAAGCATTCTGCCAATGGCTCCACCCGCTTCAGTCAATGTTTGACTAAAAATATTGATGTGGTTGAGCTTTAAAGCAATAAGTCCATCGAGAGAAAAGAGCATGGTCAAAAATGCGCCAAGTTTATACAGGCGCACGTGGATATCGCGAAAGCGAAACAACCGCCACGCAAACATAAAGCAGGCGGGTGGCAAAATGAGTGCTGAAAGACCGAAAAGTTGGTACATGAGGTCGGCAAGGTGGGCGCCAAGCGGGCCACCGTAGTTTTTGACCAATTGTGGGTGCAGATTGTTGTTAAACGATGGGTCGCTATTATCAAAGGAAACAAGAGATAGAAGCAAGTACGTGCCGAACGCCAGCCAAAATAGGGCAGAGATCTCTTTTTTAAGATGTTCGCGGCGCGTATTTTTTGGTTCTACATCCATAGGGTGTTCCTAGCCTGAGTTTTAAATGATGTTTGTCGCTAATTTTTCTAATATATCATAAAAACGAGCGCGGCTACAGCCCAGCAATAGATGGCAAATCCAGCGAGGCGTTTGTTGCGCACCACAGCCATCAATAGGTGGATTGAGACCAAACCGCTGAGGAAAGCTGTGGCACCACCGGCAAGGTAGATCGGCAGTTGATTTGCAGCTAAGCCATTGATGTCGCGCAGCGATAGTAGCGCTGCGCCGCCAACGGCAGGCATGGAGAGTAAAAAAGAAAACCGTGCTGCAGTTGTCCCTTCAACACCGCGAAAAAGAAGCGTTGCGATGGTTGATCCCGAGCGAGAGATCCCTGGCAAGATAGCAAAGCCTTGAACGAGTCCGGTAATGAGGGCGTCGGCCATGGTCAGTTGTGACTGCGGTCGTGTTCGGTTGCGCCAGCGTTCAGCGCAAAAAAGGAGGATGCCGGTAACGACCAACATGGCACAGACCAAGGGGATATTGTGAAACTGCTCGGTGAGGAAGTCTTTGAACGTTAAACCAATAATCGCCGTCGGGATCGAGCCAAGTAGAATCAATCGCAACATATGGCGATGCTGTTTACCCTGTGGTTGTTTGCACCAAGGTGAGGTTGCGATATTTACTATGTCGCGCCAAAAATAGATGGTCACCGCAAATAAGGTTCCAACGTGAAGGACAACATCGAATAGGATTCCGGGTTGGGAAAAGCCATCGATAAAATGTTGGGCAATAGCGAGATGGCCCGATGATGAGACGGGGAGGAATTCGGTAGCACCTTGTAGAAGGCCAAGTAGTATCGCGTGGAGCAGGGTCATTCGGTTTTCTTCCTAACTGGTGGTGTAAACATCATAGTTGAATGATGATAGGCAATACGAGGGGGCGACGCTGTAGTGAGCGTTTGAAAAAGCGACTGATCGTTTGCCGGATCTCTATCCGCAGATCATCCCAATCGGTTGCTGCCGACAGGTGATTCTCGTCAAGCATCTGCTCAACTTTTACTGTCGCATCATGAAGCCAATTTTGTTGATCGAACTCAGGGATACAACCGCGACTGAGCAGTTCTGGTCCATGCAGAATGGCACCCGTACTTCGGCTTATCGCTAATACCGCGAGGACGGTGCCGTGACGCGCGAGGCGATGGCGATCACGCAACTCAATTTCACCAACATCACCCACCCCTTTGCCGTCGACAAGTACTCGGCCGCTAGCAATCGGCTCAAGACGCTTTATGCCGTGGCGTGAGATTAACACTGGCTGACCGTTTTCTACAATAGCCGTATGATTGCTTTCAACACCTTGTTCCTGTGCCAGTTGCGCATGTTGAGCGAGGTGGCGGTATTCACCGTGAATAGGGATGAAATTTTTTGGCCTGACCAGTGACAACAGTTGCATCAACTCTTCGCGACAGGCGTGACCTGAGACATGAACGCCGCTGGTGCGTTGATAGTGTACCGTCGCGCCACGGCGGTAGAGTTGGTTGATCACTGAGGTGATCGCTTTTTCGTTTCCAGGAATAAAACGTGAAGATAAAATCACGCAATCATCGCTGGTGATCGAAAAATCGGGGTGTTCATCCGCCGCAATTCGCGTTAAGGCGCTGCGTGGCTCGCCTTGGCTGCCGGTGGTGATCACGGCAATTTTGTGGCGCGGATAATGATCCAGTTGTTTGATGTCGATCAGCTCGTGTTCAGGGATGCGTAGTTGGTCGAGGTGTCGCGCCACGGCAGCATTGTTGAGTATGCTACGGCCATGGAGGATGATTTTACGGCCACTGGCACGGGCTGCATCAACCGCTTGTTGAATGCGGTGGATGTTCGAGGAGAATGTTGCCACAAATACCATCCCTTGACTTTGCTTCATCAACTCAACAAAGCGTGGGCCGACTTGCCGTTCTGAACCCGAGTAGCCACAACTTTCGACATTGGTTGAGTCCGACATGAGCAGTAAAACGCCCTCATCGCCAAATTGACCGAGACGGGCAAGGTCGGTACATTCACCATCCAGTGGTGTGGTGTCGAGTTTAAAGTCACCACTGTGGATAATAAGGCCAGCGGGGGTGCGGATGGCGAGGCCGAAGCCGTCAGGAACCGAATGGGCTACCCGAAAAGGTTCAACAGAGAATGGGCCAACGGTGACAGGGGTTCGTACCTCAAGTTGGTGGAACTGTTTATTCAAGTTCAGATCAAACTCTTCCAACTTTTTTTTTAGCAGACCTAAGGTGAATCTGCTGGCAAAAATAGGTGGTGAACCGAGTTGCTGGTAGAGGTACGGTAACGCACCGATATGATCCTCGTGGCCGTGAGTCAGCACCAGAGCACAAATGTCTGCGGTGCGCTCAGCAAGTGAGGTGATATCGGGCAGAACAAGGTCGATCCCCAGCATGTGTGCTTCGGGAAACATCAGGCCGCAATCGATCAACAGAATTTTACCTTCTGCTTCAATTGCCATCATGTTCATACCAATTTCACCGAGGCCGCCAAGCGGTAGGATCTGAACATGGTCGGGATTGTGGAGAATTTCGCTGTTCACATCGATTGCCTGAAAAAGGGGGTAAATAGTTTAGGTTATTGATTTTAGACAGAAACGTTTCTTCAGCCCACCAGTGTAGGCGAGCGACGGTGGCGAGTCAAATATTTAATGATCAGTGGATAACGCCTTTGTATGAGTGCATAGCGACCGTTTTTTGAGTTGTTTTTGCTTGGCTGGCAAGTGCTAAAAGGTAAGCGATTGTTACACGGCGATGGCGAAGCGTAGGAGGATGGTTGATTCCTTCTTGATTTGTTTGTTTGTTATTTGTCTAGTAATTGTGGCATTGATTGTGCAATATTCTATTGTACTTCAGCTTGCTGCTGAATTTTTTAAAGAATGATCGGTTGAAATTGAATGTTTTTGCTGACGAAATTAACGAACACTTGAGCTGTGACCATGTTGGTCCCGTTCGGGGGCCATCTGTTTGACTCTTTGACGTCTGGCGGTACCCTTATAACTCCGCATCGTTAGGGAGTGTATCAACCATCTTTACGCCAAATAACCGAGGTAAACCACGTGGGTTGCTTGTTTGTTGTGGCTATGGGCGTTGATGTGTTTCTTCAATTTGAGAATATGAACGATCCCAACGGCATTACCCCCCCAAGAGTTTGGTCATTCTTGGCATATGATGTGCGTTATTGGGTAGTAACATACTGGGAGAACATATGACCGATAAGCAGATTCAAGAGATGCGCAAGGTCTGGGAGCGTTTTGTTGCAGACCAAGGGCTGGATAGTCAGAAGGTACGTCAATTGGTATCCAGCTCCTGGCGACGCTGTCACCAATTACAGGTGGATCCTCATGGTATTCACCAATCTCGCGCAATCCAACGGGTTGAGCAGAACTTGCACTTTGAACACCTCAAATGTCTGATTAAAGTCGCTCAGCCCGTGATGGAAAACCTACATAGCTTTGTCGGCGAAACCGGCTTTCAGGTGGTATTAGCCGATAGCGTTGGAACCATTGTCTCGCAGCTGGGAGGACAGGGTGCTTCAGAAGTGGGGCCTATCCGACTCGGCGAAGATTGGAGTGAGGAGATGCGGGGTACCAACGCCATTGGTACCTGTCTTGTGGAACAAAAGCCGATCCAGCTCCTGGCCTTTGAACATTACTGTGAAACGAATCAAAGTCTGGTGTGTAGTGCGGCACCAATTTTTGAACCCGACGGGCCGTTGATCGGTGTTCTCAATGTCAGTGGTGACTGTCATCTCGACAGCCTACATACCCTGGCCATGGTGGCGGCCGGTGCCAAAGCGATTGAAAATCAACTCCGTCTCATCCATACGCGTAATAAACTTCAGGCCGCGTATAAATATTCGACGACGATCATTAATTCGATGTGGGAGGGGCTAGTTTCGATCGATATCCATGGCAAGATTACTAAAATCAATGAGGCTGCGGCCCAGATTTTTGATGTCGATGCGGATAGCGTGATGGGGTGGCATATCAGCAACCTTGTAGGCCCTGATGCACCGATTCTTGATTTACTTAAAACGGGTGTCGGTTATGAAGAACAAGAGGTGTTTCTGAAGTCAAAAGGGTTCAGTATCTTTAGTTCTGCCTGCTTGCAGTATGACGATGCTGGGAAGAGCGTCGGTGCTATTGCTGTAATTCGTGCCCCAGCGGTGGAACTCAAGACGAAGCCAAAATCAAAACTAAAACTAAAACCGCATCATCCAGTGACTGCTACCACCCGCTATACTTTGGATACAATTATCGGTGAGAGTGACGCGATCAATGAGGCCAAGCGGCGTGTCGAGATTGCCGCACAAAGCCCCTCGACCGTATTAATTCTGGGAGAAAGTGGTACAGGTAAAGAGATGTTTGCCCAGAGTATTCATAGTAGTGGAAAGCACAGGGAGCAGGTTTTTATCGCTATTAACTGTGCTGCGATTCCAGAAAACTTGATTGAAAGTGAGTTGTTCGGCTATGAGGAGGGGGCATTTACTGGCGCCAAGAAGGGCGGAAAACCTGGCAATCTGGAGGAGGCTGATGGTGGTACCCTGTTTCTGGATGAGATCGGCGATATGCCATTACATGTCCAGGTGAAGTTATTGCGGGTGTTGCAGGAGCGTAAAGTGAAACGGGTCGGCTCCAGCACAGAAATCCCTATCGATATCCGCGTGATTGCCGCGACGCATAAAAATTTAGCCAAAGAGATTGAAGCCGGTCGTTTTCGTGCCGATCTCTATTTCCGCCTCAATGTTCTGTGTATTACTATCCCTGCGCTGCGTGATCGCCTTCAGGATCTGCCTTTGCTGATTAAGTCATTGAGCGGGCGGTTGGCTGAGAAACTGGGACGTGATGACATTACGGTCGCCGAATCCTTTATGCGGGCGTGTTGTGTCTATCCTTGGCCGGGTAATATTCGAGAGTTGGAGAATGTCTTAGAGAGAGCCATTAATCTCGTCGGACCTGAAGGGCTTCTGACCGCTGAGTTGATGGAATTGCACACTGAACTGGTGGGCGACGCAGAGATGAAACGGCACAGTAAGGTGCGACCGCTCAAAGAAACGGAGCGCGAGATGATTGAGCTAGCCCTTGATGAGGCGGACGGCAATGTTTCACGGGCCGCAATGCTGTTAGGGATTAGCCGCAACACGATCTATCGCAAATTTAAAGAACATCAGATTGACGTTAAATAGCTAGGTAAAGATTTGACGGCATACGAAATAAAATTATGCTCTTTCTGAGGCTGAAAAGTGTAATTGATTTAGCTAAATAGAAGTAGAAATGGAGAAAATATAATGGGCAGTCAGTCTATTAGAACGAAAATAGCACTCTGGACGGGGTTGTGTTTATTGCTTACCTCATCTGTAAACCTCACATTGTCGGTGCTCTCAGCTCGTGAAGAAGCCATGCGTGATGCTCAACAGATAGCGACTGCTTCTGCCGTCGAAAATATGTTGAGAATTCGCACCGTTCTTGAACGGGCAATGTTTACCGCTAAAGGGTTTGCTCAGTCGGTTACTGCGGCCAAGGATCATGACCAGCGTATTACGTTTAGTCGGCGTCATATCAACCTAATGCTGCGACGGATGATCTTGGAGAATCCTGACTTTGTGGGTGGTGCTACCTGCTGGGAACCGAATGCCTTTGACGGCCGCGATGCGGAATATGCAAACACTCCCGGACATGATGATAGTGGCCGGATAAGCTACTACTGGTTTCATAACGATTTCGGTAATGTCTCGATGGATATCTTGACAGAACTTGACAGCAAATCCTGGTATGTTGATCCGCTACGTAAAAAGCACGAAACGCTTTCTGAGCCCTATGTCTATCCAATTCATGGCAGAGATGTTTTCATGACGACGGTCTCGGTGCCGATACAGGATAGTCATCAAGTGTACGGCGTGGCGACGATCGACGTGACCTTGGATTTCCTACAGCAATTGGTCGAAGATGCCAATGTGTTTGCTGATGCTGGAAGTATGGCGATTATCAGCAATGAAGGGGTGCTGGTTGCTGCTTCTGGGAGCGGAGATCTTGCCGGAAAGCCGCTGCAAGGTCAGTTAGGTTACAGTCCGCCGTTGCTCAACAGCGTTGCTCAAGGTGAAAGCTATTACGATTGGAACGAACAGGGGATGGAAATTGTTGTCCCACTAATCGTTGGCCAGAACGACAGGCCGTGGGGGATCTATATTCAGATTCCTGCGGATCGGGTGATGGCTTCCGTTAATGCCTTGATGTGGAATGAACTCGGCGGCGGTGTAGTCAGCATTTCCATTGCCCTGTTGTTGTTGTGGGCCATTGCCACGCGAATTACCAAGTCGATCCGTATGGGGACTGAGATGGCAGAAAGCATCGGTCGTGGTGATTTGAGCCCGCGCCTCAGACTTAATCGAGAGGATGAGGTTGGTAAGTTGGCCGAAGCGTTGAACCGGATGGCTGAAAGCCTCTCTTTCAGGGCCAGCCAAGCTGAAAACCTTGCGGCTGGCGAACTCCAGCAGCGGCTAGCGTTAGCATCAGAGTTGGATGTTTTCAGTCAATCATTACAGACGATGACTGAAAATTTCAACAACGTCATTGGCCACGTTGACTGCAGCAGCAAACAGATCATCCTCGCCAGTGAACAGATTGCACAGATCAGTCGCGGCATGATCTTGGGGGTTAGTCGACAAGCGACGTTGGTTGAAGAGGTCTCGCGTACCGTGAGTGGGTTGGCTAGCCAGCTTCAGTCGGAAGAGGTGCCCAGCCGTGAAGTCAGCGATTTGCTCGCCGATCGTCTGTTGCAGGTGCGTGAAGTACTAGATCAGATTGGCCGGATCGCCCATGAGAATGTCGCTCAAGCTGGCGATTGTGCAAGTACCAATAAAGAGCTGGCCGACCATGCGTCGTCGCTGGATCATGAGTTGCAACGCTTTACCTTTCTTGAGCAAATCAATGCCAAAACTCCGACCGATTGTCGCTGATGACGGTCTGAAAAATCTGCTTTGCTGAATAACACGAAAAACGCCTGTTGGAGTGGTCCAACAGGCGTTTTTTATTACGAAGTACTCTGTCTTGGCGCGTCAAGGTCGCTATGGAAACCTCATGCTGACCATGTAACGTCTTTTTGGCCAAAATCGTTAGCGATTCGGGCCCAGAGGAAAAGAAGATCAGACAGCCGATTGAGATAGGTGATCGAGAGTTGATTGATTGCATCGCCTTCTACGGCACAGATGGCGACCACTTCACGTTCCGCCCGACGTGTGACCGTTCGCGCCAGATGCAACCACGCTGCAGTGCGGCTACCGCCAGGGAGGATGAATTCGCGTAACACCGGAAGTTTTTTTGTCGCAGATTCTGCCCATTGTTCCAAGCGTTCAATGTGAACGGTTTCGATTCTAGTTGAAGCTATCATTGGATGGGCAGGGTTTGGCGTTGAAATATCTGTTCCTAGATATAAAAGATCATTTTGGATTTGCTGTAACGAACCTGAAACGCCATCAGGTGCTGTCTCAGCCACAATAACGCCGATCAAACTGTTGAGTTCGTCAATGGTGCCGTAAGCACAAACACGCAATGAATTTTTGCTGACACGTTGTCCACCCGTTAAGCTGGTTTGACCACCGTCACCAGTTCCTGTCGATATCTTCATGGTAAATCTCCTGCTTGCTGTGAAACGGGGGGGGAAATAGATAAAAAAATAGGCTGGTACAATGCCTAACGCCAGATGAGAATCAGCTCATCTGGCGTTAGGCATCTATTTACGGTTGATGGTTTGTCGCTCGGCTGTGTAATGCATTGCCGATGCGGGATTGTCAGGTTGTGCTTGCTTGCTGTTTTCGCTTACGAATGATCGTATCAATGTCCAGCACTGAAAGGATCAGAATGGCGAATCCTCCAGAAAACCTGCCGATGAATGAGGTGTTTTCATCCGAGAGGTTATAGGTTATGAAACCCATAACCAGCATCCATAGCAACAGAATAAATCCGCGTGCTGGGCGGCCCAATAACAGATGTCCAGAGCCGGGTAGTATGAGCGCCAGCAGGACGGGGCTAGATTCTTTTAATCTGGAAAATGTCGACATCACTAAAATCCTTTGGGCCGTGGCCACCTCGGGGTGATGAAGTTCTCAAGATCGACTGATTTACAGCGATATTTGATAAACCATACCGATGCCAGGAAGTAGAAGGTCAAGCCGCCGAGGATGTTGATCCAGTAGCCGAAATACATGCCTGCCAATGTCGCTAGAGTCAAGATGGCGAGAATAATGGCTGGGATGGGGTGGGCGGGACAGATATAGCCACGCTCGATTGTCCCTAGCGGGTACATGCGTCTGAACTTGAACATCATGATGGCGGTGAACGCATAAACCAGCAAGGCGGAAAAGATGGAGAAGGTCACGACCTGGTCCAAAAGTCCAGTAAAGCCGAAAGCCAGCGAAATAGGCAATAGAAACAAAATCGCTCGGTGCGGAGTGTTGTATCGGGGGTGGAGGACACCAAATTGCTCCGGAATCAGCGTGTCACGGGACATGGAAAACCAGGCGCGACCGGCATCATGAATACAGCCATTGGCGCTGGCTAAACAAGCGAGGATGGTACCGATAAACAACGCTGCAATGACGAAGGGCATTTCTGTTGCCAACGCGGCATCGTAAAGGGGATAGACTGACTTGCCGAGATCATCGGCGTTGACGAGTCCCGAGCAGACATACCAGGTGATGGTGGCACCGGTCAGCAGGGTGATCAGGCCGACAATTGCTCCGACCGGCAGAGAGCGCCCCGTGGAACGGCACTCTTCGGCGGCCAAAGCCGTCCCTTCGATCCCCAGATAAAACCAGATGCCAAATTGAAATGCCCCGAGGATACCGATCCATCCGTAAGGCAGTCCGTTGGACATCTGCTGAAGGTTGAGCAGGCTGTCAGCGGGAGTGTAAAATTTGGTCACAATCAGCAGGATGAAGATAGTGCACACCGCAATGGCGGTGATCACGAAATTTAGCGATAGTGCTGCCAGAGCGCCGCGGTAATTGAGCAGGGTTAGAAACAGCAGGCTCAGGATGATATAGGGCAGCGCCTGAACATCCGGATGCAAAGATTCCAGGATCTGGCCGACCACTAGAGCGTCCGCTGCTTCCAGCATGACATATTCAAACACCAGCATCAGCCCGATATTGAAGGCGGCCAAGGGGCCAAGAAGGTATTTTGCCATAGCATACTGGCCGCCAGCCTCAGGAATGACTGAACCGATCTCAGTGTTGACCATCACCAGCGAAATGAAAAGAACCCCCATGATCCAACAGGCGATGATCGCGCCTAGGGTGCCACCCTTGGCTACGGCAAAATTCCAACCCATAAATTCGCCGACGAGGACGATTCCGACGCCGAGGGCCCATATATGGATGACCCCCAAGACTTTTGACAGCTTGTTTTCTTTTTTATTTGTATTATCCATGGCAATACGTCCTTAATCTATGCTGTTTTTCTTGTCAGATAACTCTTTTTCAGCTTTGTAAAAATCAATAGCCAGCCACAAGAAGATGATTGTACATAAGGCCCAGGCCGAAAAATTCATAATTTTCCAGAAACTCATAATATAATCCTTTAGCGTGTTATTTGTAGATCCTGTCGATCATGGTTTTCAGCTCCTTTTTGCTGGTCTTGAGAATGAACACAAAGTAGACAGCCAGGGCGCCGAAGGTAACGGTAAACGAACCTAGTCCGAAGGTGTAGTCTATCCCCTCCCCGCCCACCAGAAGCCCTCCTTGGAGCAGCATGGTGCCTAGTAGCGTGGCGAAGCACAGGATCATGATAAACAGGATGTCGAATACGGTCTTGAAGGTTTTCATAGTTTTCTCCCTTATTTCTTGGGCGCTTAAAGTTTGCCCATATTCTCGATCTCTTCGGTATATAAAAGGACCTTGTTTTTTTTAAGGTGCATGATCAGGGCAAAAGAGGTTGCCGTAAGGGCGGCAAGGACAGAGACACCAGCGCAGGTGGCGGCACAACTGAAGCCTGCGCTCGGAGAGATCGAAAGCACCTGTTTGAGGACAAAAAGTATGACGCACCAGAGAATGGACATCGATGCGAGTACAATGAGATTGTCATTGGTGTAGAGTGAGTTTATTTTCTTTTCCATATTGCCTCTCTTTTTGTTGGCATCACCCTCAGCGATCCTACATGAGTGATTCTCCTGCTTAATGAATCAAAGGGCAGTGACGAGAGGGAAGCCTTTGCGGGCTTCCCTCTGGCATGAAAACATTTTTTCAAGCGCTAACAGTTTAAGATTTTTTCCGCAGCAGGTCGGTAAGTCGGTTACCGGCAGCACGGTTTTCTAGGATCTCGGTAGCCCTTTCGACAATCAGGCTTCCCGCTTCAAGGGAAGGGATTCCGCCGGCGTAAATATTCGAGATAACAGTCATTTCAAAAGAGATATCGCTATTGCCGCTGAACTCGGCTGCGGCCTGTTTTTCCTCTTCACCGGCCAGACGATAAGTCATATAAGACGACATACTGCGCGAAGCCAGGGCATCACCGCCTGGTCGCTCACCAATCAAGTTGATGATCACCTTTGCTTGCAGGGTTTCTGCGACCTCTTCGGCTAGTTTAACCCGGCCATAAGGGGCGACAATATGCTGGCCGACTGTGAATCCTCGGCTCTTGAGACCATCCTCAAGAACGGGCAGTAATTCATCCATGTTGTGGTGGATGGCCTCGGCGCTGAGACCGTCTGAGATCAGAACCTGAACATCGCAACCTTCAGCCTGCAGTGTGGTTAGATCTTGCTCGGCGATATGTGCGCCAAGTTCAGGGTTATTAAGGTGGTCATCTTTGCTGGTCGCCTTGGTGTGGAGCACTCGAACATTGAATTGCGCCAACTCCTCCATGCGCAAATCGGTATGGATGGCTTCGCGGGCGATCGCCTGATTGGCGCGTAAGGTCCGTTGTACATGGTTGGCAACACGTGGCCCAGCATTTTCGAGACCGTACATAGCTGGCGTCGACTCGAGCAATTTTTGGAATTCGACGTCAGAATCACAGAAGATGCGTGGATTGCCCCAATTGGCGCCGCGCTCAACATTGCCCTGCTCATCAACCTGGTAAATACCTTTTTCAACCGCCCAGGCCAGATACTCGGGCGCTGGCTTCAGGTTGTGAATTTCTCGCAGAGTCTGATTGTCGTGGCCGCTGGTATCAAAGTAGGACAACATCCGGTCCATGCCATAATAAACATCCATGAAGAAATTGGCACCGGCGGCTGTCAACATCTGGGTGGCCATCTGCTGACCTTCAGCTGTGCAGTTGGAATGCAGGGTGTAACAGGGTGCCATCCCCATCGGCAGACCCATGAGTTTACCCATGAATTGATCCTGGAGATTGGAGATCATCATTTCGAAGTTATCGAGGTGGGTTTCAGGACCGATAAAACCGGTAACATTGTTAACCATAAACGGGTCGTAACGCCGTGCCAGGCCATAACACAACGCTTCGGTAACCGTCATGTCGATACCGTTATGCTTGTTGTAGCTGACTTCACTTCCCTGGCCTGTTTCAAAATACATCCACTGCTCAGCTTGACCACGTAATGGGCCCTTTTCAGCCATGGTGTAATACGCCTTGTCCAGATAATCAACGGTGACATCGAACTCATCAATCAGGGTGGTGTCGGTTCCGGCGATGCTCTGGAACAAGATTTCTACCGGTGCCCCTTTTTCCAATGCCGCCAGTTGAGTTTTGATATGAGCAAGGCAGCAGATCTGGGTTGGTACGCCGGTTTCACGACGAATTTTATCCAGCGTTTCCATGACAACAATGACATTCTCCACTGTATCTTCCGCCGGGTTCATTCCCAGCAGGCAATCGCCGGTCCCTTCCGAAAGCCCCATATAGCTCAGCAGAGTTAAGCACCGCAGATCATCGGTCGGATGATTTGGTTGGCAGCGTGACGATAGTGTACCGGGCAGGCCGACTCTGGTACGCGCCTTGGCCGTCGGCTTAACCTTGCGTGAAAGGTAGATCAGTTCATGCACATCGCAGATCTTGGCAAGAGCGGCCACCATAACGGGAATCAACACGGCACCGATTCGTGCTATTTCATTGCCCGTCGAGCTTAACAGGTGGTTTTTAGTCGCGCCCAGGGTCATCGTTGCAACGGAGCTGAATGCCTCCAGATCGATATCGTAACCAACGCGCATAACCGAATCGAGCTGGCCCTTATCATCAATCAGCGGCCGATCATATAGATGCTGTAGTGTCAGTTCAGAGAGTATTGAGCGTGCAGCTTCGCGGCTGATCTCATCTTCAGCAGCTAAACCGCAAACACGGTCACCAGATTTAGAAATATCCGCCACTCCCAATAACTTTTTGAGACCGAAGAACGAAAATTCACGATCTAACAAGGTTGTGCTGTAGGTTTCATCTGCCTTCGGTTCAGGAACAATAATTTCAACCAGCGGCTTAATTTTTTTAATCGAACTCATAGTAGATCTCCTCCAGAAAAGCTTAAGCTTTTCATGCTTTTTAGTTCATTCCGTAAAAAGAAACAGGAACAATATTGTTCAAACAGCGACCGATATTTACAAAGTGTGCATGTCGATCAGGGATTTCATCGATCACCACCAATTTCACCGGTAATTGGCCCCAGTTTGAAGCATAATTACCGAGGGTTTTGCCTGCATTGTCACTGAGAACCAACACCATGGTGTGCTCCTCAGGTAGAGGATGGGTCTGTAACGCTGCTGCCAAATTCTGTCCGGCGGCTTTTATCTGCGCCAGGGTTGATGGTTGGCCATTGGGATCCAGTGAGCGCCGCGAAAGTATTTGAATACAACCGCCATTGCTCCCTTTGCGCAGTAGTTCCAGAGCGTGTTGCCACTCATCCGTTTTAGCATCCATCGCCAGGCGTGCCACGATAGGCAGATCCCGCAACGGTAAAGCTTGTGTATCCGGTAGGTACAGGGTGGTGCCGGAAACATCAGTACTGTGCAAGGCTAAGCCGTACACCGTCGCCCGACCCCGATTTTCGGGTACAAACTGCGTCAGACTTGCCGATAGCTGTGGCGAGGCGATAATCCGGCGGGCAAGATCAATTCCCAGGTCACCAAAATAGGTTGTCGGCGGTAATTCTTCGCCGGCAACATGTTGGTATATCAACTCACCAACCCCACCGGAAAAGGTCACAACCGGCGTTACTCCGTTGCAGTCACATTCAAACGGCACCTGTTGATGAGTCTGGGCAATCCCGTCAGCAAAAAACTGCGTTGCCCCCTTGACCATGGCTTCCAGTGCCTCGATATAAAAACCAAGGATCTGGTCACGCAGCTGCGGGCTCATAACTTCACCAACAGACAATGGAGCCCCAAGGTGATCGAGAAGCTGACGACCGAAGGCTGACAGCCCAAGCAACAGATAGCTGTCAGGTTTAAAACGAAAATGTCGCGCCCCGACATAATAACAACCGGTACTTTGCACATTACCGTTCAATCCCAGAGCCGGATTGGTGGTTCCACCACCGATATCGAGATTGACGATCGGTGTTTCGCTGTGAAAGCGTGACAACACCGAACAGCTGCCCATAAATGCCAACCACGATTCCAGTGATGGATCATCAGCTGTAGCGATAACCGCCTCACCGATCCGTTCACTTACCAGTCTGGCCAGGGGTTGCGCATTACTGCGCAACGCCGCCAGGCCAGTAATAATGGTGCCCCCAGCAAAGATATCCTCCAGGTTGGTACCACTTTCCGCAAGCCACTGCTCTAGATACTCCTCCACCCGCTGTTCATCGATCACGCCGTCAGCAAACGGGGTGAAAACCGGTGTGGAGCGGTATAGAATTTCCGGCTGCCCAAGCTCCATGCGACCGGTAATACAATTACGACCGACATGGGCTTTGGCAACAATCGCACTGCTTGTGGTCGAGCCAAAATCGAGCCCGATAAGCTTGACCTGGCGGCTAGCACTGCTTTGCGGTGGAGGGGAA
>LGVF01051062.1_pt4 | contig 19610 bp, 10 predicted proteins | sample 469901 | NCBI WGS metagenome assembly LGVF01 (sample SAMN03893561, study PRJNA290197) | marine sediment metagenome | material: sediment; isolation source: combined push core samples #3730, #5133, and #5579 collected at Hydrate Ridge | place: Pacific Ocean: Hydrate Ridge
GGGCCATCTTTACCGCAGAGAGGCGGCGTTGGTGGTCGGGCTGGGCTAATTCTTCAAGAAGATGGCAGCTGCCTTGCGGGTCTTGGAAAACAAGTGCCGTTTTAAGCACCTCTTGACGGACCTTTTCGTGAGGATGATGCCACAAAGGATCGATCGCGGCCATGGAGGCAGGGTCTTGCAGACGGCGCAGAATGATGATCAGATTTCGCAGGTAGTACCAGCGATCGTCCTTGAGTCGTGCTACGGACTGTTCTTTGATCGCCATGCCCTGGTCGACCAGACAGTTCATGTAAAATTGGCGCAGGGCGCGATTAGACTCAACCGCAAGGCGGTCGAGCAAGGGGTCAATGACTGGCTGGCCTATGCTCTGGAACAGGTGGGATCCCTCTCTAAAGGCACCTTTGCCCCAGGCTTGCAACCTGTCGAAAATCTTCGAAATAAACTCACCTGATTCAAGTTCTGCGCTTAATTCCTGAAGCCAGACAGGCTGCTTGGCCGCACCTCGGTTTGTGGTAGAGGCCAGGCGTAAATAGATTTCGGCTAGGGAACCAAAATCACCGGTATCGAGAAAATGACCACACATCCGCAGCAGAGTCTCTTTAAATGCCTGGGTTTTGCCCTCACCGCTACCGGTACGGGTCAACTCAAAAACGATATCGCTGACCTTACTTTCAAGGGGTTGCTGACTAAAGAACGATTGCCAGAAGTGAGCGTCGGTCTCGGCCGCAGGTTTAAGTCCTCCAGGATTTTCGATCAGGCGCAGGGTTTCGCTGTATTCGTCAGGAATAAAACTTTCCGACTCATCCTGTGCATAGAGAGGACTCAATAATTGCTCGGAACTGATGGATGCGCTCCTTGCTACAGTGTTCTCACTGGCTGGAGGGGAGGCAGAACCCTGGCTGTTTTCACATCGGTTCAACCGGTCCAGCAGGGTAAAGATAATGGGCGGTATGGTTGCCTGCCTTGCATTGAGGGTTTCCAGAACCTCCATCAGCATAGTGCCCGAAAACTGAGAGAGCACTTTCTCTGCCATCTTTTTATTGGGGGCCACAGCTCGGAAGGTGCTGTTCAGCAATTGTGCGCGTAATTCCGGATTGAGCTGGGAGGCCAGTCCTTGAAGTCTGCCGAGAGCCAATGAATCGCCCATGTCTGACAGATGTTCCCGATCCAGTTCGCGCAGAAACTCGGTAATCGCCTGATCGTATTGCCCCTCCAGGGGCAATTCATCCTCAACCGCCTGGTCGTTTAAGCGTTCGGCCACCTCTTGCGGTACGAATCCTTCGGCCATCGAGTGTTCCGTTTGATTTTGCGTAGCCGTGCCAGACAGCAACTGCTGGACGAACCGTTCCCAGATAGCAGTTCCCTTTTTTTTGACAGCGGTACGGTTAAGGGGGAAGGCGCTGATCTGCTCAGATATGCCGAAGGCGCTGTAATCGACCGGTTTGATCTGGACGGCATCGATTGCCGCTGTTTTCATTAGCTGCAGCAGCCCCCCTCGCTCCAGGACTATCTCCCTGCTTTGGCCGACAATCTCCAGAAAACGCTGTAATTGCTCCTCGTCAAGGCTCTGGTGTAGGGTGACAACCGCAATTCCATGGCCAAAGAAGTGGGCGGCAAACTCCCTGAAAACCGGATTTTTCTCATCCAGCAGGGTTTGGCCAATAACCAGCTTGTTCTTGCTGATACCAATGGACAGAAGACCCTTTTCAGGCTGTAGTTGCTCTAGGTAGGCCAAGGCTTGGTGGACGCTTTGGCCGATAACGGGGTGTCCAGCTGGATAGGTAAGGGTGTGATGACGGGCGATGTTGAGCTCGTAGATAAATTTGCTCAGCAGCTTGAGGTCAAGTCGCAGTTGCACTTTTTGGCTGGGATAGGGGGGCAACATGCACTCCAGAAAAGAGGTTTGTCGCGAGCTTTTTAAACAGAGTTGTGCAGGGCTTGGGCGGTAGAATTTGCCTCAGGCCTCGCTCCTCAGTCGTTTGATTTTTTCGACCAGGGTGGTCCGCTTGATGTTGAGCAGATCTGCGGCTCTAGCTTTGACACCGTTGGTCAGAGCTAGGGCCGAATGAATCAGTTGGCGCTCAATGCCGGCCACAAACTGGGGCATATCGATACCCTGTTCAGTTACTTTTGGGCAGGCGACAGCTGGTTTCCGTCTGTCTGTATCGATTTGACCGATATCGGAAGGCAGATCAGCCACTTCCATAACGTTGCCCTCGGAAAGGGTAATGGTGCGCTCGACCACGTTTTCCAGTTCGCGGACATTGCCGGGCCACGGGTAAGCCTCCATGGCGCCCATGGCCTCGCTGCTAAAGCTTACCGGGTTACGGTCGAACTCCTTGCAAATTTTCGCGGCAAAATGCCGGGCCAGCAGGGCAATATCTTCCCGTCTTTCCTTTAACGCAGGCAGCTTGAGGGGGATGACATTGAGGCGGTAGTAGAGGTCCTCGCGAAATTTTCCCTGCTTGACCGACTCTTCCAAGTTAGCGTTGGTGGCGGAAATAACTCGCACGTCGAGCTTGGTGATTTTGTTGTCGCCTACCTTTTCCACTTCATGCTCCTGCAGCACCCGCAGCAGTTTCATCTGCAGATGGAGGGGCATGGTAGCGATTTCATCCAGAAAAATCGTACCGTGGTTGGCCTGTTCGAACTTGCCTTTTTTGTCCGCTACCGCTCCGGTAAAAGACCCCTTGATATGGCCGAAGAGTTCACTTTCGAGGAGTTCGGCCGGTATGGCCCCACAGTTGATGGCGACGAAGGGTTTGTCTTTACGATTTCCGTTGAAATGAATCGCCTTGGCGACCAGTTCCTTGCCGGTGCCCGAGTCGCCCAGAATCAGAATGGTTGAATCGGTGCCGACGATCTTTTCCATGCGCGAGAAGACCTGCTGCATGGCCAGGCTGTTACCGATAATCTTGTCAAAACGGTATTTACCCCGTAACTGCTGTCGTAGATAGAGGTTTTCGCTCAGGAGCTGGGTTTTTTCCAGCGCCTTGGCGATAACTACCTTGAGCCTTTCAAAATGCAGTGGTTTGGTCAGATAGTCAAAGGCGCCGCTCTTCATAGCTTCCACGGCCGTTTCCGCCGATGCTTTACCGGTGATCAGGATGACACTGCTGGAGGGGGCATCCTCTTTAACCTTTTTCAGGATGTCGATACCGCTGATTCCGGGCAGGAAAAGGTCGGTGAGAATCACGTCAAAACTGTTCTTCTGTAACAGCTCCAGAGCCTCTTCACCGCTTGCGGCGGATTGTATCTGATAACCGGTGCTGGTCAGTAGCAGGGATATCGCTTCGCGGTTGCTCGGATCATCGTCGACGACTAGAATTTCAGAATACGGTTTCATGGCACTTTCCCGGCGGACAGAGTGACGTCACTTATTTGACACTCTAAACAGATATCACACTCAAACGCCATGAGCAAGGAGTCCGTTGATTTTACTTTGGGGCGGTTACGGTAATTGACAGGCATATGCCTTCGGTTAATCTTATTGTGATGAAGATCCGAAGGTTTATTCTCCTGATAGGCATGGCGCTGCTGTTGCTTGCTGGCGTTAGAGTTTTAAGGGTACGGGCGGTACAACCAGTCGTACCGCGTATCGGTGCCGTGCGGGTGGCAGACGTCATAAATCCGACGGTGGCGGAATTTATCGTCGCCCAATTGGATAAGGCCAACCGGGATGGATTGACTGCCTTTTTGCTGGAACTCGATACCCCCGGCGGCCTCGATAGTGCCATGCGCACGATTATCCAGGGGCTTCTCGGTTCTGACATACCGGTGATCGTCTATGTCTACCCGAAAGGCGCCCGCGCGGCCTCGGCCGGCGCATTGATTACCCTGGCGGGCGATTTTGCTGCCATGGCCCCGGGGACCAATATCGGTGCCGCTCATCCGGTAGCGATTGGTTTTGGCGGCGAACAGAGCGAGGTAATGCTCAACAAGGTCACCGAGGATGCCGTGGCTTATGCCCGCAGCATTGCTCAGCAACGGGGCAGAAATGTCGAACTGGCTGAACTCATGGTGCGGGACAGTTTGTCCCTGGCGGCCGAGGAAGCCGTGCGCCGGCAAGTGGTTGATCTGCTTGCGGCAGACGAAGAGGCTCTGCTTGCAGCTCTGGACGGAGCTGATTACCGGCGCGGGGACCAGAGACTCACCCTGCGCGTTGCCGGCGGCGAATTGTTATTCGCCGAAATGAGTTGGCGACAGAAGATACTCAATGTTATCAGCCACCCTAACATCGCTTACATGTTGTTGATGCTGGGCGTGCTCGGTATCTTTTTCGAAATATCCCAGCCTGGTGTCATTTTGCCCGGTGCCCTTGGCGCCATCGCTCTGCTGCTGGCGTTTTTTGCGTTTCAGACTTTGCCGGTTAACTATGTCGGCGTGCTGTTTATCCTTTTGGCTCTGGTACTCTTTATCCTCGAGGTGAAAGTGGTGTCCTACGGCATGTTGACCATTGGCGGTATCGTATCCATGACTCTGGGTTCGTTGATGCTGATAGAACATCCCGAACCTTTTCTTCGAATCTCCTGGTCGGTGATCGCCGGAACGGTAACGGTGATTACCGTTCTGTTTTTGGGCATACTTTATAGTGTTGTGCGTACCCAGCGTCGCCGGTTCTTTTCCGGCGCCGAGGGAATGATCGGTGAGCTGGGCGAAGCGGTTACCGATATTCATCAGGACGGCAAGGTTTTTGTCCATGGGGAATACTGGCAAGCTTATGCGGCCATTCCTATAGTACGGGGCGAGCGGGTAGAGGTGGTCTGCATCGGCAACAATATGCGTCTGGAGGTAAAAAGGGCCTCTTCGGCATAGACAAGCTGTTGAGTCGCTGCCTGAGGGATTTAGTAGAAGAATGTAGAGTTGTTTTCGCAAAGGACATCAGCTGCTGGCCTGGGGGCAGCGAAAGGAGGCTGCATGGCGTTTCCAATTATCATCATATTTATGATCCTGCTGATTCTCAGCAGCGCAGTGCGGATTATATTGGAATACGAGCGGGGGGTGGTGTTTCGTCTCGGTCGGTTTTCCACGGTTAAGGGACCGGGGCTGCGTTTCATTATACCCATAGTCGATCGGATGACAAAAATCAGTCTGCGCACCGTAGCTATGGATGTGCCGCCTCAGGATGTCATTACCAAGGACAATGTTTCAATCAAGGTTAATGCGGTCCTCTATTTTCGTGTGGTGGGGCCGGACAAGGCCATCATTGAGGTTCAGGACTATCTCTACGCCACCAGTCAATTGGCCCAGACCTCCTTGCGCAGTGTACTGGGCCAATCGGAACTCGACGATCTGCTGGCCCATCGCGACCAGATCAATCAGCATCTACAGGAAATCCTCGACCGGCAGACGGATCCCTGGGGAGTGAAGATATCCAACGTCGAGATCAAGCATGTCGATCTCCCGGCGGAAATGCAACGGGCCATGGCCCGCCAGGCCGAAGCGGAGCGGGAGCGTCGTTCCAAGGTGATTCATGCCGAGGGAGAATACCAGGCAGCGCAAAGATTGACTGAGGCTGCGGCTATCCTTTCCACGGATAAAAGCGCCTTGCAATTGCGTTTCTTGCAGACGCTGACCGAGGTGGCCGCCGAAAAAAACTCAACAATTATATTCCCTTTTCCCATTGATTTAGTCCGGCCTTTTCTCGAAGAGCGGAGTAAAAAGGAGTGATGCCCTTTGCCCCCCCCTGTAATGTGTAAGCGTGCGGCATGTTGATTGGGCCGCACGCTTTCGTTTTTTTGCCTATGTCAGCGCCTCTAAAGTGTTGAATCCCATTGGTATTTAGTCTTCCAAAATAAAGATCATATTGCTTTGTTCCGGTGTTTCTGATAGCATCCAGTGTTCAGGATAAAGCTAATCATTGTTTGTTTGGAGGGTACTTGGAATGGAAATAAAGCGTTTCAATAAGATTATGGTGGCTAATCGTGGCGAGATTGCCATTCGAATTTTTCGAGCCTGCATCGAGCTCAGTATTAAGACCGTTGCGATCTTTTCCGAAGAAGATCGGATTTCCCTGCATCGCTATAAAGCGGACGAGTCTTATCTGATCGGTAAGGGCAAGGGGCCGATCGAGGCTTATCTGGGTATCGATGAGATCATCGAACTGGCCCTCAAAAAAGATGTCGACGCTATCCATCCCGGATACGGCTTTTTATCGGAAAATCCCCTGTTCGCCGAGGCCTGCGCCAAGGCTGGAATCGCCTTTATCGGCCCTGGCGCCGATATTCAGCGCCGTCTGGGTGACAAGGTAGCAGCCCGCAAGGTGGCCCTGGAGGCTGGTGTACCGGTGGTGCCGGGCACCAACGATCCGGTCACCTGTGAGGAGGAGGCCCTACTGTTTGCTGCCAAGTGCGGCTATCCGATCATGGTCAAGGCTGCTGCCGGTGGCGGCGGTCGTGGAATGCGAGTGGCCCGTAACCGCAAAGAGTTGCTGGAAGGGCTGAAGTCAGCTTCTTCCGAGGCCAAGGCAGCCTTTGGCAACGCCTCAGTCTTTCTTGAAAAATTCATCGAGAATCCCAAGCATGTCGAGGTGCAGGTACTCGGTGACCATCACGGCAACCTGGTTCATTTCTATGATCGTGACTGTTCCATTCAGCGCCGCCATCAGAAGGTCATCGAGGTGGCTCCTTCGCCGGCTTTGAGTGCCGCCAAGCGGCAGGAGCTTTGCGACTATGCCTTGAAAGTCGTCCAGTATGTCAATTATGTCAATGCCGGCACCGTTGAATTCCTCATGGACCAGGAAGAAAACTTCTATTTCATTGAGGTCAATACCCGGATTCAGGTTGAGCATACGGTGACCGAAATGGTTACCGGTCGCAATCTGGTGCAGGGGCAGATTCGCGTTGCCGAGGGCTTTCGTTTGGCCGACCCCGAGATCGGTATCCAGAGCCAGGAAGACGTTGTGCTGTACGGTTTTGCCATTCAGTCGCGAGTGACCACCGAGGATCCGGAGAATAACTTCGCACCGGATTTCGGCACCATAGCCGCTTATCGCAGCCCCGGTGGTTTTGGGGTGCGGCTCGATGCAGGCAGCGCTTATCCCGGAGCTCGTATCAGTCCCCATTACGATTCGCTGCTGGTTAAGATAAGCTGCTGGGGGCTTGACCTGGCCGGTGCGGCTCGCACTATGAGCCGCAGTCTGGAAGAATTTCGTCTGCGGGGCGTGAAGTCCAATATGGGCTTTTTGGAGAACGTCATCAATCATCCGACCTTTCTGGCCGGGCGGTGCGATACTTCCTTCATCGACAACCACCCGGAGTTGTTTCATATCCTCGTCAAGCGTGACCGGGCCCATAAGCTGCTGTCCTTTATTGGCCACACGGTGGTCAACGGGTATCCGGGCATCAAGGAACCGCTGCACTTCAAAAATCTGCGCAATCCGGTTGTTCCTGAAATCCCCTACGATTGCGCCGTTCCTAAGGGAAGCCGCGACATTCTGCGAGAACTCGGCCCAGAAGGGCTGGCCCAGTGGGCGCTTAACCAGCGCAAGCTGTTGATCACCGACACCACTATGCGCGATGCCCACCAGTCCCTGATGGCGACGCGTTTCAGGACCTACGATCTGGATCTTATTGCTCCGGCAACCAGTCACCTGGCCAGCGACCTCTTCTCCCTGGAAATGTGGGGTGGTGCCTCCTTTGATGTGTCCATGCGCTTCCTCAAGGAGGACCCCTGGGAGCGTCTCGACCGTCTGCGCGAGAAGATCCCCAATATTCTTTTTCAGATGCTGCTGCGCGGCTCCAATGCGGTCGGTTATTGCAACTACCCCGATAATGTGGTGCAAGAGTTTGTGGCCCAGGCTGCCAGAGGCGGTATCGACGTATTTAGAGTGTTCGATTCCTTGAACTGGACCAAGGGCATGCGGGTGGCCATGGATGCGGTGCGCAAGTCTGGCGCCGTGTGTGAAGCGGCTATTTGCTATACCGGGGACATCCTCGATCCCAAGCGGGACAAATATCCGCTTTCCTACTATGTTGACATGGCCAAGGAATTAGAAAATATGGGTGCCCATATTCTGGCCATTAAGGATATGGCCGGATTGCTCAAGCCTTTTGCCGCCGAGAAGCTGGTCAAGGCCCTGAAGCAGGAGGTCGGCATTCCCATCCATCTCCATACCCACGATACTTCCAGCAATGGCGGAGCGACCTTGTTTGCCGCTTCCATGGCCGGGGTCGATATCGTCGATACGGCGTTTTCCTCAGTCTCGGGTCTTACTGCTCAGCCAAATATGAATGCGCTGCTGTCGGTGCTGAAGGATTCCGAGCGCGACCCGCAACTTGACGAAAATAGTCTGCAAAAACTGGCCAATTACTGGGAAACGGTTAGAACCTATTATGAGCCCTTCGAATCAGAATTGCGCAGCGGAACTGCCCAGGTCTATCATCACGAGATTCCCGGGGGCCAGTATTCCAATTACAAGCCGCAGGTAGAAGGTTTTGGCCTCGGTCATCGTTGGGAAGAGTGCAAGGAGATGTACCGCAAGGTCAACGATATGTTCGGTGACATCATCAAGGTCACCCCGTCGTCGAAGATCGTAGGCGATATGGCCATTTTCATGGTGCAGAACAATCTTGAGCCTGCCGATGTCTATGAGCGGGGCGCCGGGCTGACCTTTCCGCAAGGGGTTGTCGATTTTTTCAAGGGGATGATCGGCCAGCCACACGGTGGTTTTCCGGAAAAACTTCAGAAAATTGTCCTCAAAGGTGAGGAGCCCATTACCTGCCGGCCAGGTGAATTTCTGGAATCCGTCGATTTCGCGGCCCAAAAAACTGAACTGGAGAAGAAACTCGGTCAGCCGGTAGATGATCGGGATGTTCTTTCGGCGGTCCTATATCCCGGGGTATTCGAAGAATTTGCCCGCCATCGTCAGGAATACGAAGATACTTCCATGCTGCCGACACCGGTCTTCTTTTACGGTCTTGACCTCGGTGACGAGACCTCAATAGAAATTCAGCCGGGTAAGACCCTGGTCGTACAGCTTAACGCTATCGGCCGGGTAACCGAAGACGGTAACCGCGACATCTATTTTGAACTCAACGGCGAACCGCGCCAGGTTGCTGTTCCGGATCTGTCGGCGGAGTCGGATGTGGTCACCCACCGTAAAGCTGATCCGGATAACCTGCATCATGTGGGCGCTCCTATGCCCGGCAAGGTGTTCCGTATTCTGGTCAATGTCGGCGATATGGTCAAAGAAGGGGATACCCTGATGTCCACTGAGGCTATGAAGATGGAGACCAACGTCAAGGCCCCCAAGGATGGTGTTGTTTCCGAAGTTCTGGTCTTTGAAGGGATGCAGATCGTATCTGGAGAATTGCTGATCATTCTCGACTAACTGGTAGGTTTTGTTGATAAAAGGCCGAGTCCTGTTCAGGGCTCGGCCTTTTTTTGTGGCGGCTGGTTAGTCGAATCCGAGTTGATAAACTTTCAACAAATAAAGGATGACAGGGTAGCTGACCAGAGAAAAGAGGGTAGAGAGCAGAATAATCGAACCAGCCAGTTCCGTATTTCCATCCAATTGCTGAGCCAGGACGGTGCAGGCAGCCGCTGCTGGTGCACCGGCCATTAGTACGGCGATACCCAGATCGAGACCGCGAACGTCTAGAAGCAGCATGACGGCGATGGTTAACAATGGTAGGCCGATAACCTTGAAGAGACTGGCGAGAGTTGCCTGAACCAGGTCGCCGCGAAGCTTCCTCAAAGAAAAACTGCCGCCGATGGCTAGCAGAGCCAGCGGCAAAGTAATGCTGGCGGTGAGACTAAAACAGCGAGCGAAAAGCTTTGGCAGGGGCAGTTGCCAGTAGCTCCAGATAATGCCCAATAGGGCTGCGAGTATCAGGGGGTTAGAGAGTAGGCTGCGGTACCAGAAGAACCATCCTGTTTGCCGCTTTCCGGTTCTATGCGGAAGCAGTAAGGCCAGAATGGACAACAGGTTGATTACCGGAACCAAACAGCCCATAAACATGCCGGCCCGGGCAAAAGCAGCATCTCCATAGGCACTGAATACAATAGGTAGCCCGATGTAGGCCAAGTTGCCGCGAAAGGCTCCCTGGCTGAATGCACCGCGGTCTTCATGCCGATACTTGCGACCCAAGGCAGCATAGCTATAGGAAATGATCAAGCCGCTCAACATGACGACTGTGGCTCCAGCAACCATACGGCCGTTGAAGGTGGCACTGAAGTCGGCAGTAGCGATCTTATGGAAGAGCAGGGAGGGTAAACCGATAAAGTAGATAAGCCGGTTGGCTTGATATAAAAAGCGGTCGTCAATCAGGTCGGTGCGTCTTAGAAGATAGCCCAGGCCAATGACGAAAAATACTGGAAGAATGATGATGGATATGTCGGAGAATACTTGCACAAACGGTCCTTTTGCTGAGGGTTTTACCCAGCATACCTCGCAGCAGTGGTGGCGGCAACCTTAGAAAAGGCTACTGCTGAGCTTCCTTGACTTTTGGGGTCTGGACGGTTAGATGTTAAACATGGCTAGCTGGGCACCGACAAAAAACTCTTATTGTTTGCAGCGGTCTTGGGCCTGTTGATCTTGCTTGTTTCCAGCCTTTGGCATGTGGGCTCTTGGCGTGGAGAGGCTTTACCTGAAAAAGGGGTTATGGTCGGCGGCCCGGCTCCCGATTTTTTACTGCCCGCCCGGTATGGCCATCAACTATCCCTGAGCCAGTTCCGGGGCCAAAACGTATTGCTTGTCTTTTGGGCTTCGTGGTGTCCTCCCTGTCGTACCGAGATGGCGTCTCTGCAGCGTCTGCATGACAATCCAGCCATTCAGAATCTCAAAGTGATAGCGGTTAATGTTGGAGAAACAGGGGCGCAGGTGACCTCTTTTGCGAATCGCCAGCAACTCTCATTGCCGATCCTTTTGGGGGCAGGGAGCGATGTTCAGGAGCGCTAGGGGGATATCAGTTATCCCTTGCTTATCTCGTCGATGGGCGGTGCAGAATTATTGGCCGTCACCTTGGTCTGCGGGACTGGAATTCTAGTAATGTTATTACCGAGCTGAATCAGCTCGAGGGAGAGTGATTTAATGAGCAATGCCGCCGATATTACCTTGTGGATCGCTTTTTCCGCTGGGATTCTATCCTTCTTTTCTCCTTGTGTTTTGCCTCTGCTGCCTTCTTATGTGACCTACATTACCGGCCTCAGCTTCGGTCAATTGCAGAAGGCGCACCCTGGTGCCCGTGTTCGATGGACGGTGCTTTGCCATTGCCTGATCTTTATTGCCGGCTTCTCCGCCGTGTTCATTCTGCTCGGGGCTCTTGCCGGAATGGCCTCGGCTTCATTTCATGGACAGATGAGGACGGTTCTGGTCTGGGTGCAGAAAATTGGTGGAATCCTTATTTTTCTTTTCGGTATCCATCTTAGCGGGTTGTTTCATTTTGGTATTCTGCTTGGTGAAAAACGCATTCATTTGCATCGTAAACCGGCCGGATTTGTCGGCACCTTTGTCGTGGGGTTGGCTTTTGCTGCCGGCTGGACTCCCTGTATTGGTCCTATCCTTGGAACTATCCTGGCACTGGCTGCTGGATCGGCAGCAGGACCCGGCCGGGGTATTCTGTTGTTATCTGTTTATTCAGCCGGTCTGGGTTTGCCCTTTTTGTTGGCAGGGCTCCTCTTTCATAGCTTTCTTTCCTTTTTTAACCGTTTTCGTAAATACATCCGTCTGGTGGAGATCTGTACCGGCGTTCTGCTGATGACGGTCGGAGTCATGCTGTTTTTCGACATGTTTGGTATGGTCACCGGCTATCTGTACTGTCTGCTACCTCCCTCTGGCTAAGGTAAGACCCTGATTTGGTCTTGACAGTCATCGTCCGCTGCTGATATTTTTGAAATTCAATTTCATGGGAGGGGTGATGGTAGACAAGCGCACTATATTTAAAGAATTTGTAGCTCGCAAGGGGCTGAAGTGGACCAAGCAGCGGGAAGTAATTCTCGACGAATTTCTCAATTCGAAAGACCATCTTTCCACTGAGGATCTCTATCTGGAGATTCGCAGCAAAAACCCTCACATCGGTTATGCCACTGTCTACCGAACCCTGAAACTCTTTGCCGAATGCGGTATCGCTAAAGAACGGGATTTCGGTGCCGGACAGGTTCTTTATGAACTGAGCCACCGGGGAGACCATCACGACCACCTTATCTGCACCGGTTGCGGTGCCATCATCGAGTTCGAGGACCGGCGTATCGAACAGCTGCAGGCGAAGGTGGCTCGGGACCATCAGTTCGCCATGGTTAGCCACCGGCTGGAGATCTTCGGCCTGTGCGCCAAATGCGCCGCGGGCTAAAGGTTGGCAGGTTGTTCTCTTTAATTTGCCTGATTAGGTCCAATTCTCAGCTAGCCGTGTAAGAGCGACTGCCTTGCAGCGATTCTGGTTGGATTTGTGCCATTTATCGCGATAGGAAGTCACCCACACACAAATTCTTGACCCTCGATTGTGCCCAGCTGAGAATCAGGGCTAATCAGGTTAATTTATATCCTTAAATTCCCCTCAAATAGAAATAATAGTAATGGTTTCTCAGAGCAAAAGGCTTCAAGGTGACCGAAAGGTCATTCTGGTGGGCAATCCTAATGTTGGTAAGAGCGTCCTCTTTAATGCCCTGACCGGGGCTTATACAGTCGTTTCCAACTATCCCGGCACCTCCGTGGCCGTGGCGCGCGGTCATTGCGAGATCGGCGGCCAGCGTTACGAGATTCTCGATACTCCCGGTATGTACTCGTTTTTGCCGATTACCGAGGAGGAGCGCGTCGCTCGGGAGATGCTGTTGCTGGAAGATGCTCATGCGGTCATTCATGTGCTCGACGCGCGCAATATCGAGCGCATGTTGCCCATGACCCTGCAGCTCATTGAAGCGGGTCTGCCGGTGATTCTGCTGGTGAATATTCTTGACGAAGCGGAACGCTCCGGCATGACTATCGATATTGCAATGTTACAGGACAAGCTCGGTATTCCGGTGGTGGGAGGGGCGATTCGCACCAAGCGCGGTCTGAAGGAGGTTCGCCAGGCTATCGCCGAGTGCGCCGATGATGAATTGCCTTCCTTTGGCTACTCTTCCGATCTGGAAAAGGATATTGCCAAGGTGGCAACCACCCTGACAGGGGACTATCGACTGGATCTTCGAGCCCTGGCTTTGCTGTTGTTGCAAAAAGACCAAGAGATTCTGGATTTAGTGCGTTGCAGCGAAGGCGACAACTTCGAAGGAGTGCAACAGGCTGTTGCCGAAAGCGCCTTTGAACACCGTTTTGATCTTCACTTGCGCATCAGTCTGGAGCGTAAGCGGGTGTGCAAAGGTCTGCTGGCGGAAACCGTTCGACAGGCGGATAATACAAAACTGCGTTTCGCCGATCGTCTTTCTGCCTGGACCACCAACCCCTGGACCGGTTTTCCCATATTGATTCTGGTGCTCTACTTTGGCATCTATCAATTTGTCGGCAAATTCGGAGCTGGTGTGCTAGTCGATATCTGTGAGGGGTCCCTGTTCGAGAACTATCTCAACCCCTGGGCTGTGAGCGTGGTTGAACGTTTGGTGCCTTGGTACTGGTTGCGGGAGATGGTTGTCGGTGAATATGGCGTCTTTACCCTCGGGGTTCGCTATGCGGTGGCTCTGGTATTGCCCATTGTTGGCACATTCTTCCTAACCTTCTCGGTTATCGAGGATGTCGGCTATTTTCCCAGGCTGGCCATGTTGGTGGACCGTATCTTTAAAAAAATCGGGCTTAACGGCCGCGCGGTGATCCCCATGGTACTCGGTTTTGGTTGTGATACCATGGCGACCATGGTGACCCGCACCTTGGAAACGGTTCGGGAACGGGTGCTGGTGACTCTTTTGCTGGCATTGGCCATCCCCTGCAGCGCTCAGCTGGGAGTCATACTCGGCCTCCTTTCCGGAGTGCCGGGAGCCTTGATGGTCTGGACCGTTTGTATTACGGCGGTTTTTCTTCTGGTCGGTTTTCTTTCGGCCCGTTTGTTGCCTGGTGAGCGCCCGATGTTCTACATGGAATTGCCGCCTATGCGATCCCCCCAGTTGCACAATGTTCTGGTGAAGACCATGTCTCGCATGCAGTGGTACTTTCTGGAAATCTTTCCTCTGTTCATTATCGCCTCATTACTGCTGTGGGCGGGGAAAATGACTGGAGTCATGGACTGGCTGCTCCGGGGTATTATCCCGGTCATAGGTTTGCTCGGTCTGCCAGCTGAGGCTTCAGCCGCGTTCCTCTTCGGGTTTTTTCGCCGCGATTTTGGTGCTGCAGGGCTTTATGATCTTCAGGAAGCGGGGTTGTTGAGTCCGGTTCAGTTGACTGTTGCGGCTGTAACCATGACTCTTTTTGTCCCCTGCATTGCGCAGTTTCTGATGATGAAGAAGGAACGGGGCTGGAAAGTTGCCCTTGGCATTTTCCTGTTCGTTACGGTGATGGCTTTTTCAGTCGGTTGGTCGTTGAATGTAATTCTGATGTTTACCGGTATACTTTCATGAAGTGTGGATTTTGTGGCCGTCATTACACACCAGCGGAGGCGTTGGATAAAGAGTCCTGTGGTCGCTGTTTGGGTGGTTGTCAAAAGACCTACTGTCCTTATTGCGGGTATGGCAACCCTTTGATCCCGGGATTTTTTGATCGTTGGGTTAAAAATAAAGATAATAAGGAGTAAACGATGAACAATTCCAGTAAGGCCGAGGATATCCTTGAGACGCTCTGGATTGCAGTTGTAGAAGAGGGAGATAATTCCATCTCCTTACAGGATCTGCAGGTTTCAGCTGGCGACCAGCCTCTCGTTGAACTCACGGAGCAGGCGCTGATTGAAGTTAAGGGAGCGAGGGTCTATTTACGTCATGAAGGCAGACTTGAAGGGGAAAAAGTGGTTCGGAGGCATCGCCTTTCTGAACGACTGATGATGGATATTTTCGATCTCAAAGGGGCGAACGCAAATAATAAGGCTTGCGAGTTTGAGCATCTACTCAACGAGGGGATTGACGCCAAAATTTGTACCTTGCTCAATCATCCCACAACCTGTCCTCATGGTAAGGCTATTCCTCCCGGTCCCTGTTGCATTGAGGCACGTATAAAAGGTGGGGCGGGGGTGGTGTCCTTAACTGAACTCAAGGTTGGTGAAGAGGGGGAAATCGCTTACTTGTCCACGGAAGATCCCAAGAAGATGCAAAAGCTTATGTCTATGGGTGTTCTGCCTGGTAGTAGCATACGCTTAAGTCGCACGTTCCCCGCTTATATTTTTCATGTAGGGAATTCCGAGTTTGCCGTGGATGAGCAGTTGGCTCAAGAAATTTTTGTTCGACAGCCCTGATCAATGATTCTGCTGCTCTTGTTAAAGGATGTTTTTGTTGATCTTTGAAACAGCCCGTTTATCGCCCTTGCTGACAAGCTGCGTTAAACGGGTTTTTGTTATTTCGGCTTTAGAGCCAGCCGGCATTAAATTAAAGCAGGGCAAAAATACTTTTCAGTATCTCAGCAATTTGCTAAGGTAGAGCAACTTTGAGGGGGTATTAATCCAATGCAGGGCCGGATGACGGTTGAATTAGCCAAAGCTAAAATATTTGCGGTGTGACGGTGAATATTCACTTCAGTCTATGAAAGGGTTAACCTTTTTGATGTCCTTGCCCTTATTCGGAATCCCCAAAGAGTGTTTTGTTGGAAATTGTTATAGATTTCTGCCCTGCCATTTTTCCTTGGTGTTGTTTTGATACTGAGAGAAATATTTTTCTGTGCAACCCTCAAACAGAAGCTGACTAGCATTATTCTGTTGGTCTGTAGTATCGTTCTGCTCCTTTCTTCTCTGGCATTTTTCGGTTTAGAAATCTCTTCCTTCCGGCGCTCGCTGGTGGCTAACCAGACCTCTCTGGCAGAAGTTATCGCTGCCAATGCAGCGGTTGTCCTGCCCTTTAATGATCGGGAGCTTGCCCACAACACCTTGGCTTCCCTGTCCTCAGAACCGAATATTCAGCTTGCGTATATTTTCAACCGGCTCAATCAACCTCTAGCCCAGTATGTTCGCAAGGGGCCTTCTGGAAGGTCGTCTGTAGCCGGTCAGCTGCGCATCTCCCCTGCAGAATACAAAGAGTTGGCCGAAGGCATTCAGGCGGGGGAAAAGGCCTTCTTCTTTACCGGCAACCATCTGGCGGTATTTTGCCCCGTCGTCACACAGGGGCAACGGGTCGGCATGGTTTATATCAACTCCGACCTCGAAGCTTTTGCCCGTTGGAAACGTCTTTTTGCCGGCAGCGTGGTGGCTGTGCTTGGCCTCTCTTTTTTGCTCGCGTATTTGCTGTCGCGACAACTTCAGCACATCATTTCCCGGCCGATTCTCTATCTTGTTGACAAGATGAAAACGGTGACCAACGAAGAGGATTTCACGATCAGGGCCACCAAAAGTTCCAATGACGAAGTCGGAGCCTTGATTGACGGCTTTAACGATATGCTGGAGCACCTGCAGGACCGCGATCAGCAACTGGCTAACTACCGCCTGCATCTGGAAGATTTGGTTTGTAAGCGGACTGCTGAATTACGGTCCACCAACGATGAATTACAGGGTACCGTCGCCGAGTTGGAGCAGACCAGGGATGCGGCTGAAGAGGCCAATCGGACCAAATCCCGCTTTTTGGCCAATATCAGTCATGAGCTGCGCACGCCCATGGTCGGAATGCTCAGCAGTACCGAATTGTTGTTGAATAGTGGTCTCGAGGCCGAACAGTTTAACTTGGTAGAAACCCTGAATAGTTCTGGTGAAGCCCTGCTTGAGATTCTTAACGACTTGTTGGATCTTTCAAAGATTGAAGCGGGTAAATTAACTCTGGAACATGTCGAGTTCAATCTGCTGGAAGTGATCGATGGCCCCATTGAGTTGTTGGGAAAAGTGGCTTTTGCTAAAGGGTTAGAATTGATTTGCCATGTTGCTCCGGAGATATCACCGGTGCTGTATGGTGACCCCGGCCGCCTGCGGCAGGTGCTTTTCAATCTTTTGAGCAATGCCATAAAGTTCACTCATGCAGGTGAAGTATCTTTGCGGGTCGTAGTGGGAAAGCAACTGGCAGACAAGGTCATCCTGCGTTTTGAGGTGATCGATTCCGGTATCGGTATCGAGCCAGAAGACCAGCAGCGAATTTTCGAATCCTTTTCCCAGGCAGACAATTCGACCACCCGGTTGCATGGTGGCACCGGCTTGGGCTTGTCCATTGTTGAGCAGTTGGTAGGGATCATGGGGGGGCAGGTCAGTCTTGAGAGTACGCCCGGTCAAGGGTCTGTTTTCTCTTTTGCGATCACCTTTGAAAAGGGGGGTGTGGTTCCGGCCTCGCCAACAGAAGGCTCAGGCAAGAGAATTCTTGTGATCGAAAAGAATTTATCAGCATGCCGCATGCTGAATGAACACTTGAAGCATGCGGGCTGGACTGTGCATCTAAACCACAAATGTTCTTTTGCGGGCAAAAAGCTAGAAGAAAGTCTGGCCCTCAATGAACTTTATGACCTGGTGTTACTAAGTGATGCCTTTCCCTTAGAAGATCGTCGCTTATTGATAGAGAAGTTAAACCGATGTTTGGCTTTTCAGAAGATTCGGCTGGTCGTCATGGGGCCGCGCAACTCCAATGCCTCCTGGGATCAGGGGCCTCGAGATGCTATCAGCGCTTACTTTTATAAACCTTTGCTTCCTTCGCGGTTGCATGTGTTGTTGGCAGATGTTTTAAATCCATCAGCGAATCAGGCCTGCGTGCCGGCCGAATTAGCGGTGGAGGAAACGGTTGCTTCCGCAGGGCAAAGTATTCGAGGTTCTGGCGCTATTCTGGTGGCAGAAGACAATGCGACCACCGGTAAGCTTATCAATATAAGCCTCTCCAATCTCGGCTATCAGGTGATTGTTGTCACTGATGGAAGTGCGGCCGTTAATCTGGTTGGGCAACAGGCTTTTGATTTGCTGCTCATGGACTGTCAGATGCCTATCATGGATGGTTATACCGCAGCTAGGAACATTCGGGCAGCGGGGCATAAAATCCCCATCATCGCTCTAACGGCGTCCTCTCGCCAGGAAGATGAAGAGCGATGCCGAGAGGCGGGCATGAACGATTTCGTGTGTAAACCCTTCAAGCATAAACTACTTCATCAAGTTATTTCCCGGTGGATTCGCGAGGCACAAAACTCTTCCGTCGAAGTCCTCTGATACCCATCGCTTCATCAGTGTTTAGATAACGTGGTCGCCAATGGATACGTCCTTTTTATATCACCACTTAAAAACAAAACGCATTTTTTGGGCTCTGTGCGGATTGAGTTTAATCGCCTATGTTGCTCTGGTGCTCTTTCTGCTGCGGGCTTTGTTCTTTGAACCAGCGGTGATTGAACCCCTCAAGGTGGAGACCTTCGCCGCTTTTCAGAAACTCGATGGTGGGGGGATGCTGGTCAAAATCACGGGCCACGGTTTTGATGAAAAGGTGGGTGCTTACCTGGCTTATGATGCTGGAAATCAAGGAGCTATTGTTGGCTCATTGCCGACCTGGGATCTGTTAAGGCAGGTGGTGGTTCGGGACGACAGGGCCTACCTGGCCAACCGTAACCGTGGCCTTCAGGTGGCAGATATCAGTAACGTGCGCCAGCCGCTGATAATCGGCAGCGTCGATACGCCTGGTACCGCATGGGCCGTGGCTGTAGACGGTTCCTACGCCTATGTGGCTGATGGCTCCGCTGGCCTGCAGGTGATTGCTATTGCCGATCCGCAACGTCCGCGCATCGTGGCCAATCTGCCACTTAAGGGCCAGGCGATCGATGTGCTGATTGCCGCTGACAGGGCATTGGTGGCAACCCGTGAGCATGGTGTAGTTGTTGTTTCAGTGAGCCTGCCGCAACGTCCCAGCATCGTTGCCGAGATTCCTGGAGAAGGAAAGACGGAGGGGTTTGCTCTTGGCAAAAGCAGACTGTTTGTCGCTAAGGGTAAACGGGGCGTCTGGGAGTATGCCCTCGACGTGACGTCCGGGCTTCGTTTGATTCGTAAGCTGAAAACCAGAGGCTCGGCGCAATGCGTTGCGGTATCCGACAAGGAGCTATTCGTTGCCTGTGGAGAATCCGGCCTGGATATTTTTTTGTTGGCCGATACGGTTACCAACCCATCCGTTTCTGTCGACACGCCTGGCTTTGCCCGGGGTGTTGCCGTGGCAGGGGGGCGGGTTTATGTGGCGGACAATTTTAATGGACTGCAAATTCTCGAGCGTCATGCCGATTTCGGATGGCACATTTCTGCCACGGTTGATACGCCCGGTATGGCAGGGGACGTTATCGGTGATGAAAAACAGGTTTATGTTGTCGACGGGAGAAGCGGTTTGCAGATTGTCTCCTTGGCCAAGATCAAACCATCGACCTGCGTGCAACGCGTTACTACCCCTGGTTATATCGGAGCGTTAGTCGCCCAAGGGGGCACTCTTTACGTTGCGGATGGTGACCAAGGGGTGCACCGGCTGAGCTGCGATTCTAGCGGGAAATTCCGAATAGTGGATTCTATTAAAACACCTGGCAAAGCTACTGATGTGGCCATCAAGGATGATAGGGTATACGTTGCCGATGGTATCAAGGGTTTGCAAGTTCTGACGGTGAATCAGGATGAAAGTTGGCGGTTAGC
>LGVF01254066.1_pt1 | contig 19609 bp, 20 predicted proteins | sample 469901 | NCBI WGS metagenome assembly LGVF01 (sample SAMN03893561, study PRJNA290197) | marine sediment metagenome | material: sediment; isolation source: combined push core samples #3730, #5133, and #5579 collected at Hydrate Ridge | place: Pacific Ocean: Hydrate Ridge
CGAAACTCAACCGGCCATCTTAATTGTCGTCAAACCGGACAAGATAGTTGACGCGAGACAATAGGGCGGGCTTTTTACGACGCCATCAATGTTTGTCTTGCCTTAACATCCTGTTTCAATTAAATTTACTCCATCATCTATCAATCTTTCATCCGACTGGAGTCTGCCATGTTCCGCAACTGCCTTAGCTTAAGCTTGCTTATTTTATTGTGCCTATGCTCAGCGGCCTGCCAGGCCGAGAAACCGAAAATCGATATGCAAGAAGGTCTGTGGGAGATCACTACGGTGATGAAAATGCCTGGCATGCCTATGCAGATACCGCCTACCAAGACCACCCAGTGCATCAGCCTGGAAGATTTGGTCCCCCAGACCCAACAACCTGACCAGCCAGATCAGCAATGCGAAATTGCCAATATGACCACCACCGGCAACACAATAACCTATGACATGGTCTGTGCCGCCCAGGGCAACACCATGAAAGCCCACAGCACTATCACCTACAGCAAGGACCAGATGCAGGGCAGCATGACGGCCACCATGGAACCGAGCAACATGAGTGTGAGCTACACCTTAACTGGCAAGCGTATTGGTGACTGCAATAAATAATCGTCCACATCGTTTCAAATTAAAAATAGTAATATTAAAACGACAAAAGCCGCTTCGATATCATCGAGGTGGTTTTTGTCGCAAACAAATGGGCAGTCGAGCTCTGCGCCCAGTAGAGTCCCTCTACTTAAAAGAGCGCTCAAACAGACTGACAATGGCCTTACGACCGTTATCTTCCAGATAACGGGTGCCGGTACCGGCGAAATGAGCTTCACTGACGACCGGCTCCTGATCACCGTTCAGGGCTACCCAGTCGAACTCAACCCAATGATACCAACCATCCCTCTTTTGATCGAACACATACAACAGCTTATTGCAGAGCTTGGTAAATTCAGCGCCCCAGCCGGTACCACCCTTGACCGTCTTATCGTCAAGAATTTCGCCAACAACAAAAATCTGCTGGGCATGATTTATTTGATACCAGATCGTCTGCAGTATCTTGCGAATCGTTGGGCTTGCAGTATAGCGACGGTTGAGCAACCGGGACACATATTCCAGGCTAACATCGCCATTTTTTAGTTCCTCATGATGCAGAACACGAACTCCCCTCTGCCGAATGATCGTATGCCCGTCGAAGGTAAAGTTGACTTCCTCGATACCAAGACGCTCGGCGTTTGCACCGAATTCCGCCTCCGTTCCTTTGGCCCCGCCACTGAAAAGGATAAAATCTTCCTTGTTCATATTGTGTCCTTTCGATATACAGGCTGTAAGTGCTGGTAGATCCGGTGAACGGCTTTAGTTACAACCAAACCGGGCTTAAAAACGACTTGCAAATTTAAACAAACTGCTATTTTTTGTTTTTTTCTTATCCTTCTTTTTTTTGGCTTTTTCCTTTTTCTTCTGCTTCTTTGCGTTCTTCTTATCCTCTTTCTTTTTATCCTCTTTCTTTTTATCCTCTTTCTTTTTGGCCTCTTTCTTTTTGGCCTTATGCTTTTTCTCATCTTTTGGGGATGTAGATTTAGGTTTCTTGTCTACGGTTGGCTCAGGGGCTGTAGTCCTCTCGACCGCAATAAGCAAACCCTCAGTTTCTGGCATGTTAATAGATGGTTTTGTTCCCAAATTCCGAGTTTGCTCAACAGGGAAAATTGCCATGCCTTTGCGCCGAAAAATGTTCAGCAGATAGCGTATCTGACCAATTGTCAAACCGCTTGCTGTTACAGCATTGAGCTGAGTCGCTCCACCATCTATGCTCAACAACGCAACGGCACGCTGACTAGCCAGGCCGTTCTGCAAAGCGGCAAGGTCTTGACAAGTACGCTCCTGTTCGGGTGAAAGCAAAGAGCCCTGTGCCTTATCGCTTACCGATCTTTGAGCCGCCACAATATCCCCCTTCGGCAAAAGACTTCAAACCAAAAAAAGTGCTACTTTTTCCCCTGTTTGGCCAGAGCCCCTTCAATGCGGTCACAGAGGGTTTCAAGCACCTTGATTCTGGCAAAGTACTTATCGTTGGCTTCAACCAGCGTCCAAGGAGCAATCTCTGAGCTGGTGCGGTCGATCATGTCGCAGACCGCGGTTTCATACTCGTCCCACTTTTCTCGATTGCGCCAATCTTCATCGGTAATTTTGAAACGTTTGAAGCCTATTTTTTCCCGTTCCTCAAACCGTTTTAACTGTTCTTCCTTACTGATCGAGAGCCAGAATTTAACGACCACCACCCGATGGCGCACCATCTGTTCTTCAAAGTCATTGATCTCTCCGTAGGCCCTCATCCAATCGTCCTGCGAACAGAAGCCTTCGACTCGTTCCACTAGCACCCGACCGTACCAGGAACGATCAAAGAACGCAAAACGACCTCTGCGGGGCAGATTTCGCCAGAACCTCCAGAGATAAGGTTGATCGCGTTCCTCCTCAGTGGGAGCTGCTACCGGTATAACCCGATAAGCACGGGCATCCAGAGCTTGAATGATGCGGCGAATACTGCCCCCCTTGCCGGCCGCATCGTTTCCTTCAAAAACCACTACCACCGAGATATTTTTAAAATCGGCGTGCCGGGAAAGGACATTCAACCGACCTTGCAACAGTGCCAGCTGGTTACGATATTCGGTTTTATTCAGCGCTTGGTTCAGGTCGAGGGTCTGCAGAATACGCAACCCGTCGATGGCCGTTGTCAAAGGTGGAAAGATTGTTGAATCGGCCCCCTTTTCACCAGCGGCAAGGCGCCTGACCAGCGATTCGTGAATCAACTTGCCGATGGTCAGATAGCGATAGCGCGGATCGGACCCCTCAACGATGATCCAAGGGGCCTCTGCGGTACTTGTGCCCCGCAGCATGCGCTCAGACACCTGCCGAAAGCGGTCATAGAGCTTGTAATGCCGCCAATCGGTGGCATTCACCCGCCAGCGGGTTTTGGGATCGGATTCGAGTTCATTTAGTCGTTTTTTTTGGGCTTTTTTCGGTAGGTGCAGCCAAAACTTAAGGATCAGGCAACCATCGCGACTCAACATGTTTTCAAACCGAACGGTTCTGTCCAGACGCTGATCAAGTTCGGCGTTATTGATATCGCCATAAACATTCAGAACCAACGGCTTCGAATACCAACTGCCAATAAAGATTCCAATTTTGCCTTTAGCAGGCAATGCCCGCCAGAAGCGAAACATGGGCGGACGTTCAAGTTCTTCGTCTGTAAGGTCCCGCAAGGCATGGGTTTCGACATGACGGGGATCAAACCATTCATTCAGCAGGTTAACCGTCTCGCCCTTACCTGCACAATCGACCCCGGCGATCAAAATCAATACCGAAAATTTCTTGCTCTGCAGCAAATCGAGTTGCGCATCAAGCAGGTTTTCCCGCAACTCGGGAACCTGCTGTTTGTAGTCTTCCTTGTCGATCCGGTGACCCAATTCGGCAGATTCAAACATGAGGGCTCCTTGCTGGCAAAAATTTCTCAGCTGGGGGCAACGAAGCAAGCCTTTTTATCATAGGGTTTTTTTAAGCAAATTCAAGAAATTTCATAGATTTAGTCTACCAAGGAAAGGGCCATTTGGCGTGCCGGTGTAGTGCTGTCAATTCACTAGAGTATCCTGGTCTTCGTTGCGATGGCTTAGTGTTGATACGCATTAATTCTTAAATGTAGAGAACCCACGATGGTAGATTATAAGGGTAATGGCCCTGGCACCCTGAAGTGGTTGAGTCTTCGAGAAAACTCAAAAATTCCCTGGCTCTATTTTAAGGGAGGGTTACATCGAAATGTTATACTTAAACCAGTCTTGCAGGGGCAACTTCAAAAACTATAAAACTTTTGCAGCAGCGAGTACAAAGATTTCCCACTGAATAAATATATGAGCTTCTGACTTTTCCGTGGACAAATTAAATGATTAAACGCCCGACACCAAAAGTGCTTTTCTTTAGCGTGTTACTGCTTTTTCTCCTTTCGAGCTGCAATAACGCTACCCGCTTAATTTTCACCCCTGGTAAAACCTTGGCACCGCTCCCTGAGACAATTGGACTTCAATACCAAATTGTTTGGTTCGAGGCACCCGACAGAACGAAATTGCACGGTTGGCTTATCCCCGGCGACCCAGCCGCACCTATGGTGCTATTTTTTCATGGAAATGCCGCGAACATAACCCACCGCCTCCCAAACATAGACTATCTCCACCAATTAGGCCTCAATGTCTTTATATTTGATTACCGAGGATTTGGAAAAAGCAACGGAGTGTCTCTACGTGAAGAGGATCTTTATCAAGACGCCAGAGGCGCTTTAAAATGGCTGAAGGGAAGCGAATGGGATTCATCAAAGGTGATATATTACGGACGATCCATGGGGGCCACTGTTGCCTTGCAGATGGCCCTTGAGCAACCACCGGCTGGTATCATTCTGGAATGCCCGTTCACCTCTCTTCACGACATCGCCATGAAAACGAACCCCATAAGCTATGGTTTAGTTGGAAGATGGTTTATAAAAGACCGCTTTGATAACATAAATAAAATCTCTTCAATTTCGGCACCCGTACTCATTTTCCATGGGAAAAAGGACCGAATAATTCCTTTCGGGATGTCTGTAAAGCTTTTTTCATTCGCAAAAGAACCTAAAACTCTCCATTTGGTAAATGAAGCAGGACACAATAATTGCTATCTCACGGGTGGAGAGGAATATAAAAAACTCTGGATTTCGTTTGTTGGCAAATACAGTAACTATAATTACCCAGATAAGCTGACAAAGAATCTGAAAGAAAGGCACTCAAAAGGCAGGATGGAGTTTTACTAAGAGTCTGTCGGACTTGACGGGCCGAAACGAAAAATTGGCTATTAGAGACCAGATTTTCGAGAACTTGAGAGCGAATAGCAGGGCTATTTGGCGAAAATTGTCGAGAATATGGGCCGATCAGGCGGTTTTGCAGTCGGCTCATGATAAGCCCGACAGCCTCCTATATATTTAGGAGGTCAGTGACGTGGCAAATGGATTCCATTTTATTTAAAGTTAACTATTTATCTTCCTTTGCATGGTTCATTTGCCCAGGAGGAACGTATCTTCCTTGAGAAACTTATGTAGAATAATGCATCGAAAAATCACCAATCCTGAGCTTTGCCTAAATTACTAGTTGGGATTTGATCGCATAAAGACAGTTTGGCCGGCCTTTCGTAGTGGTTAAGTTTATCATCAAGAAACGAGTTAAGCTCTTTCTCTGAGACCTTTACGGCCACCCCTACTTTCTTTAATACGACCAAAGCTTTGAGTCTGGAACCCTCTTCAGGGCGCATCAATCTGACAACACAATCAGCAACGCATGGATGTGTCAGCATGATTTTTCTTACTTTGGCTGGATAGACATTTACGCCTGCGACCTGTACCGCTTTGTCAATTCTTCCTTTTGGTAGAAATTGTTTTTTTCCTTTCCAGGATAAATCATCTTGCAATACATAGGCTGCGCGAGAACCATCAAAGGGGTGTTGGCGAAACAACCGTGACTCGTTGGCGACTCTTTCCCAGTAGGGCAAAAGCTCATAGGGGGCTTCGGTAGCATTACGATAACCCACGCCGCCTGTTTCCGAAGATCCATAGACCTCTGTCATGCCAGAGAGTCCAGCTTTCTTCAGCTCGGTGATTATTTCTGGCCGGCAAGGTCCTGTAGAGGTAACCCCCCAAACATCGTCTGGAAATTCTGCCTTTAACTCTGCCAGCTTGCCCCATAAAAGAGGAAATGCGATGACAAGATCGCCACCTTGTAGGCCGGCAATTAAACTACGCATCGGCATAATTGGCATCCACAATACAGGACAACCAAGTGCTTTAGGCAGGAGTACAGAAAAAAGGAATCCATAGATGTGATGGCGTGGAACAAAGCTGACGATCCTTTTCCGACCCTTGAAAAGCTCAGCCCATGCTAGAATTTCTTGAACATGAAAAGAGAATTCCTGGGTTGCAGGAACCGGTTCACCTGTACTACCCGATGTGAAAAAAGTTATAGCCAAAGGGGGCTTGCTCCACAACCGATGCATTTCCTCCGCCCATTCCGCCAATGTTTTTCCGGTAACAGTGCTCCTGTCCTCTTCCACGTCAAACATGAGACAGGCTCGCTGAACTATGTTAGTTAAATCCGGAAATGTTTTCGCATCGATCTTTATCGATGCAGGCAGAGAACCGCCAGCTGCTAAGCGTAGACGCTGCGGGTAAGACATTGCACCCAGTAGTAGGCTGGACAATATTTCTTGAAAATCAATTACAGATAAAGATACGTGATTCATTGCCTTGCCTTAACGACCTGCCTAAAAACTATCGCTGAAGGCCGGATCCTACTGCCAATTACAACGATAACGAAAACGCACTTACACTCAGTTTGAAGGCGCTAGGTTTTACAATAAAACTGAACGAGCTAAAAAAATCGTCCCACCTGCAAAACCACAGAATTAATTCCCCGGTTGTCATGATGAAGTCCGCCATTGGACACATGATGTAACCGCAAGGCAGAAAACCAGGGAGCTCCATCGCTCCAATCCATCTCCATCCCGACCCCAGCCTGCGGGTTAAAGTTAACCCGCAATCCTTGCCCTTCCACCTGAAAATCAGTGTAGATGATACCGATCCCTGCTTCCAGGTAGGGGCGCAGATGAGCAGAAGTAAAATGGTCCAAAAAGTAAAGGGCAAGGATGTTGGCCGATGCCACGGTACTCATGTGTGTTCCGGTGGTGGAACCGACATGCCCTTCAACTTTGAAGCGAAGCGGATCGGGTGCCCGGTGATGCCAGATAGCCTCGTAGTCATAAAGTGCAGCAGCAGATAAAAGTATGAAATCGACATCTGCGCTTGGATCGTAGGTTATGCCCAAGCTGCTTCCAAGGGAGTAGCGGGTTGCGACATTCCCGTCATCCGCCACCGCCAAACAGCGACCTGCAGCCAACAGAATCAAGCAGAGAAGTATTGCACTCCAAACTTGGTTTATCAACCTCGCCCCTTGGTTACAGTCAGAAAACCATAACCGCCATTGTCATCCATTTTGAGACAACAAATATCTCGCCGACCTAGATCCTCAGCACCGACAATTTGCCAGTCAGTCTCCCCGGCAACGTTACCCGGTGTGGCACAAAGGCGCCCATCGCGCATCGCCAGGGCGGCGGCGGCCAGGTCGAAGGCTTGCCCGACTGGCAAGCTACCGTACAGCGGCGCGTAGCTCGCGACCGAAGCCCCTTTGGGAACGAATTCTGGATATTTGGCGCTGCACTGAGGATGTCCGTCAGCTCCCAAAATATAAACTGTCTCCTTCGGAAGGATGGGGAGGCCTCCGGAGAGATGGCCAAGAGTCACCATATCAATGGCTCCATACCGGGATGCTGTATCCTCTCGGGACAAAACAAAAAAGGCCGCTCCCTCCCCGACCAGCGCCGTCTGTTTAGCGAGGTCAAAAGGCGCCATTTCCTCAGTTGACTCACTTCCCAAAAACCGCTCCCAGCAGTAGCCAAGAACAGCGCTGTACTCATCCACCCCACCAAAAACGACATGATCGACGCGCCCTTCCTCAAGCCAAAGCTGGGCGGTCAACAGTGCCGAAGAAACCGACATTTCAAACTGGCTTACTGTGAGGTTAGGGCCACCAATATTCAATTTAATGGCAACATGAGCGGCAGCGGCATTATGTACAGAATTGGAGAAATGAGTGGGAGAAGCGCAAGAGTCTCCATCATCTATTATCGAATCAAGAAAGGAGAAGGTGGTACGAAGGGCTCCATAACCACTAGCAATCACGAGGCCCACCCGCTCTGGAATTGCCCCGAGCATTCCCGCATCTTGCAAAGCCAGATGGCTACCAAGCAGAGCTAACCGGGAAAAGTGATCGATACGTCGCAGTGCTCGTTTGTTTAGGAACTCCTCCAGAGGGCCGGTATCTGCAAGAAACGCTGACCGCAACACGCTTTCGTTACCAGGAACAGGCGTCACTTGCATGGTCGAAGGGACCCCGGAAACAAGGGCTCGGTCAAAGGCATCCAAACCGCAGCCAAAACCGCCCACTACCCCAACCCCTCGAATTGAAAGCCTGGTCATTGCAGACCTTCCTTTCCGAAAATCACTACAGCATTGTTCCCACCGAACGCTAGAGACTGGGAAAGGGCCGCTCGACCTTCAATGGCCACCTCTTGAGAGATGGGATTGATGGGAAGTGCGGGATCCGGTTCGGCAAAACCGGCACTGGTGGGGATACGCCCCGCTTCCATACAAGCGATGGTGAATGCTGCCTCAATCGCTCCGGCGGCCCCCAAGGTGTGGCCCGTAAAGCCCTTAGTCGACAGAAAAGGCGTTCGAGGAAGCACTTTATCGAGCACCTGGCTCTCCACCCGGTCGTTGTCAGGAGTTCCCGTACCGTGGGCGTTAACGAAGGCGATATCCTCCGGTCGGCAATCGGCAGTATTCATGGCCTCATCCAAAGCTCGTCTTAACCCCAACCCCTCGGGGCTTGGAGCCGTCAGGTGATAAGCATCGCAAGCGGAGCCATACCCCAAAAGATGGGAGCGTATTTTCGCTTTTCGCGCCTGCTGAGTTTTTTCCGATTCGAGAACCAGCATTCCAGCCCCTTCCCCGAGATTAAGGCCGCGCCGATTCAAATCAAAGGGCCTGACCGGCTTAGCGTCGGCGATCATCAAGGAGGCGAAGCCATTATAGGTAACTCGAGTAAGCTCGTCGGCGCCACCGGCCAGAGCCACATCGCACAGACCGTTTCGAACCCAAGAAGCTGCAAGGCCAAGAGCATCGGTCCCGGATGAACAGGCATTGACCACCGTCTGCACAGGTCCGGAAAGACCGAAATGACGCGCTACCGAGGCGGCAGGGTTACTACGTAAAAAACGCTCTATCGGGGTCATCTCCGGTCGCTTTCCACTGCGATAATCGCGGTAGAATTCCTCACTGTTCATAGCGCTGCCAACCGTGGTTCCGATACAGACCCCGACCCGCAGCCCCCTCAGATTCTCAGGGTTCCAATCGGCATCATGGAGTGCTTCCAGGGCAGCGGCCAGGGCCAGACGCGAAGTCCTCAGCAACTGGCCGTCTTCAGGAAACTCCGATGGGAAAAACCCCTCGGGAACTTCAAAAACCGGATACCTAATGGCGTGTGCCGTTTCAAAGCTAGACGGAGGTGCAGGATGCCGCCTTTCTTTAAACAAACTCTCCATACAAGCCGCCAGGTTGGCACCGGCGGCGCATAGGCAACCGACTCCGGTAACGGCTACAGGAGACGGCCCGCTCATCCCTGCAACCGCTCGTCGATGAACCCAGCCAGGGTTTCGATCGATTCGAAAGCCTCTCGACCCTCTTCCATGTCCTGGATTTCGATACCAAAATGCTTCTGGATTAAGACGACCAGCTCAACCGCATCGAGAGAATCGAGCCCTAGCCCTTCACCGAACAGAGGGGTGCTGTCCTCGATTTCCTCCGCTGTCATATCCTCCAGGTTGAGCTCTTCCACCAGTATCTTCTTGAGTTTTTCTTTGATCGCCATCTCTCGTAACTCCTTCACTAAAATAGGGGGGCCTTAAAACCGACCTCACCCTTTATCATCGTTGTTCCACATATCGTAGAAGTTGAAAAACTGAAATGGGTTTTTTACCGTATATTCTTCCAGTAATCGGGTGAATAATTGAGCGTAGGGACGATAAGCTTCTTTTGACCGACCAAGATCAGCAGGAACCCTGATCACCCCGGAGACCTCTAGCTCGTAACTCGACGGTCCAGTCTTCCGGCTAAAAAGCACCGCAATCGGCGCACCGGTGGCCGACGCTATTTTGTAGGAGCTGAAGTTAACCTGCATCTCATCGCCTAGAAACCGGACGGAAACCGAACTCCGGTCGCTCCCCAGCATACGATCCCCCATTACCGAAAGAACTTCACCCTTTTTCAGCGCACCCATCATCTCAAGGGTTCCGCCGAGATACCCGCGGGGATCGATAATATGAAAGGGTGAACCAGCATCTGAGTGCTCAAAGAAGTGCCGGTCGATATCCCCCTCTTCTCGTTGAATCAGCAGATTCACCGGCGTTTCAAGGCAGCGTAAGGTGGCCATCGCCACCTGCCAACAGCCGACGTGAGACATCATGAGAATCAGTCCACGCCCTTCCCCGACCAGTTCGAGCAACTCCTCCCGCCCCTGCAAGCTGACGCTCAGGGCCTCCGGCCCCAAAATCCCCACCGCCGCACGGTCGATTAGCACTTTGCCCAGTTCCAGGCTCATCCGGTAGCTCTGCCACCAGCGCCGGACAGGCCCGCTGTCGGGAAAACGACGGCGAAGATAATATTCAGATTTTTTCCTTTGATCCGGACGCAGCAACATGTAGTAAAATATGATGAAATAGAGCACAAGGTAGGCAGCCCACCGCCCTCCCAAACGAATAAGAAGATAAAAAAATCGGTGCTGCCAGGCCGTACCGACGCTCCTGCTGCTCCATTGCCTCTCCCTCTTTTCGCTATCCATCGGAAACAACCTTTTCCTTCTTTACCAGCATCGCTGTCGCATAAATCCCTCCGCCGACCAACGCACCCAGAAGAGGACCGATCAAAAGAGAACCTATCAGCCACTCATAGAGCCTCTCAAACCCCTGATGGCCAAGGGTTTGCCAGGACACCTCGGTAAGAAACTCGCCATGACGCATAAAGTAACCGGCCTCTATACAGAGCGCGGGCACTAAAGGCGGCATGCACAGCTGGCTCGTGCTAACTGCCGCCACCTTGTTGAGCCTAAAAAAACCGGCCGCGAAAAGGACCGCGATGGTATGGCAGGCGATTAGCGGTGCTGCCCCGAGGATTACTCCCAACGCTCCTGCTGCGGCCAATCGGCCCGGGGAAGTGTTTTCCGTAAGTAGGCAGCGGATCGACTCCATTGGGCGAAACAAGCTGACCTTAGGGCTCTTTTCTTCATGCACAATTTTACGGTGAGGCCAGGGCAGAATCGATCTCATAGTCAAATGAGTGTTGAGCAAAGTAAGCCGTAGGTTGTCTTTGACTTTGTCAAAGTGGGAGACCCGCTTTTCAGCTGGGGGATAATAGACTGAGATATCCGCATCTCGCAGCGAAACCCCAGCCCAGGCTGCCTTAACCAGCACCTCTATCTCGAAAGAATAGCGAGTTTCCTTCAGTTTCAGCCCCTCCAGGACCGCCAGCGGGTAGGCCCTGAAGCCGCTCTGAGTGTCCTGCAGGCTGCGCCCGGTCTGCAGTCGCAACCAGAAGTTAGAAAACTTGCGCCCGAAGCGACTCGACCCGGGAACGTTAGAGGTATCGAAATCCCTTTTCCCTACCACGATGGAGAAGGGTTCTTCCCTAAGTATCTTGAAAATCTGCTGCATATCGGCGGGATCGTGTTGACCATCGGCATCAATGGTGACTAGATGGGTCATCCCCATCCGAGCCGCCTCCCGGGCTGCAATCATGATCGCTGCCCCCTTGCCTTTATTGGTCTCCTCGCGCAGCACCTGCACCCCGAGCCCCTGCAGGGTGTCTGCTCCGCCATCGCTGCTGCCGTCGTCCACAACCAGCACCCTGTCGTGTAGCGCCAAGGCACGTTGGGCAACCTCCCGCACCGTTGCCGCATGGTTGAAGAGAGGGATCACAATTAGGGTTTTATCAATATCAAAAGTCATCTAAAAAGCCAAATTACCGTTTAAAAACATAAGATCTGCCGTTTCATAAGCGGCAATCGGAACGGACATCAGCATTACCGCCAGGATCGGCGATGCGCCGGCTGCCCCGGGCAAAACGAAGAAAGTCTCCGAGATTGAGAACAAAGCGCCGCCAGCTGTCGGGGGAACGCCACAACATGGCCAGATAACCAAGCAGGACCTGGGGTCGCATAAAGTGTCTCTTGTAAAACTCGGTGAAGAGCTTTTCCAACTGCTCGCGGTTCATCCCCTGGGGAATAAACTGAAAATGCATGCAGTCCATCTTTGCCCAATCCTCTTCAAACACCCCCTTGTCACGAATCGTTTGGTACAGGGGAGCCCCGGGAAAGGGAGTGAACTTGGCCAAGTTGAAATCGTCTATGGGCAGAGAAAAGACGTATTCCATGCTGCGCCGGATGCTCGCTTCGCTTTCGCCGGGCAGTCCCATCATCAGCAGGCCCTTGGTTCGAATTCCGGCGCCCTTGATCATGCGCAACTTGGCTGCTAGCATCTCAAGATCGGCGTTCTGACGGTGCTGAGCCAGTAATTCCGGGTCTCCGGTCTCTATTCCCAAGCTCGCCATCCAACACCCTGCCCCCTTCATTTGCTGCAAAAGGTCTGGGTCGATATGCTCGGCCCTCACTGCGCAGTTAAAGGTCATCCCGAGGGGCTTATCTGACATTAAACGGCAGAAGGACTCAACCCGGTCCCGGTTAAAAGTGAACTGGTCGTCGTAAAAATTGACATGACGGATACCAAAACGCTCTTTCAAATAACTCAGATGGGCGTAGAGGTATTCGGCGGAGTTATAGCGAAAGCTGCTTCGAAACACCGAACGGTCGCAGTAGCTGCAACTGTAAGGGCAACCACGACTGGAGATACAGCTGGTATTCGGTACCCTCGGATAGTTGAAAATCGGTAAACGATAGACATCAGGATAACCTGCCAACTTCTCGTAAGCCGGAAAAGGAAGGGAGTCGAGTACGATCCCCTTTTCCCGGTACCCGGAAAAAACAATCTCGTCATCGGGCTCCCGATAAACCAGCCCCGGAATAGAAACGCTTCCCTCCCCTTCAGCCATTATCAGCTCATGAAACGTCTCCTCCCCCTCCCCGGCCACGATAAAATCGACTACGGGAAAATCTCGCAGGATCTTTTCCTTGAGGGCAGAGACGTGGGGGCCGCCAAAAACCGTGCGGATACGGGGAAGCTCTTGCCGAGCCATGGTCGCCAAACGTACTCCATCGAGAAAACTGGAGGTAGTGCAACTGAACCCGATCATGGCCGGCCGCTCAGACCGCAGCAGGTCAAGAATTATCCGATCGCTTTGGGGATGGGCGTAACAATCGACGATATGGACCACGACCCCAAGTCGCTCCAGATAGGCGGCGATACTGGCCAGCCCAAGCGGTGGCATAATATTAGCCAGACGCGAAATATCTCGCCCCGCCGCATCGGCCTGGTAGCCAAGGGGGTGAACCAGGAGTACCGTTTTTGCATTCAACACCGCCATCGACTCCTTATCACACCATCACCTTTTGTGGGAAGGAGATCAATTTGTCCCAAAGCAGCCCGCGAAAACCGAAACGCTGCATGACGGCCAGCTTTTCCTGCCCCGCCGAAGGAGGAAATATCCGATCTCTCCTGCCCTGGAAGGCCTTGAAAATCATGGCGTTCATCGCCTCGGGGTCGACCTGAGGCGAGAAATAATAGGCTGGCTTCAACAGGGATGCTTCGGCATCAATCACTCCATCTTTTATCGCTTGGGAATGGAGTTCCGTGCCAGACAGAATCCGAATCCCGGAAAAAGCGAAGACCACCGCCGCCCCTAGTTGCTCTATGTTTCCCAGCCCCTCTTCCACCGTGGCCAAGGTCTCGCCAGGCCCTCCAAACATGCAAAAATGAGCACAAGGAATCTCCGCTTCAAGACAGGCTTGATTGACCTTGAGCACCTCGGAAAAGGAGAATCCCTTCTTAATCCCCTGCAAGGTCGTATCGCAAGCCGCGTCGGTTCCAAGTTCCATGGCATAGAGCCCCGAACGTTTGAGCAGGGACAACTCTTCCCGGCCAAGCCCCTGGGGCCTGAAAAAGGCGCTCCAGTGGATGGATAAATCCCGACGGAGGAGTTCCTCGACTAATTCCAAATAAAGCCCTGCAGGGTCGTTGAAGATTGAATCGGTGAAAAACACCTTCTCAACCCCAAAATCTCGAATAGCCTGTTCGAGATCGTCGACGACATCTTTAGGCGGACGGGGACGAAACCGGTTACCTTCTAACGTTGGGTAAGTGCAGTAGGTACAGCGAAAAGGACAGCCACGCTTTGTCTGAAGGTTGAGCATGCCACTTTGAGCGAGGTAAAATTCGACCAGGTCCTGTTCAAAAAGGGGCGCCGCCATTTCGGCCCCGCAGAGACGGTCGGTGTGGCCTGAGAGAATCTGTGGCGAAGGGAGGCCAGAATTCAGCGCAGTCAACAATTGACATAGAACAGACTCCCCTTCACCTATTACGCCGTAATCGGCTTCGAAATAGGCTAGAATCTCCTCCGGCATAATTGAAAACCCAGGGCCGCCGAGAATAATCGGGGCCTGGGTGACTTCCCGGAGCAGCCCAATCTGTTCCCTGGCCTTAGCCAAATACCAAGCATTCTCCGAACTGAGGGAATCGACATTGTCGATGTTGCGCAAGGAGAAACAGACAAAATCTGGCGCAAAATCCTCAAGCTCCGTCCGCAGTCTCTCTTCTGAGCAGCCGGAAGCGAGAAAGTCAAACTGCCGAACCTCATGCCCCTCTTGGGATAGGGCCGAAGCAATCACCGCCATCCCTAGAGGATAGACCGGGTAAGGCTCTAAGGTGGTATTGGCTGAAAGGATAAAGACCCGGCTCATTGTTCAGTTTTCTTTTGTGGAAACGCGCGGCGTTTTTTCGGATTATAGCGACGGTAGGTGCCGTCTTCCATTTCCCTCCGGATAACCTGTTTAAACAGCTCTCCCATCTTCAGTTGATGCCCCCCGTCGGCGTAAAAGGTATCCCAGGCGTAGTAGTAGAGTTCCTGAAGCTTTTCCGGGGTCATGTTACGGGGCTGGAAGACGACCTTATCGGCACTATAATCTAGCCAATTGTTGCTCAGGATTCTGCCTTCGGCTTCGAGCTGCTGCCTAATGGGAGAGTGAGGAAAGGGCGTCAGGATGGTGAACTCGGCGATGTCCAGTTCCACCTCCATCAGAAAGTCAACCAGCCGCTTGATGTCGTCCTCGGTTTGATCATCGGTGCCGAGGATAATGGTCCCTTCGACGCCGATACCATGATCCTTGAAACGGCGGATGCGGTCGCGAATCACATCCGAGGTATCGAAGACGGCCTGGTATACGTACCAGGCACCGGCATCAGCAGCCAGCTTGAGAACTTTTTCATCATCAAGGATCGGGTGGGAGACCCACTTTTTTTTCAAAGGCGCCATGGCAGTAAAGAGATCGATCAGCCATTCACGGTCCTGAGCCAGAGAGTTGTCGACGATGAACAGGCGGTTATTCTGAATCGCCTCCATCTCTTCGATGACCTTATCGATGGGGCGGGGTCGGAATTTTTTGCCGCCGAGGAAACCGGTACAGCAGGGAAAACAGTCAAATTTGCAGCCCCGCGAGGCATGCACCAGGTCGAGCATCTGGACTCCGCGATAATTGTAGATATCGCGGTTAAGGATCTCCCTGCGGGCAGTTCCCACCAAGTCGAGAGATGGCGGGTTATCCATGTAGTCGTAAACTTTTTTCAGCTGACCTTTTTGAAAATCATCGATCACTGCGCCAAAACGCCCTTCCGCTTCGCCTAGAAATATCGAATCGGCATGCTCGGAGACCTCTTCGGCATGAAGCATGGTGGCGATGCCACCGAAAATAACCGGTATACCGCGTTGGCGAAATGCTTTGGCGACCTCAAAGGCGCGAGGCAACTGGCAGCTGAGCATGGTAGAGATACCCACTAGGTCAGCCGAATCATCGAAATCGATAGGCTCCAGGTTTTCGTCAGTAAATACCAAATCAACCTCGGCCGGAACCGTAGCGGCAAAGACAGCTGGCCCGTGCGGGGGAAGATGGAATTCCGTCTGACGATCGAGTTTGGGCCAGCGCGGGTAAACAAGTTTCATTTTCATCACAATCACTCCACATGTACAGGCCATCACGGGGGGTGCATAAATTCTCACTACCCCAAAACACCTTATGCCTACTTAAGTAAATCGACCACCGCTGCTAAGATCGGAAGTATCATAAATTCCTGTTATCTGCAAACAAGCTAAACTAATTGTCCCGACTTCCAACGATCACAGAATTCCCGATAAAATGGCGGTGCTACCAAAAGAAAGTCATTCTCCTTGTCCATCATCATCTGTACCGTATAGCCGCTTGTGGTTACTTCTCCGGCCCCATTGCGCAGGATGAACTCAATATTGATGCGTGCCGCTTCACTCCAGTGCAGAATTCCCTCGATAGTGAAAGGGTCTTCGAAGCAAAGGGGCCGATGATAATCGATATGCATTTTTTTAATCGGCGTAATGACCTCCGCACGATATAAATCCATATAGCCGATGCCGAAACGATTGCCAAGGGTCACCCTGGCGTCCTCAAAATAGCCTGGATAACGACCATGCCAGACAATACCGAGGGGATCGACTTCCTCAAACCGAACCACTCGGGATACAGTGACCCGAAGCGGCTGAGGTTGACCGGGCTGAGTGGGGAAATAGGGCCTTTTCATTTCGCACCCTCCTGGCGCTGCAACCGCAGTGTAAACGAGGCAGCTACCTTCTCCTGAAGCATCAACTTTACCCGATAAGAATGCCCGTCTATACCAGCACAGGGACAAATGTTGACGTCAATTTCCTGGTCCGGTCCTAGTGGCAGAAGAAACTTGGCCCTTTCGACAACCTGGAGCTTCAAGGGAGCACCAACGCAGCCCTCTATCAACGACTGGGCAATCAGAATCTGCACAATTGCCGGCACAATCGGAAATCCCGGGAAGTGCCCGGAAAAACCTATAAATTCTTCACCGAAGCTGAATTTCCGCTCTGCAGAGTGGTCCTCACCGACAACAATGGGAGTCAGGGCTGCCCTCTCGATGGATTTCATCAAATCATTCATCGATTCTCTTCACCTCTTCCTGCCACAGGGTCAAACGATAGCCGGCAATACGGTCATCGAGTACAATCCCCCGCGGATAAAGTATTGTCTCTGCTGTTTGATACTCAAAGTATCTGGCCATCCAGTCTTCCTGATCTCCATCCACCTCGGTAGCCAACAACTGCGAACCGTTGCCACCAAAGGTGAATCGGATTTCTCTGGAAGGGTTGGAGCGCGTAAGTTGGCAACGACTGGCTGTTAAACGCAGCGTTTCACTGCCATCAGGGCGAGGGGTCAGAAACACCCTGCGCACCGAGGCAGCCACCGCCTCAGTAAAGTGTGGAATTTTGGCTATGTCGGGTAACAGGTAGTGTTGCTGCTCCCCGATCTGGGTGACCTCGAGATCAAATAGTTTGACCCCCAGGTCGTTCAAAGCCACCAACCTCACCTGGCCTTGAGTCAAATCAAGGCGCATCAGACCAGCCATGGGCACGCGGGCGCCGCGGAACTCGAACAGCACCGTCTGCCGCAACTGAAAAACCCCCTGCTGAGCTGTCCAGACCGAAGTTGCCAACTGGGTTGCTGTCACATCCGAGCGCACAGCCACCGTATCCGGCATTACAAAAGGGACCCCACTGCAAGCCGTCAGGGCCAGTAGCAGACTAAGGATGACACACTGTTTTTTCATGTATCCTCGCCGCGGTAAAGAGCTGGGACGACCAGCAGCGCAGCCGGAATGGCGGCGCCGATCCCCAGTAACACAGTTACGCCAATAGAATGCAAAGCGGGATGGTGAGCCAGCACCAGAGCACCAAATCCAGCCAGAGTGGTCAGACCAGAAACCAACACCGCCTTGTCGGTGGCTCCACTGTGCCCCTCGGCAGACTTGCAGACCATGAAAATCCCGTAATCTACCCCCAACCCAATAACCAGGATACAGGCGATAATGTTGAATAGATTAAATTCCAAACCGAGGGTCCCCATGCAACCGAACATCACTATCAGTCCGGTGCCGACCGGGACCAACGCCGCTAAAACTTTCCCCACCCGTCGGAAAAGCAGCAGAAGCAGCAGGACCACAACTACCGAGGCCGAAAGGATAAAGCGGAAGAAATCGTGACTGATAGCAGCACTGATCTCGCGCCGGAAACGGCCCTGAGAAACCAACTGAACCGTCCCTTGCAGCTGACTCTCGACCAGATCAGCCAATTCGGGTCGATCGGGCACCAGAGTCAACACCTCGGCTGAGGTTCCCTCACCGAGAACCAGTGAATCAACAAGATTGCCTAGTCCGGCCTGCCTTAGTCCCTGCAGAGTCACCGGCTGAGCAGGAGCGTTCAAGGATTTAAAAAAGGCAGAAAAAGCCACCTCGCTAAAACCGAGAGCTGCAGATTCACGGCGCAGGTCAGCGAGTATACGCTGCCCCTGGGCTCCTTGCCAAAAACTCAGCCAGCGTTCGCGATTGGCCTGTTGCACCTCAGTCGAGGGTAGCAAAGAAGCGATACTGATCATCGGCTGGTCAGGCTGCTCTTTTTGAAGCAGAGCAAAGAGTTGCTCATTGGCTACTAGCGCCTGTTCAAGATTTTCGCCCCTGGCCCATATCATGGCCTGATCTCGAAAGTCTCCCCAGTTCTGGCGCAGATTCTGCTCCGCAGCGGCCAACTCGGGCGGTACCAAGCTCATGCGCCTGAGATCCCCGTTAAATTCCAACCCCATAGACTGCCAACCACAACCGGCCAACAATAACAGCCAGATGCCAAGCACCAGACGCCGCCGATGCCGTATTCTTGACAGCCAACGGCTAGACGATGCCCCCTGCTCTGGCCCAACCGCTGGTATCAGGTGGGGCAGAACCAATAGCGACAAAAGCAGGGCGGCGCCAATTCCGGCAATGGAAAAAACCGCCAACTGCCGCTGTCCCGGCAGGTCGGAGAAAAGCAGGACGGCAAAGCCGGCCATCGTAGTCAGACCACCAAACAATATGGGCCGGGCCAACTCACCAACGATAGCCTCAGGCGCGGCCCCACCTCGGCGCAAGGCAAAGTATACGTGCAATCCAAAATCTACGGTAATCCCAAGCAGTACCGCTCCAAAACCTAGGGTAACGGCGGAGACCGGCGAAAAAAACCAGGATACGGCGACGGCACTGATGCAAACAACCGCGATGGGTAACAAAAAAACAAACCCCGCCCGCGGACTGCGCAAAAAGCAAAAGAACAGCGCCAGCAGAGCCAACATCGATCCAGTCAGAATGCGCCACANNGTCCTCCTGAATCGCTTGGGCGTTAGCCAGGGTATATCGATGCCCGGCGACCAGGGTGGCACTGATATTGTCGGGCAAGGTTTTATCCACCGCTTCAGCAAAGCTCGCCAGCAGGGTTTCAGCGCCCGCCGAATCGGTCATCGGAATGGGGGTCTCTGCTAGTAGCAGAGCACTTTTTCCCTCCGCGCTGACAAAGTGGTTATCGACCAACCGCATCTGCGGAATCATATTGATATAACGTAACTTTTTCAGCCCAAACTGATAAATAGACAAAGGGTCGCGGCGAATCAGTCCCTTAAGGGCCCAGCCTTCTGGAGCAAATAGTTGCTCATAATTTTCCTGCAGTCGCTGCCGAACCCCGCCCTTATCATAATCACTGGCCATGGCCTCTAGGTCTTTGGCATCGAGAATGCTCGGAAACGCATCTTGGAGCCAGTTGAGCAAACGTCCCTGCATTTGGCTCTCAGGACCAGTCACCACATTCGCAAAGAGTGCCGGGTCGAGAGCAGCAGCCAGTCGGTCGACGGCCGCCACAAGCACAGCGCTGCCCCCT
>LGVF01039048.1_pt2 | contig 19568 bp, 29 predicted proteins | sample 469901 | NCBI WGS metagenome assembly LGVF01 (sample SAMN03893561, study PRJNA290197) | marine sediment metagenome | material: sediment; isolation source: combined push core samples #3730, #5133, and #5579 collected at Hydrate Ridge | place: Pacific Ocean: Hydrate Ridge
CAGACTACTGACTACTGACAACAGACTTTAGAAAAGCGCAGATTGTGGCCGTGTGAAGTATAGACCGGGGGTTATGGGCAAAAAAGGACATCTGTTTATCATATCTGCACCCTCTGGGGCAGGGAAATCGACCATCGTGATGGCGATCTTGAGGAAAGATCCAGCCCTTCGATATTCGATTTCTTATACCACACGTCCCCCTCGCAGCAACGAGCGAGATGGCACAGACTACTATTTTGTCAGTTATGCAGCCTTTCACAAGAAGATAGACTCTGGTGAGTTGGTCGAATGGGCTGAAGTACACGGCCACCTGTATGGTACGTCGGCAAGATTGCTTGATGACAGCCTTCAACTGGGCTATGATATCTTGTTTGACATTGACGTTGCGGGTGCAAGGAAACTATATTCCAAGTATCCCGAGGCCACTTTGGTCTTCATAGCACCGCCATCCATGGAGGAACTCAAGCGGCGACTTGCTAAACGGGGCGCGGATTCAGCGGAGGTGATTGAGCAGCGGATGAAAAACGCCAAGGCAGAGATGGCTCAGGCTGAGCGGTATCATCATGTGGTCGTCAATGATGATCTGGACAATGCGCTTTCTGAAATAGAAGCCATTATCAGGAAAGCACGTCTGCATGGATGATCTACTTTATGGTATCCATCCGGTCTATGAGGCACTGGTGGCAGGAAGGCGGAAGTTTGAGGAACTTTATATCTCAAAGGGTCGCCGGATCAAAGGTATTCAGCCGCTTTTGGAACGGGCTCGGGCTGATGGGATACCCATCCAATACAGAGGACCCGACTATTTTGAATCCCTTCTCGGCAGGTCAGTACACCAGGGTGTTGCGGCCCAGGTTGGTGACTTTCCGCTTGTATATGAAGGCACGATTCTCAAGAAGGCTGAAACTGACCGCGAACTTCCTCTGATTCTGGCCCTGGACGGGATTGTGGACCCGCAAAACCTGGGGTCACTCATCAGGACAGGACTCGCTATGGGCATCCATGGCGTCATCCTTGCCAGGGATCGTTCCGCCCCTTTGTCCCCCTCGGTTTCAAAGGCCTCTGCAGGAGCCATGGAACATGCGCTGATAGCGCGGGTTCCCAACCTTGTGGCAGCCTTGAAGAGCGTTAAGAAAGCAGGGCTCTGGGTGGTCGGCGCCCATGTTGGCTCGCAGCAAAGAGTGGATGAGGCTGATTTCAATGTTGGTTTGGTGCTTGTCGTCGGAGGTGAAAGCAAGGGGATACGGCCTCTGGTTCAAAAGACCTGTGACTATCTCGTGTCTGTTCCCCAAAAAGGGGCGCTTGACTCACTCAATGCTGCTGTGGCCGGGGCCATGGTCATGTATGAGGTTGTAAGACAAAGAATGAAGGATGCCCATTCTTGACATGGATACATATCCCAAGATATACGACGTTATAGTGGTTGGGGCCGGCCATGCCGGATGCGAGGCTTCCCTGGCAGCAGCCCGCCTGGACCATCCTACTCTGGTCGTTACTGTTAATGCAGACCATATTGGCGAGATGTCATGCAATCCCGCCATAGGAGGTTTGGCCAAGGGTCATCTTGTTCGCGAGATAGATGCCTTAGGCGGGGAGATGGCCAAAAATATTGATGCCACCGGCATCCAGTTCCGCCGCCTGAATACCAAGAAAGGGCCTGCTGTCCAGTCATCGAGGGCTCAGGCCGACAAAGAACAATATCGCCTTCGCATGAAGGGGGTGTTAGAGTGCCAGGAAAATCTCGACATCAAACAGGGTTTGGTTGATGCCCTGATCGTAGAAAATGGCACGGTTAGAGGTGTCATAACCAGTATACAGGAAAGGTTTCTTGGAAAGGCTGTTATTCTGACCACAGGCACCTTCCTAAAAGGGCTGATCCACATAGGGTTAAAGAATTTTCCAGCAGGGCGTATGGGAGATCCTCCCTCGAACAAGTTGTCAGAGCATCTGAAAGCGTTGGGTTTAAGGATTGGTCGCCTGAAGACAGGGACTACCCCCAGGCTGGACGGACGCACGATCGACTATTCCACACTCATACCGCAGTATGGAGATGAACCGCCGGTTCCTTTCTCCTTTGAGACGGAGGCAATCACGCAGAAGCAGGTCCCATGTTACATAACGTACACGAACGAAAAGACCCATGAGATCATTAAGACGGGGCTGGATCGTTCTCCCCTTTTCACAGGGGTCATAAAGGGGGTTGGGGCACGCTATTGTCCATCGATTGAAGATAAAGTCGTTCGATTTCCCGATAAGCCCAGACACCAGGTCTTTCTTGAGCCCATGGGGCTTGGAACCACTGAGGTATATCCAAATGGCGTTCCAACAAGCCTGCCGGTTGACGTGCAGCTTAGGATGATTCGCTCTATTGAAGGGCTCGAACAGGCTGAAATCGTGCGACCAGGTTATGGCATCGAGTATGACTATGCGGATCCTGTACAGCTCAAGCCAAGCTTGGAATCCAAGACCTTTCAGGGGTTGTTTTTGGCGGGCCAGATCAATGGCACCTCTGGTTATGAGGAGGCAGCGGGCCAGGGGATCATGGCCGGGATCAATGCAGTGCACTACGTAAGAGGAGAACCTCCAATCATCCTTAACCGGGACCGGGCCTATATCGGTGTTATGATCGATGACCTGGTGACAAAAGGAACTCAGGATCCATATCGGATGTTCACCTCAAGGGCCGAATATCGTCTTCTTCTGCGTGAGGACAACGCAGATTTGCGTCTTCGGGAACTTGGACATCAGATTGGTCTTGTTTCTGATACGGTTTACGAAAAATTTAAGAAAAAAAGCGAGGCTATTGAGAGGCTTTTGGCTCTACTTTCAGCCGTTCGCCTGACCCCAAGGCCGGACGTGAACCGAACCCTTGAAGGCTTAGAGCTTGGTTCCATCAATCAACCAGCCACTTTGAGGGACATCCTGAGAAGACCTGGAGCTGACCTGGAAGGTATCGCAAAGTTTGACGGCCGCGTTCTTTCTTTTGACAACGAGGTAGCCGAACAGGCCACCATCTCTGTTAAATACGATGGATACATACGGCGCCAGATGGAGCAGGTTGAACGCGCAAAGCACCTGGAAGGGACAAAAATCCCCGACGGCTTTGACTATCAGTTCATTCCAGGGCTTTCCAATGAAGTAAAGGAGAAATTTTCAAGGATTCGACCGATATCTCTGGGACAGGCCTCCAGGATATCCGGCATAACTCCAGCAGCCGTGTCAATTATTCAGATCTATCTCAAGAAGCTGGCCGGTTCATAGGGAAAACAACAATGCAGCTTGAAGAAAAAGACCAAGTCATCACCAATTTGATCAGCGTCACGACAGACGGCATCCTTCAGGTTCCGGATACTCCTGTCATTCCGTTCATAGAAGGAGACGGGATAGGCCCGGACATCTGGGCTGCGGCCAAGCGTGTCCTGGATGCTGCCATTAGCTTTGCATACACAGATCATCGCAGGATCATATGGTCTGAGATATTGGCCGGGGAGAAGGCGTATCAAAAAACAGGTGAATGGCTCCCCGAGGAGACCCTGCAGGCGATTAGGGATCATGTCGTAGCTGTCAAGGGGCCATTGACCACGCCGGTAGGGGGAGGTATTCGCAGTGTCAACGTGGCGTTGCGACAAATACTCGACCTCTATGCCTGTGTTCGTCCCATTCGTTATATCACAGGTGTTCCCAGCCCAATGAGGCATCCTGAAAGGGTGAAAATGGTGGTATTCCGGGAAAACACAGAAGATGTTTATTCCGGGATCGAATGGGAAGCTCAAAGCAGGGAAGCCGAGGCTGTTATTGCCTTTTTAAAGGACGCTATGGGCGTTGATGTGCCCAAGGATTCGGCCATTGGTGTGAAGCCGATGACCCGCAGGGCCTCAAGGCGACTGGTGGCAAGGGCCATTCAATATGCCTTGGACCACGAGCTTCATAGTGTGACCTTGGTACACAAGGGAAACATCATGAAGTATACTGAAGGGGCTTTCATGAAATGGGGCTATGAGTTGGCACGTGAGAAGTTCGGGGACCGCATCGTGGTTGAGTCTAACGGCGGGTTACAGCCTGACGGTAACGCGCCGCCCGGTAAAGTCGTGATCAATGACAGGATCGCCGACATGATGTTCCAGCAAGTGCTGCTCAGACCGCAGGCCTACCATGTGATTGCCACCCCCAATCTGAACGGGGACTATCTCTCAGATGCCCTGGCCGCCCAGGTAGGGGGCCTTGGGATGGCACCAGGGGCCAATCTGTCAGACAACTGCGCTGTTTTTGAGGCGACCCATGGCACCGCCCCGAAGTATGCCGGTAAAGACATGGCAAATCCAGTCTCCCTGATCCTGTCCGGGGTTATGATGCTGGAATATTTGGGATGGACAGAGGCAGCTTCCGCTACTGAACAGGCCGTCCAGAAAAGCATTTCCGATGGCCTTGTGACTTACGATTTGGCCCGCCAGATGCCGGGCACCAGGGAAGTAAAATGCTCTGAATTCGCCGAGACGATCATTGAAAGGCTGTAGTTATACCTCGGAAGGTTATAAATGGCGATTTTCTCGGTGAGTCATGAGCATCAAGAGCAAGNNCGCGGCTATTGATGTTCATGGCCGGCGAAAAAGTGTCATTTGCTGCCTTTCGAGGTATATTGGGTTTCGGATTGGGGATTGGGGATTGCGGGTTGCTGTTCCGCGTTACCCGTGGTTTCCGCCTCTGTTGGTTTTTCTTTTTCCTCAGCCCTTGCAGGGGCTTTGTCCTTGACTTTATCGACTGCACTCCTGGCCGTCTTGGATTTCTTCTTTTTCAGACCCTTCGCTTTCTTCGCGGCGACAAGCTCTACCAATGAAATAGGGGCTGCATCTCCCCGCCGTATCCCTATCTTGATGACATTGGTGTAACCTCCGGCCTTGTCGCCGAAACGGTCTTGCACTTCTTCAAAGAGTTTGTGCACAACAGTTTTGTCTCGCATGACAGATAGCGCCTGTCGTCGTGCATGGACATCACCCCTTTTTGCCAGGGTAATCATGCGGTCGGCCCACCCCCTCAACTCCTTGGCCTTGGCATCTGTTGTTCGAATACGCCCATGCTCGAAAAGCGAAGTCACCATGTTCCGGAACATGGCATTCCGATGGCTTCCAGTGCGGTTCAACTTTTTTCCCGCTTTTTGGTGTCTCATGTATCGCTGTTTTCTCCTTCTTCAGCCTGTTCGTCAGGGATGACAAAGCCATCAAGCTTCATACCAAGTTTTAGTCCCATCTCGCCCAGGACTTCCTTAATCTCATTCAGTGATTTCCGACCAAAATTCTTGGTCTTGAGCATCTCCGCCTCTGTCTTCCCGACCAAATCCCAAATATATAGGATATTCGCATTCTTCAGGCAGTTGCCTGAGCGAACTGAAAGCTCAAGTTCGTCAACACTCCGATAGAGGTTCTCATTAAGTGGCTTTTCCTCCTCTTCCTGAGCCTCAGGTTCAGGAAGTGGCTCTCGTTCCTCATCAAAATTGATAAAGACGTTCATCTGCTCTTTGAGTATCTTTGCCGCATATGCCATAGCGTCTTCCGGCACAACACTACCATCAGTCCACACCTCAAAGGTGAGTTTATCGTAATCTGTCCGTTGACCAACCCGTGCATTCCCGACCACATAGTTGACCCGCTTAACAGGCGAAAACACAGCATCTATGGGTACGGCACCAGGGGACTCGTTTTCGCCTTTGTTCATGTCGGCAGTTTCATAACCCTTGCCCACCTTAGCCGTCATGACAACATTCACTTTTGCATCCTTTGACAGGGTAGCAATATGACAATCAGGGTTCAGTATCTCCACACCATCGTCCGTGCTTATATCCCCGGCCTTAACCGTACATTCTCCAGAGGCTTCGAGCCGAAGCGTCCTCGGCCCCGGATCAGACATTCTCAAACGAACTTCTTTGAAATTCAGAATAACTTCTGATATATCCTCAAGCACTCCCGGAATAGCCGTAAACTCGTGCATGACGTTATCTATCTCTATCGAGACAATAGCAGCCCCGTAAAGTGACGAAAGCAGGATCCTGCGTAGCGCATTGCCGATGGTAATGCCAAAACCCCTTTCCAGGGGTTCACAGACAAACTTTGCATAGAATGCCGTGCTGTCAGTGATCTGAAGACCACTCGGCTTGATCAGCTCGCGCCAATTCATATACATGAGATCATTAGATGACATACTTAAACTCCAAAATTTGCTTTGAATTCCAATGGGGGCATAAACCGGTCTGCCTTGCTCCGTTTCATTACTTAGAATAAAGCTCTACGATCAATTGCTCCTGAATCGGCATCGTCAGTTCTTCTCGGATAGGATAGGCCTTGACCGTTCCCCTGAAATCTTCCTTTGAAAGCTCAAGCCATGCCGGAATACCACGCCGCACCACTGCATCCATAGCATCGGAAATGACTGCCACCTTTCGACTCTTTTCCCGTGCCTTTATTACGTCCCCTATCTTTACCAGGTAGGATGGAATGTTCATTTTTTTGCCATTAACCATGAAATGGTTATGGCGCACTAACTGTCTTCCTTGTATTCGGGAATTGGCAAACCCCAAACGATAGACCACATTGTCCAGGCGCCGTTCGAGAAAAATCAAAAGATTTGTACCGGTTATGCCACGCGAACGTTCCGCCTTTTGGAACAATCCATGGAACTGGCCTTCCAGCAAGCCGTACATACGCTTGACTTTCTGTTTTTCCCGAAGTTGGATGCCGTAGTCGGAGAACTTCCGCCGTCGCTGACCGTGCTGACCAGGGGCATAACCTCTACGGTCAAATGCACATTTGTCAGAGTAGCAACGATCTCCCTTTAAGAACATCTTCAGGTTTTCACGCCTACAAAGCCTGCATACCGAACCGACATATCGTCCCAAAATAGTCCTCCTTTCACACCCTACGCCGCTTCGGTGGACGACAGCCGTTGTGCGGAATGGGGGTCACGTCTTTGATCAAAACGATATTGAACCCTGTTGCCTGAAGTGAACGCAAAGCAGCCTCCCGGCCTGCACCCGGACCCTTTACGTAGACCTCAACACTTCTCATACCGTGTTCCATGGCCTTCTTGGCGGCATCCTCTGCCGCCATCTGAGCGGCAAAAGGGGTGCTTTTGCGCGAACCCTTGAAACCCTGCGTCCCCGCACTAGACCATGCAACCACATTACCCGCAGGATCGGTGATGGTTATGATAGTATTATTAAACGTTGACTGGATATGTGCTATGCCATTTAGGATGTGCTTTTTTTCTTTCTTTTTTCGAGAGGGCTTTGCCATGATGTAAACATTTACCTCCTATTTCTTTCTCTTTCCCACAACAGTGCGACGTGGTCCCTTTCGGGTCCTGGCGTTGGTGCTTGTTCGCTGCCCTCGAACTGGAAGTGACCTTCGGTGCCTGAGACCACGGTAGCACCCCAATTCCATCAATCGCTTAATGTTCATAGAGATCTCTGTACGAAGCTCTCCCTCAACTTTATGGTGCTCGTCAATAATCTTACGGATGTCCGCGACCTGGTCCTCTCTCAGTTGATCCGTCTTCATGTCCAGGTCTATTCCGGCCTCCCGTAATATCTTTGTCGATGTACTGCACCCAATCCCATAGATATAGGTTAAGCCTATCTCAACACGTTTATTTCTTGGTAAATCAACGCCTGCAATCCGTGCCAATCTTATCCCTCCCTTGGGTTTCGTTAACAGTTATTCGTTATTCGGACATGAGGTGAAGCTTGCGCTAAACAGCTTACCGATTCACGAATAACGATATTATCCTTGCCTTTGCTTATGCCTCTTATTCTCGCAGATAACTCTAACCGTCCCCTTGCGGCGGATGATCTTACACTTGCTGCACATTTTCTTTACAGATGCTCTTACTTTCATCGTCTACCTTTCCCAGTTCGTAGGCGTTCACAGGTTCCCGGTTCAATGGGTCCAAAATATTCCCATCCCAAATCCATGATACTATGAATGTCGTCCCCTGATAGCTCCCTTCTTTTTCATGAAACCCTCGTAGTGTCGAGCCAGCATATGACTCTCCATTTGACTGATAGTGTCTATGGCCACGCCCACTACAATCAAAAGGGCAGTACCTCCAAAATAAAAAGGAACGTTAAACTTTGCAATCAATATCGTTGGCAACACGCAAACCGCTGATACGTAAAGGGCCCCGCCAAAAGTTATGCGTGTAAGCACCCTGTCGATATAGTCCGCTGTACGCTTGCCGGGCCTGATTCCGGGGACATATCCTCCGTGCTTTTTCATGTTGTCGGCCACATCAACAGGGTTGAAGGTAACGGCAGTATAAAAATAGCAGAAGAAGATGATAAGACCGACATAGACCAGGTTGTACACAATGCCGCCTGGTGTCATGGCCTCGGCAACGTTTTGCATCCACGGCACGTTTACATAACCGGCCACCATGGCTGGAAACATGATGATAGAAGACGCAAAAATGGGGGGAATAACCCCCGATGTATTTATCTTCAAAGGCAGATGCGTGCTCTGGCCACCATACATCCTGCGGCCAATAATGCGCTTGGCGTATTGCACCGGAATCCGTCGCTGGCCACGCTCTACAAATATGATAAATCCCACAACCGCCACCATAACAACCACCAGCATCAATATTACGAAAGCCTGGTCACTCATCACACGAAAGGTATTGTAGATAGCACTCGGCATGCGCGCCACAATACCTGCAAATATGATAAGGGATATCCCGTTGCCGATTCCTCGCTCTGTTATCTGCTCCCCAAGCCACATGATGAAGGCCGTACCAGCGGTCAGTGTAAGCACTGTCATTAATCGAAAGCTCCAGCCAGGATTGGCAATCACTTTCATTGCCTCAAGTCCGACACTGATTCCAAACCCCTGGATTATACTCAGAATAACTGTGCCGTAACGTGTATACTGCGTGATCTTCTTCCGCCCGGACTCGCCTTCCTTGGATAGCCTGTCCAGATGCGGTATTACTACAGTGAGGAGCTGCAATATGATTGAGGCGCTTATGTACGGCATGATCCCAAGGGCAAACACCGAAAGCCGCTCAAGCGCGCCACCCGAAAACATGTTAAACATATCAATTATACCCGATAAGGGCCCCGCATCACTGAACTTGCTCGCCAGTGCTTCCGCGTCGACCCCGGGTGTTGGCACTGCACATCCGATACGATACACCATCAGCAAGCCGAAGGTGAAAAGAATGCGCCTTTTTAACTCGGGAACCTTAAAGATATTTTGAAAGCCACCAACCATATTAAGATAGCTCCACGCTCCCTCCAACGGCCTCAACCTTGGCCCGTGCCGAGTTGCTGCACCGGTCTACTTTTACCGATAGAGGATAGTCAATTGTCCCTTGGCCCAGAAGTTTGACGCCGTCTGATTTTCCTTTAAGCAAATCAGCAGCCGCCAGCGCGGCTTTGTCCACTACCGAACCCCTTTCAAATCGTCCCAGATCACGTATGTTGACAATTGTAAATTCTTTTCTAAATATATTGGTAAAACCGCGTTTAGGCAGGCGGCGCTGCAGGGGCATCTGTCCCCCCTCATATCCCCGCCTTATGTTGCCGCCAGAGCGGGACTTTTGGCCCTTGTGTCCTCTCCCAGCAGTCTTCCCGTGACCTGACCCCGGCCCGCGGCCAAGTCGCTTAACAGCCTTGCGCGCCCCCCTCGGGGGGGAAAGCTCATTCAGTTGCATCGGCCTTCTCCTCCACTTCCAACATATGCGATACCTTTCGAATCATTCCACGAACCGTCGGAGTGTCCTTCAAAGCAACCGTCTTGTTCAGCTTTCTTAATCCCAGGCTGCGAACTACCCTTCGATGTTTCTCCGGCCTGCCTATCATACTCTTTTTCAGCGTTATCTTGAGTGTCTCAGACATATAATCATTTCTCCGAACTAAAATGGCACCAAACCCAAATCGCTGAGGTGTCAATTCTCATAAAGGCAAGGTCAGCAAAAACCCGGAAATGCTCTTCATGAAGTTGCACTATATCTCAGCAGGGTCCTTGCCCCGCCTAGCCGCAATCGTCTCGCGGCTGCGCAGTTGACTCAAGCCCTTGAGAGTGGCCTTCACAATATTATGGGGATTGTGTGATCCCATACATTTGGTAAGGACGTTCTGCACACCTGCTGCCTCCAGCACTGCCCGAATCGCACCACCAGCGATAACTCCAGTCCCTTCAGAAGCAGGTTTCAGCAAAACTAAGCCCGCACCATATTTCCCAGTAATTTCATATGGTATTGTCTGATTGACCAAAGGGATTTCGATCATATTCTTCTTTGCACGGTCGATCCCCTTGCGAATGGCTACAGGAACCTCCTTGGCCTTTCCCAGGCCGCTTCCAACCCTGCCACTACCGTCGCCAACGACAACCACAGCACTGAAACTGAAACGACGGCCGCCTTTAACGACTTTGGCTGTACGGCTTATGTGAACGACCTTTTCTATTAGCTGAATGTCTTCTATCTCTCTGCCAAGCAACTGTTTTCCCCCTCGCTCTAAAAATTGAGCCCACCTTCGCGGGCCCCCGTAGCAATCGCCTGTACACGGCCTTGATACGAGAAGCCATTGCGGTCAAAGGCAACCCTGGAAATCCCCTTTTCGACGGACCTTTGCCCCAGAAGCTTCCCCACAAAACGCGCCGCATCCACTTTATTCTCAAACTTGGGATGCCCCTGTGCCTCTTTATCAAGAGTTGAAGCTGAGGCCATGGTATGACCGGTCGTATCCTCCACAATCTGGGCATAGATATGCCGCGCACTTCTGAATACGCTTAACCTGGGACGCTCCTGGCTCCCATAAATCTTTTTTCGAACACGCCTTTTTCTTTTCAAACGTGCCTTTTTTTTCAAGGATAGAGTACCCATAGCTATTTCCCTGCTGATTTTCCCACTTTACGTCTAATCCGCTCCTCAACGTACTTGATTCCCTTACCCTTGTAAGGTTCCGGCCGCCTGAATTCTCTAATGGTAGCCGCTGTACACCCCAAGAGTTCCTTATCAATCCCAGACAAAACAATTCTGTTCTTCTTGTCAACAGATGCAGATATGCCATCAGGAAGCTTGTGGACCACAGGATGAGAATACCCCAGACTTAAGGTCAAGATATCAGACTGCAGATCGACACGATAGCCGACACCGTTGACCTCAAGCTCACGTTGGAATCCCTTCGTAACGCCCACTATCATATTAGCCGCCAATGTTCGTGTAAGCCCTTGAATTGCTTTGGCCCGTTTCATTCTACCGGATGGAATAACGCGAATAAAACCATCCTTCACACCCAAATCCACATCCGGGTGTATGTCACGAGACAACTCTCCTCTTGGCCCCTTTACGCGTAACTTACGGCTATCGTAAGTCACTTTAACGCTATCCGGTATTGGAATCGGTTGCTTTCCTACCCGAGACATAATTTTACCTTTCGGAATTCCTACAACTTAATTGAACTGAGACATCTTTCAGTGACACTTATCCCGCATAATCCACATGGACTGTTGGAATACGGGTTAGATGCCTACGGTACTTACCAGATACTACAAAGCAACTCGCCGCCGACATTTAACTTCTTTGCTTCGCGTTCGCTGAGCACTCCCTTTGATGTCGACAGGATCGAAATCCCCATTCCATTCAGGACGGGGGGAATGTCCTTCCTTCTTACATAAAGCCGCCTGCCTGGCTTGCTTAAGCGCTTGAGACCGATAATAATCCCCTCACTAAACTGATCGTATTTCAGATAGATTCTCAGAATCCCATGTCTTCGGTCCTTGATGACCTTGTGATTCTTGATGTAGCCCTCGCCTTTTAAGATCTTAGCCACACTGACTTTCATCTTGGACGTAGGCATGTCCACCTTGCCATGTCTGGCCATAGTAGCATTTCTGATACGTGTCAGCATATCAGCCAATGGATCTGTAACTGGCATTACGTGTCTCCTCTATTAGGACTTCGTTACCAACTCGATTTAGTCACCCCGGGCAGATCTCCCCTCAGGGCTAGTGTCCTAAAACAAATTCGGCAAATCCCAAATTTTCTGATAAACGCCCTCGGTCGACCACACATAGGGCATCTCGAATATGCACGCGTTTTAAAGCGAGGCTTACGTCTTGCCTTCACTATTAAAGACTTCCTTGCCAAGCACGCCCCCTTTCTCAGTTCCTGAAAGGCATTCCCATCAACTGAAGCAATGCCTTGCCTTCCTCATCAGACCTTGCACTGGTCACAATTGTGACACTTAGTCCTTTGATCTTGTCCATCTTGTCGTAATCGATTTCTGGAAATATGATATGCTCCTTAATCCCTAAGGAATAACTACCCCTGCCATCAAAGCCCTTTGAGGAAACCCCACGAAAATCTCGCACCCTTGGCAGGCCTACGTTAACCAACCTCGTAAGGAAGTCATACATACGTACCCCTCGAAGTGTCACCATACACCCTATGGGCATACCTGCCCTTAGTTTGAAAGCGGCAATCGACTTCCTGGCACGTGTGACAACAGGTTTTTGGCCTGCGATTAAGGACAGCTCCTGAACCGCTGAATCAAGGATCTTGATATTCTGGATTGCCTCACCCAGCCCCATATTCAACACTATCTTGATCAGTTTCGGAACCTCCATGACATTCTTATACCCAAACCGATCCATCAGGCCTACAACTATCTCATTGTTATACTGCGTTCTTAGGTGCGACATAACTACCCTTTGATGGAGTCCCTGAAATGATCCAAACCACCCAAGCTTAAAGGAATAAAACCGACCTTCAAGAAAAGCTTAACCTCCCGAACTTCAACTAACTTCAGACATTCCCGATCACCTTCTCGTAAGCTACGTATCCATTATCTCCCCACATTTCCTGCACATCCGCACCCTTCTGCCATCCTCAAGGGATTGCATCTTGATGCGAACAGGATTTATGCACTTGTTGCACATCAACATCAGGTTGGACCGGTGGATCGGAGCCTCCTTTTCTATAATACCCGCCTGTTGCCTTTGACCTCTTGCCTTAGTGTGGCATTTAACAATATTAACATTTTCAATGACAGCACGGTCACTGTCCCGAAAGACTCTCAGGACTTTGCCCATCTTACCTTTTTCCTTGCCCGCAATGACTTTGACTTTATCATCCTTCTTGATACGGCACTTCACAACTGACATAATTCACCCCTTCCTTGGTATGGGTGAGGTTACAACACCTCTGGAGCCAGCGAGATGATTTTCATAAATTTCTTTGCCCGAAGCTCCCTTGCAACAGGACCAAAAATGCGGGTGCCAATAGGCTCTCCCTGCTGATTGATCAGTACCGCAGAATTGTCGTCAAATTTTATGTACGAACCATCCGGCCTGCGTAATTCCTTCTTTGTCCGGACCACGACCGCCCGCATGACATCTCCCTTACTGACTTTGGAGTTCGGTATGGCCTCTTTTACCGAGACTACAACAGTATCTCCAATCCTTGCATACCGCCGCCGCGACCCACCAAGGACCTTGATACAATACAGCTTTTTGGCTCCTGAGTTGTCGGCCACTTGTAGCTTGGTTTCCGCCTGTATCATTGCTAAATACTCCCTTAAAGAGCCTTTTCCAAAATCTCACGCACTATCCAGCGTTTGGTCTTACTCAGAGGCCTGGTTTCCACAATCATCACCTTATCGCCAATACGGCACACATTCTGTGCATCGTGAGCCATGCACTTGCTACGACGCTTAATGTACTTCTTGTACACGCGATGCTCAACGATCCTCTCCAGGGATACCACAACCGTCCTGTCCATCTTATCGCTGACAACCGTACCAATCTGTCTTTTTCTCAATCCCCTATCTTTCATATCATTCGTATCCCCGAGCTTTACTCCGCTAATTGGATCTCCCGGAAATGCCACAACCGGCTCTAATCATTTCTCCCTCACCAAGACCCATCCTGCCGCTAACATCCCATTATTCCAATTGGAGCGAAGCGAACTACGTTCCTATTTCGTACCGGGTTTCCGGTTCATTGTTCATTGATACAATCTTCAGTTTATTTCACGATTCACGACTTGACGCCAGTTGCCGTTCCCTCACCACGGTTTTAATGCGGGCAATATCACGCTTGGACTGCCTCAACCTCATTGTATTTTCCAACTGGTCAGTGGCATGCTGAAATCTCAGGTTGAAAAACTCTTGGGTAAGATCAACCAGTTTTTGCCCTAACTCCCCAGAACTTAGCTCCCTCAATTCACTTGCTTTCATGAACGCTTACCTCGTATTACCAGGCGTGTCCTGAAGGGAAGTTTGTGTGAAGCCAATCGGAAGGCTTCTGTTACCAACTCGGCGGAAACACCTTCAATCTCATAAAGTATCTTACCAGGCCTGACCACGGCAACCCAACCTTCCGGGGACCCTTTACCCTTCCCCATCCTCGTTTCAGCAGGCTTCTTTGTAATCGGCTTGTCAGGAAAAACCCTGACCCAGATTTTTCCACCCCGTTTCACGTGACGCGTCATAGCAACACGCGCAGCTTCAATCTGTTGTGCTGTCATTCGCCCACACTCGATTGCCTGAAGTCCGAACGCACCAAAGCTCAAAGTCGATCCCCGATAGGCCTTTCCTTTTGTCCTGCCCTTCTGTTGTTTCCGATACTTGACCTTTTTGGGACTTAACATGACCGGGCACTCCTAAATTGCTTCCACTCTGTCTTTTTCAAGGATCTCACCGTTAAATATCCATACCTTTATCCCGATAATGCCGTAGGTGCAGCGTGCCTGAGCAAACCCATAATCAATATCCGCCCTCAAAGTATGAAGTGGGACTCTCCCTTCCTTGTACCATTCGGTCCTGGCCATCTCTGCCCCTCCTAAACGACCAGAGGAGGATATCTTGACCCCCTTGGCACCAAACCTCATCGCTGACGCCACACTTCTTTTCATGGCCCGGCGAAAGGCGACACGCCTCTCAATTTGCATGCCAACGTTCTCAGCGATCAATTGAGCGTCTACTTCAGGCTTTTTTACCTCTTGGATATCAATAACCAGCTCATGCGAGACAAGCTTCTCCAATCTCTTCTTCAGATGCTCAATCTCCGCCCCCTTTTTCCCAATCACAATGCCTGGACGTGCAGCATATATGCGTATTTTAACACGGTTAGCCCATCTTTCGATCTCAATATTGGAGATACCGGCATGATAGAGTTTCTTCTTCAGAAACTCACGGATATTGCGGTCATCTATGATGAACTTTGCATAATCCCTGCCGGAAAACCACCGTGAATTCCACGTCTTCGTAATCCCCAACCTGAACCCAATCGGATTTACCTTCTGCCCCAAAACCGATCCTCCTCTATTCTTCTGCCAAAACAACCGTTATGTGACTGGTACGTTTCAAAATCCTGGTAGCCCGCCCCTGGGCCCTTGGCCGAAAACGTTTCATGCTCGGCCCCTGGTCGACAACAATATTTGCAATAGATAGGTTGTCCACCTCAATATCAGGCTTCTGGTCAGCATTTGCCACTGCCGAACGTATGATCTTGCCCAGAATCTTGCCGGAACGTTGCGGCATAAAACCCAAGGCACTCAAAGCATCCTCTACGGGCTTGCCCTTCACTGTCCTTGCCACTTTTCGAACCTTTGCGGGACAAATTCGCACATATCTTGCTACTGCCTTAACTTCCATTGCTATTATTTCTTCCCTTTTAAACGGGTCTTTTTCTCTCCGGAGTGAGCGTAAAAGGTCCTTGTTGGTGCAAACTCTCCCAGTTTGTGGCCTACCATATCTTCTGATACGAACACTGGAACGAACTTCTTCCCATTGTGTACGGCCAGTGTCAAGCCAACTAGCTCAGGGACGATAGTAGATCGCCTCGACCAGGTCTTTATGACTTTCCGGCTCCTGCTCTCCTGGGCCACAAATGCCTTTTGGAGTAATTTTGGTTCAATGTAAGGACCCTTCTTCAACGAACGTGCCATGTCATCACCTATGACGTTTCGAAATTCCTACACCTTAATTGAGACTGCAAGATCTCCTGCCTTGTGCCATTCACGTGCAATGGCAAAGCCCTGATTTCTATTTTCCTTATTTATAACCTTCCGAGGTATACTTTCGTAAGCGTTCACCCAAAAGGCTGAACTATTACTTATCCTTCCTACGCCTTACGATGTACCGATTGCTAACCTTGTTCTTCTTTCGTGTTCTGTAACCCTTACTAGGCACACCCCAAGGGGAACAGGGATGTCGTCCTCCGGATGACTTTCCTTCACCACCACCCATTGGATGGTCTACAGGATTCATGGCAACACCCCGCACCTTTGGCCGACGGCCCAGCCAACGTTTTCGGCCTGCCTTGCCAAGACAGACGTTCTCATGTTCAAGATTTCCTACCTGACCAACTGTTGCCTTGCAATGCAACAGAAACATGCGAACCTCCCCGGAAGGAAGTTTGACCTGGGCATACCGTCCCTCTTTGGCCATAAGTTGTGCATAAGTCCCTGCACTGCGTGCTATCTGCGCCCCCTTGCCCGGCTGCATCTCAATATTGTGGATCTGGGTACCCAGGGGTATGTTGCTAAGCGGCAAAACATTGCCTGGTTTAATGTCGGCAGTGGAACTGGCAATCACCGTATCGTTTACAAGAAGCTTATGGGGAGTCACAATATAGCGCTTTTCCCCGTCTGCATAATAGAGCAAGGCGATGCGGGCAGATCGATTGGAATCGTATTCTATTGATGCCACCTTTGCCGGGACATCCGTCTTGTCACGCTTGAAATCAATGATGCGGTAGCGCCGTTTGTGTCCGCCACCACGGTGGCGACACGTAATGCGGCCACGAGCATTTCGCCCCCCGCTCCTCTTAAGAGGCCGCACTAAGCTCTTTTCAGGTCGAGACCTCGTGATATCCTCAAACGTTTCATATGTCTGAAATCGCCGTCCAGGAGAGCTAGGTTTGACTTTTCTAAGGGCCATATTCTTTACCTGTTAGTCGTTCGTTATTTGTTACTCGTTACTCGTTACTCGTTACTCGTTACTCGTTACTCGTTACTTGTTACTTGTTAATCTAAATCATACCCCTTCAAAGAACTCAATATTTTCACCGCCGGCAAGGGTCACGATAGCCTTCTTCCAGTCACGGCGCTTACCCAGCACCCGCCCCACGCGTTTGACTTTCCCTTTGACCTGCATAGTCCGAACCTTTACCACTCGAACATTGAATATCCTTTCTATTGCATGCCTGATCTCCACCCTGTTGGCCTTGCGGTCCACCTCAAAGGAAAACTGATTGTTCGTCTCCTTTTGGATGGTACTTTTTTCAGTAATCATGGGTCTCTTGACAATCTCGTACGGGTTCATGAAAGCAGTCTCCCTTCAAGTTGCCCAACAGAAGACTCAAGCAAAACGAGGTGCTTAAACCTGAGAATGTCATACACATTCAAGCCTTCCCAGCGCACAACTTTCACACGGGGCACGTTCCTGGAAGAAAGCTCAAGGTTCTCAAGCTTTCCTTCAGTTACAATCAACACCTCCCTGGTCTTCAACGCTCTCATAATTTCCACGAATCGTTTTGTCTTGACAGATTCCAGATCAAGTTTATCCACAACAATCAAGGCCTTCTTTTGCAGTTTGCTTGTCAGGGCCATTTTTAGGGCCTGTCTACGAACCTTTTTGGGGACCTTGTATGCATAACTGCGTGGCCCGGGACCAAATACCACACCTCCACCGCGCCACAGGGGAGAACTCCGCGATCCTGCCCGGGCACGCCCCGTGCCTTTCTGACGGTAAGGCTTCTGCCCCCCACCTCGCACTTCAGAGCGCCCTTTGGTAGAAGCCGTTCCAACGCGCTTGTTGGCCAACTGCATGGTCACTACCTCGTGCAAGACATGCTGTTTGATCGGGATATTGAAGATCTCATCTGCCAAGTCTATCTGAGAAACCTTAATACCATCCACATTATAAACATCTTGAAGGGCCATAAACCTGTTCCTACTTCACCGTTTATACCTCGGAAGGTTACAAATGGCGTTTTTCTCGGTGAGTCATGAGCATCAAGAGCAAGGCGCGAAGGCGCGGAATAGCTGGCTATTGCAAGCCTNNTTGCAAGCCTGAGCAACGCGGCTATTGATGTTCATGGCCGGCGAAAAAGTGTCATTTGTGGCCTTTCGAGGTATATTACTTATACTTCAGTTTTCTCACCTCAACCAATCCAGACGTGCACCCCGGCACGGCCCCTTTCACAATCAAAAGGTGCTGTTCCGGACGTATATCAACAATCTCCAAATTTCGTACTGTTACCCGTCGGTTCCCATATTGACCCGGCATCTTACGCCCCTTGATGACCTTGGAAGGGGTCGCAGAACACCCCACAGAACCTGGGGCGCGATGAAACATAGATCCATGGGTCTTCCTGCCTCCGCGGAACCCCCAGCGTTTTATGACACCGGAAAAGCCTTTCCCCTTAGAAATGCCGTTTATATCGACACACTCACCTGCTTGGAACATATCAACGGTCAGGGTCTGGCCCAAAGTGTACCCCGAAGGATCATCCACTGAAATTTCTCTCAAGAAAGTATACCCCTGTCCACCACTCTTCCTAAAATGCCCTTGCAGGGGTTTTTTGATTCGGTTCTCCCGCTTTTCCAGGAAACCTACCTGCAGGGCATTGTAACCATCAGTCGCCAGCGTCTTGACCTGGGTCACGACACAAGGTCCCATTTCAAGCACTGTAACCGGTATCTGATGTCCCTCCGGCGAGAACAGGCTCGACATTCCAATCTTTCTGCCTAACAACCCTCTATGCATCTTCTTCGTTCCTAAATCACCGCACAAAGCAGAAACCTCAGCTCTTTTGAGGCAACTCCTTGCGCTATACGCGTTCAGTCGAGCTTTATCTCAACGTCCACTCCAGCCGAAAGATCCAGCTTCATCAGGGCATCCACAGTCTGTTGGGTCGGACCAACAATGTCTAGGAGACGCTTGTGAGTACGAATCTCAAACTGCTCACGCGACTTCTTGTCCTTGTGAGGTGAACGTAATACACAATACTTGTTTGTCACGGTCGGCAGGGGTATTGGACCGACAACCCTGGCACCCGTTCGCTTGGCCGTATCAACAATATCTCCAGTTGACTGGTCCAAAAGTTTGTGATCGTAAGCCTTCATTCGAATCCGTATCTTTTGATCCATGGTCATACCGTCAAATACTCGCTGTTGGTGTTTGGTTTATAATTCTCGATTCTCGATGCATCGCCCTATTCCAGTATTTCGCTGATGACGCCGGCCCCTACGGTTCGCCCCCCTTCACGGATGGCAAACCTGAGCTCCTTTTCCATCGCAATTGCGGTGATCAGCTCAGCATCTATCGTTACATTGTCCCCAGGCATCACCATCTCCATGCCCTCCGGAAGCGTCACTACCCCAGTTACATCTGTCGTCCTGAAGTAAAACTGAGGCCGGTACCCGTTGAAAAATGGCGTGTGACGACCACCCTCCTCCTTGGCCAATATATACACCTCAGCCCGAAACCTCGTGTGCGGCATTATACTACCAGGCTCCGCAACTACCTGCCCACGCTCTACATCATCTCGCTTGGTCCCTCGCAACAATAC
>LGVF01528473.1_pt3 | contig 19429 bp, 24 predicted proteins | sample 469901 | NCBI WGS metagenome assembly LGVF01 (sample SAMN03893561, study PRJNA290197) | marine sediment metagenome | material: sediment; isolation source: combined push core samples #3730, #5133, and #5579 collected at Hydrate Ridge | place: Pacific Ocean: Hydrate Ridge
CTAGATGATGCTCATTCAGCTCTTGAAATTACTAAATTTGATTTATCAGAAACCGTTCATTTCTTTGTAAATGATTTTGAGAATGCAATTAAGAAATACAATTTTGATATTGATGTTAATATTCAAGATGAAGTTTATGTAGATGCCGATTTGAAACTTATTAAACGTGTTATTTCAAACTACCTGACAAATGCTATAAAATATACTCCTATTAATGGAAAAATTTATTTGGAAGTTTCCGAGAAAGAAGACTCTGTATACTTTGAATTAACAAATTACGGTGTCAAAATTGACGAACAGGAAATCGAAAAGATTTGGCTTCCTTTTTATAGAATTGCACAGGATGATGCAACTAGACTTAAAAATAAAGGTAGCGGAATAGGTCTATATTTGGTAAGTGAGATTCTAAAAGCGCACGAAGCTGATTTTGGTATCAAAAATGTTAAAAACGGGATAAAAGCTTACTTTATAATAAATAAAAAAACTGAGTAGTTCTATTATGAACTCTCAGTTTTTTATATTAGTTTAAGTACCTTAAACGCCTTATATAAGCCATCATTACTTATATGATCAGTTACAAATGAAGCGTGTTTTTTTACATCATCATGTGCATTTCCCATCGCTACACTATTTTTTGCATATTTCATCATTGAAATATCATTATGTCCATCTCCGATTACTATTACATCTGAAATATCAATGTCTAATTTATTTACAAGCACCTCGATACCTCTTTCCTTTAGACCACCTTTTGCGTTTATATCCAACCCAAATTCACAAGAAAATTCAAAAGATAATTCAGGGAATAATTTCTCAAATTCCTTGTAATCATCTCCTTGATAAAATAATGTCATCTGATATATATCATTATCTAAATAATAATCTTTTTGTAGTTTTGGTATTTCTATATTAAAGTTTGAACAAAACTTCTCGTAGATATTAGAGAATTGTGTTTGTAACTTAAACCCATCAAACCCTTGCAAAGCAATATCTATTTTCTTCTTATATGCATAATCAATAACTTGTTTTATTAAAGTTGTCTTAAGAGCATTATTATAAATCACCTCTCCTTTATATACAACAACTGTCCCATTTGCGGCTACATAAGAATCAATTTTTAGTTGTTTATCTATACCGTAAAATAAACAAGGAGGTCTACCAGTATTAATAATCATTTCATGACCATTTTTTTTAGCTATTTCAATTGCCTTTAAAGTACTTTTGGGAACTGCAGATATAGAATGATCCAATATAGTCCCATCAACATCCAGGAAGACGTATTTCTTACGCATTTTCAATTAACTCTCTAACCTTTCTGTATTTTAATTTTCCTATTCCAACTATTTTTTCATTTACTACCAAAGCAGGAGTGCTTAACACGCTGTACTTAGCTATTTCCGAATAATCCTCAACCTTGATAATATCTGCATCTATCTTTAATTCCCGTACTGCTGATGCAGCGTTATTATAAAGAATTTTGCAATTTGCGCAACCCCCACCTAAAATCTTAATAATCATCTTTTTACCTCCCAAAATTTATAATAGTAAATACTTTATTAAATCTTCATGCTCAATAAGGAAACTTTTCATTATATTATAATAAACTATATTTCCTTCTCTTTCTGATTCTATTATGTTTTGCTCTTTCATTTTTTTTAAGTGTTTTGAAGTGTTAGCTTGTTTTATCCCAAGTAATCTTTCAAGTTCAGAAACACATAAACGATCATAGTCTAACAACTTACTAAATATGTTAAATCTCGTTTCGTCTGAGAGCATTTTAATTATTAAAAATCTGTCCATTTTTTCACACTCCATTACTTTGTAGCAATATTATTATACAGTAATATTACTATGTAGTAATGTAAATGTCAAGCATTAAAAAAACATCTCTTATCAAGCACCCCCATCCACATAGATAGAAAACTTAAGGCTGCTTCGTTCCCGACCTGACCTAATTCGTTACGACCTATTGAATGAGGATGATTCATAAGAGATGTTAAAATTTTTATATTATCCTTTTCGTAATTTTTTAAAAAATCCTGTTATAATTTCACTACATTCTTGTTCCATTATTCCAGATGTAACTTGAACTGAATGATTAAACGGTTTATCAAATAAATCTACAATACTTTCATGTGATCCTGCTTTTAAGTCCTTCGCCCCATATACAACATGATTTATTCGAGATTGGATTATTGCTCCAGCACACATTGGACATGGTTCAACAGTTACATACAAGGTACAGCTATCTAATCTCCAGCTCTTAAGGGCCTTATTCGCCTTCTCTATAGCCAATATTTCCGCGTGAGCAGTAGTTTTATGAGTCTTTTCTCTAAGATTATATGCTTTAGCGATTACTTTACCATCTCGTACAATAATTGCCCCAATCGGAACTTCTTTTTTTTTAGAAGCTTTTTTTGCTTGTTTAAGTGCCATTTTCATATATTTTTTATGATTCATTTATTTTTCTATTCTGTTTTTATAAGGATTAGGTTTTCGATATACTTTATGACAACTACGACATCTTGCTTCATAGCTTTCCTCCGCTCCAATTAGCACTATTGGATCAACATATCGTGCAGGTTTTCCATTTACTATTCGTTGTGTTCTAGTTGCAGGTTTTCCACACAATACGCATATAGCTGTTAATTTTGTAACGTATTCCGCTATTGCTAAAAGCTCTGGCATAAAACTAAATGGTTCTCCACGAAAATCTTTATCTAGTCCACTTACTATTACTCGTATTCCGGTTGAAGCTAAGTATTCACAAATTAATACAGCTTCTTCATCTAAAAATTGAATTTCATCAATAACTACTACATCGGTCTTTGAATCAATGTAGTTAAAAATCTGTTTAGCTTCAGAAATATTAACAGATTTTGTGCGATTATTATTGTGTGAAACAACTTCACTTTCAGAATATCTATCATCAATTAATGGCTTAAATACGACAATATTCTTCTTTGCATATTCAAGTCTTTTAACTCTTCTTAACAGTTCTTCTGTTTTCCCTGCAAACATTGGGCCACAAATTACTTCGATCCATCCATCTTTTTGATTTAGATACATATTTCACACCTCTTTTTCACTATAAATATAATACAATATCAAATTAAATAAAACAATGCTTTTTTGTAAAAAGGAATAAAAATTATTATATATTATTTATTATTATGTTAATGTTGTTTTTATTATTTATTCCAATCGCTATTTTACAGTGTAAAACGGCCAAACTAAAGGGAATATACTTAATTAAAATCATGATGATTTAACCCGGAAAATACCCGAAAACTCTTCCTAAAAAATTGCAATTATGTTATAATTGTTTGGAATATAAAATATATATTGCGTAAGGAGAAGATTATGGGTAAAAGATTTACTATGTCTGATGAACAAGTAAACGAATTAAATCAAGAAATAAAAAAACTTAAGAAACTTCAAGGTCCAATAATGCCTATTTTACATGAGGCTCAGAGGATCTTTAGCTGTATTCCTCTTGAAGTACAAAAAATCGTTTCAGAAGGAACCGGTGTTCCGATTGCGGAGATTAATGGTATTGTTACCTTCTACTCTAGTTTCAGTATGAGTCCCAAAGGTGAACATATTATCGGTGTTTGTTTAGGTACTCCTTGCTATGTTCGAGGAGCACAAACCATACTAGATGCAGTTAAAACCGAACTTGGTATTGATGTTGGTGAAACAACAGAAGATGGTTACTACACTTTAGAAGCAATAAGATGTATTGGAACTTGTGGTATGGCACCAGTAATGGCGTTTGATGATGATGTTATTGGTGAAGTAGATGTTACAAAAGCAAAAAGACTAATAAAGAAATATAGAGGTAAATAATGGAACTTAATAGCGTATTAGAATTATTAAATGCCAAGCAATATAATTTAGAATGTCCAAGATGTGTAAAAGAAATTAATTATGCTTTTGTATGTGATTTAATGAGTGATGCATTAATGCTATTAAAAAGCATGCCTAGTCATATTGGTGCTCATGGAGCTTTAGTTACTGGTTTAGTAACTAATCAAGCTTTAAGAACAGCTGAAATTTTAGATTTAGAAACAATAATTTTTGTTAGAGGTAAAACTCCTACACAATCAGTAATTGATTTAGCTGATGAAATCGGAATTACTTTAATCGGTACCGAGTTAACAATGTATAGAACCAGTGGTTTATTATTTGTGAATGATGTTAAAAGCTATGAATCGGTGTTGGAGGAGAGTTAATTTTGGAAACTTATTCCAAAAAATATAATATTGAAAGAAATGATATTAATAACGCTGGTACTGTTGCAAGTCTAACAAAAAGAGCATTAAAAAAACGAGGATTATCAAGAGAATTTGTCAAACAAGTTACTATAGGTGTTTATGAAGCAGAAATTAACGTTGTTATCCACTCATACGGGGGTACAGTAGTAGTTAATATTTCTGATAATCAAGTAGATATTACTTTCACAGATATTGGTCCCGGGATTCCTAGTATTGAAAAAGCTTTAACAAAAGGGTATTCTACCGCAAGTTCATATGCAATTGAAAATGGATTTGGTGCCGGTATGGGTCTTCCAAATATTAAAGCAGTATCTGATGAAATGGACTTAAAATCATCTGAAGAAGGTACAGTTCTTTATATGAAATTTGATATAACAGAAAAGTGCTATGCAAGTTAAAGATATTTTACAATCTAAACACCTAACTTTATTGAATCAACAAGGTAACTTGAATAATACTGTTAAAGGAATTTTTGCATGTGATTTATTAAGCCATGTCATGGGATTTGCATATGAGGATAACGTATTTATAACAGTTTTGAATAATATTAATGTTCTAGGAGTAGCAAGTTTAATTGACTTAGGTTGTGTTGTGTTTTCACACAACATAGAGGTAAATGAAGCTATTATTATAAAAGCTAACGAATTAGAAATACCTCTGTTGTCAACCAAGTTAACGACTGCAGAAATCACAATAGAACTATTTAGAATGGGTGTATAAAAATTAAACTTTATTATGATTTACATATTCATTCTGTATTATCTCCTGATGCAGATGAATTAATGACTCCCAATAATATCCTCAATATGGCAATGTTAAAAAACTTAGACTATTTGGCCATTACAGACCATAACAGTACTAAACAATTAAAAACAATAAAAGAAATAGAAGAAGCTTATGACTTTATATTAATCCCTGGTGTTGAAGTAACAGTTAAAGAAAATTTTGACGTGTTATGTTATTTTAGAAACTATAATGATGCACATAAATTAGACGGTTATATCGAATCTCATCTAGATGGTGAATGGGGTCCTTTTAGTGAGAACGATCAAGTCATTACAGATGTATACGATATGACTTTAGAAATATTCTCTAAGCCCTTACTAAGCACTTCAATTCCCTTTAGAGATTTATACAAAAAAGTTAAAGAACTAAGAGGAGTTATTGTATTAGCTCATATAGATAGAAAACATAAATCAGCTCTAAATTCATTTAAACTTGATGATATCAAATTTGATGGAATAGAAATTCAACAATTTAAAAAGGATGAGTATTTAAACGCTAACCCTTATCTAAATAAGTATAAAATTCTTACAAGTTCTGATTCTCATTCATTACTTACTATCTCTGAACGTGAACATTATTTAGATTTAGAAGAAAAGAGTATTGAAGCATTTTTTAAATACTTTGAAAGTGGTGATTAACTTGAATGAATTATCATTACACATATTAGATATTTGTCAAAACTCTATAAAAGCAAATGCAACATTAATAAAAATTATTATTACTGAAGATTTACCACAAAATAATTTTCAAATTGTTATAAATGACGACGGTTGTGGTATGAATCAAAAGACGCTATCAGAAGTTACTGATCCCTTCTTTACTACAAGAACTACTAGAAAAGTAGGTTTGGGTATCTCATTATTTAAGATGGCAGCTGAGATGACAGAAGGTAGTTTTAAAATTAAATCTACTCTTTCTAAAGGAACTTCAGTAACCGCAAAATTTCAATACGATCACATTGACAGAGCTCCTTTAGGAAAAATTGAGGAGACGTTGGTTATATTAGTTCTTAATGAACTAGAAATTGATATTTATTATGAACACACATATAACGAAAAAACCTATATTTTTGATACAAGAGAAATAAAACAAGTACTAAACGGAATTCCATTCACAAGTTACGACGTAATCTTGTGGATTAAAAATAATATTAAAGAAGGAATACTTGATATTCATAAGGAGGAAACAAAGTGAAATCTTTAGACGACTTAAAGAAAATTCGAGATGCCGCTCAAAGTAAAGTTACAATGAGAGGTAAAAATGATGGGGTAAGAATTTTAGTAGGTATGGCTACATGTGGTATCAGCGCTGGAGCTCGTCCTGTAATGACAAAATTAGTTGAAGAAATCGCAAATAGAAACATAGAAAAAGTTACAGTAACACCTGTTGGATGTATTGGTGAATGTGCTATTGAACCAATAGTAGAGGTACTTCAAGGTGAAACAAGAACTACTTATTGTCGAGTTGATGTTGAAGTTGCAGAGAGAATTATCAATGAACATATTATTGGTGGTAAAGTAGTCCAAGACAATGTTATTGGTAAATATAGATTATAGGGGTGAACTAGATGATTGAAAGAGCACACGTCCTAATTTGTAGTGGTTCAAACTGTGTCAGTAGAGGAGCAAAATCCTTAAGTGCTGAGTTTGAAGAGCATTTAGCAAGATTAGAAATTAGAGATGAAATAAAACTAGTAAACACAGGTTGTGTTGGTCTTTGTGAACAAGGACCTTTTGTCATAGTATACCCAGAGGGTGTATTTTATGCTCAAATTAAAAACAAAGATATTAAGACTATATGTGAGGAACACTTATATAAAGGACGTATCGTTGAAAAACTAGTTTTTGATGAAACATTAACAGAATCAAAAGACATAATTGCTTTTGATGAAATAAAATTCTATTCAAAACAAACACGTGTTGCACTTCGTAACTGTGGGTTAATTAACCCAGATGATATCGAAGAATACATTGCTAGAGATGGATATCGTGGTCTTGGAAAAGCACTTTTAGAAATGACTCCATTAGAAGTTATTGAAGAAATGATGGAATCAGGATTACGTGGACGTGGTGGTGGTGGATTTCCAACTGGTTTAAAATGGAAATTTGCTTACAACAATGAAAATGATCAAAAATATGTAATTTGTAATGCTGATGAGGGAGATCCTGGAGCATTTATGGATAGAGCACTTTTAGAAGGAGATCCTCATAGTATATTAGAAGGATTGATGATTGCTGGATATGCAATAGGCGCAAATAAAGGATTTGTATACGTTCGTATAGAATATCCTTCAGCAATTGAAAAACTTAAAATAGCTATTTCACAATCAAAAGAACTTGGTCTTCTTGGTAAAAATATCTTTGGTAGTGGTTTCGATTTTGATATTGAAATCCGTTTAGGTGCCGGTGCATTTGTTTGTGGTGAAGAAACAGCTTTAATTGCTTCTATAGAAGGTGGAAGAGGAATGTCAAGAAACAAACCTCCTTTCCCAGCAATTAAAGGATTATGGGGAAAACCTACAATTATTAACAATGTTGAAACATTAGCTAATATCCCAGCAATTATTTATGGAGGAGCTAAAGAATTCGCAAAAATTGGTACTGAAAAATCTAAAGGTACTAAAGTATTTAGTCTTGGTGGAAATATTATGAACGCCGGATTAGTAGAAGTTCCAATGGGAACAACACTTCGTGAAGTTATTTATGATATCGGAGGAGGAATCCCTAAAAATAGAGCTTTAAAGGCAGTTCAAACTGGTGGACCTTCCGGAGGAGCAATCCCTGAAAGTTTATTAGATTTAAAAATTGAATATGAAACATTAGTTGAAGTAGGTTCAATGATGGGTTCAGGTGGAATGGTTGTAATTGATGAAGACAGTTGTCTTGTGGATATTTGCCGTTTCTATTTAGAATTCACTGTTGAAGAATCTTGTGGAAAATGTACCCCTTGTAGAGAAGGTACTAAAAAAATGCTAGAAATGTTAGAAATAATTTCTTCAGGAGAAGGAACTTTAGAAGATATTGATCGTTTAGAAGCCTTAGCAAAAACAGTTAAAAGTTCATCGCTATGTGGACTGGGGCAAGCAGCTCCTAACCCTATATTATCAATGTTAGAGCACTTCCGTCCTGAATTTGAATCACACGTAGTTGATAAAATATGTCCTGGTGGAGTATGTAAACCACTAATTCACTTTGAAGTAACAGATGATTGTATTGGATGTAGAAAATGTGCAATCAACTGTCCTGTCGATTGCATAACAGGCGCAGTAAAAGAAAAACATGAAATTGACACATCAGCTTGTATTAAATGTGGTATATGTAAAAACGTATGCCCTGTTGATGCGATAATAAGTATTTAGGAGGAATGAAATTGGATAACGTTACATTAAAAATTAACGGTAAAGAAATTACCGTCCCTAAAAACTTCACAGTTATGCAAGCTGCAGATGAATTAGGAATTGATATTCCAAGACTATGTTTCTTAAAAGGAATCAATGAAACATCAGCATGCCGTTTATGTGTTGTTGATGTTAAAAATATGAATGGACTTAAAAACTCTTGTACTTTAGCAATAACAGATGGAATGGAAATAGATACAGATACCGATGAAATTCATGATTCAATAGTATCAAACTTACAACTTTTAGCAAGTAATCACATCTTTGAATGTTGGGCCTGTGAAAGAGAACATAATTGTGAGTTATTAGACTTAATGCGCCGTTTTAACGTTGAAAACGTATATGGTGAAAGTACAAGTTATGATAAAAAAGAACGACTAATCAACAATACTTCTGATTCTATCGTTTTAGATAGTGGAAAATGTATTTTATGTGGTAGATGTGTTACAGCATGTAATGTCCACACTGGATTAGGAATCTTAAACTTCAATGAACGTGGTAACGAAACTTATGTTGGACCTGCATTATTTCACAATATGGAAGATAGTGGATGTATCTTATGTGGAAAATGTATTCAAGCATGTCCAGTAGCAGCTATAAAAGAGAAATCAAATATTGATTTAGTTTTAGATGCTATAAAAGACAAAAATAAAAAAGTAATAGTTTCACCAGCTCCATCAATAAGAGTTTCACTTGGTGAAGAATTTGGTAGTGCTATCGGTGAAAATGTCGAAGGTAAAATGTATAAATCATTTGAAGAAGTTGGTTTTGACGACGTAGTTGACGCAAGTTTCGGAGCAGATTTAACAATCATAGAAGAAGGAACGGAATTTATTGGCCGTCTTAAAAATGGTGGAGAACTACCATTATTTACTTCTTGCTGCCCAGGTTGGATAAACTATATTGAACAATATGAACCAAAATATCTTAAGAATTTATCTAGTACTAAATCTCCTCAACAAATGGCTGGTGCAATCGCAAAACACTACTATGCTGAAAAATTAGGATACAACAAAGAAGATGTTGTTTTCGTAACAGTTATGCCTTGTATCGCTAAAAAGCATGAGGCTTCTCGTCCAGAAATGGAATTTGAAGGAATAAGAGACGTTGATTTAGTATTAACTAATAGAGAGTATGCTCGTTTACTTAAACGTAGAGGAGTTGACTTTATGAAACTAGAAGATAGTAAGCCTCATGGAGAATTAGCACGCTATACAGGTGCTGCAGCTATCTTTGGTGCAACAGGTGGCGTAATGGAAGCTGCTTTACGTACTGTTTCAGAAATGCTAGAAGAAAAACATACTGCTGTTGATTTTAAAGAAGCACGTGGTCTTAAAGGAATTAAAGAAGCCACATATAATATCGCCGGTATGGATATAAACATTGCCGTTGTAAACGGTGGAGTAAGTATCACAAAATTCTTTGAAAAAATGAAAAAATCAAAAAAACAATATCACTTTGTAGAATTTATGGCATGTACAGGTGGATGTATTAATGGTGGAGGACAACCAATTCATCCCGCAAAAATTCAAGATGAAGTTGATATCCGCATTGAAAGAATGGATACTTTATACGAAATTGATGCTGCTAAAAAACACCGAAAATCACATACAAATAAAGTAGTAATGAACATCTATAAAGAGTACTTAGGAGAGCCTAATTCAGAATTTGCTCACAAATTACTACATACATCATTTTCACAGAAAAAGTTCTATAAATAAAATTAAACCCAGTTCAATTGAACTGGGTTTTTATTTTTTTGTAAATAAAAAGCCACATATAGTGGCTATATTATTAATTGTCTGATTTACGACCATAACGTTTGTTGAATTTTTCAACACGACCTGCTGCTTTACCGAATTTTTGTTCTCCAGTATAGAATGGATGACAATTTGAACAAGTATCAACACGTACTTCTTTTAAGATACTCCCACCTTCAAATGTGTTACCACATGTAGTACAAGTTACAGTTACAGTTTGATATTTAGGATGAATTCCTTCTTTCATCTTCATTACTCCTTCCGCCATGACTCCAAAAGTCATAGTAAGTTTTATTTGCTAGTAAATTATAACAAAACAAATTTTATAAATCAAGAAAAACATTGTATTTTTTTTAAAGTGAAAATATCGTAATTCTTTCATATATATATAATATCATATGTTATAATATTGATGATGATAGAAGGTGAATAAATTATGAGAGAAATTGCATTATCTCAAATTACAAAATCAGTTAAGGATTCTGTGATAAAAATCAATTACTATTTAGATGATAGCCTTGTTAATTTGTTTAAAAAGGCTAAAGATAAAGAGACAAACAAGACTGCTATCTCTATTCTAGACGATATTATTGAAAACCAAGAAATTGCTAAAAAGGGAGTTGTTCCTCTTTGTCAAGATACTGGTGTTGTCGTTGTTTATTTGGAGATAGGATCTGAAGTTTCATTCAAAGGAGATATCTACGAAGCAATTAATAAGGGTGTTAAAGAAGGATATCAAGAAGGATATCTTCGTAAAAGCATGGTTACTCATCCCTTTAATAGAACTAATACTGAAGATAATACTCCGGCAATTATCCACACAACACTTGTTCCTGGAGATAAAATAAAAATGAAAATCGCCTCTAAAGGTGGCGGAAGTGAAAACATGAGTAATGTAACTATGTTAACACCCGCAGATGGAATAGATGGTGTAAAAAAACTTGTTTTGGATACAGTGTTTAATGCTGGTGGTAAACCATGCCCTCCAATTATAGTGGGAATTGGAATAGGTGGAAATTTAGAAAAAAGTGCACTTTTAGCTAAGGAAGCATTATTTAGAGATTTAGATGATGAAAGTGAAGATAAGATAATAAATCAACTAGAAAAAGATCTTTACACCGAGATTAATTCTCTTGGTGTTGGTCCAATGGGTGTAGGAGGAGAGACTACTTGTCTAGCTGTTAAAATCAATTACTTTCCAATGCATATAGCTAGTCTTCCAGTTGCTATTAACATCCAATGTCACTCAGCTCGTCATATTGAGGTGATATTATGATAAAACTTAATACTCCAATTAGTAATGCTGATATCAAAAAACTTAAAGTTGGTGAAAAAGTCTTAATTTCTGGAACTATATATACAGCAAGAGATCAAGCTCATATTCGTTTAGTTAAAGAAGATAATCCTAAATTTGATATTAATGGTAGTGTAATTTATTACGTAGGACCTACTCCAGCAAGAGAAAACACCACTATTGGATCAAGTGGTCCAACTTCTAGTTATAGAATGGATAAATTATCAACACCTCTAATGGAAAAAGGCCTTAAATTAATGATTGGAAAAGGCGATAGAAGTGAAGAGTTCCGCAAAGAAATGATAAAAAATAATGCTGCATACTTAATAGCTACAGGTGGTGCTGGAGCCCTTTTATCAAGTCGAATCATAAAAAGCGAAGTCATTATGTATGAAGATTTAGGTACCGAAGCTATCCGTAAACTTGAAGTAAAAGATTTCCCATGTTTTGTTGCTTATGATATTTATGGAAATAGTATATTTACAGGTAATAAAAAATGAAAAATATAAAAAAAAGAAGTCTTGAACTTCACCTAAAACACACTGGGAAAATCGAAATAAAATCAAAAGTTTCTGTTAAAAATAGTGATGATTTAAGTTTAGCTTACTCCCCGGGAGTAGCTGAGCCTTGTCTTGAAATCAAAAAAGATATCAACAATATTTATAAATATACTTCAAAAGGAAATATGGTGGCTATAGTAAGTGATGGAAGTGCTGTATTAGGTCTTGGGAACATCGGTCCTTATGCTGGGTTACCTGTTATGGAAGGTAAAGCTATCTTATTCAAAGAATTCGCGAATGTAGATGCTTTTCCAATTATGTTAGACACACAAGATCCTGATGAAATAATCAATATCGTTAAAAATATAAGTCCTACTTTTGGAGGAATTAATTTAGAAGATATTAATGCTCCAAAATGTGTTTATATTGAAAGAAGATTAAAAAAAGAACTTAATATACCCGTTTTCCATGACGATCAACACGGTACAGCAATAGTAACTTTAGCCGCTTTAATTAATGCTTGTACCCTTACAAAACGTAAACTAGAAGACTTACATATTGTAATAAGTGGAACCGGTGCTGCAGGTAGTAGTATTGCTAAATTACTTCATGAAATTGGTATTAAGAATATATATGGATACAATAAACAAGGTGTTATTCTAGATAGCAAATACAATGATTATTCATTCTTAGAACAAGAACTACTTGATAATAAAATATTTTTATCTCCAAATAACTTAAAAGAAGATTCTTTAAAAGAACTAATAAAAGACAAAAATGTATTTATCGGTGTCTCTGTTAAGAATATCGTAACTAAGGACATGATTAAATCAATGAGTAAAGACCCATTTATATTTGCTATGGCAAATCCTGATCCTGAAATCACTTATGAGGACGCGATTGATGGCGGAGCATATATTATTGGTACAGGTAGAAGTGATTATCCTAATCAAATAAATAACGTATTAGCTTTTCCTGGATTATTTAGAGGAGCTTTAGATGCTAGAGCGCCAATGATAACAGAAAGCATGAAATTAGCTAGTTCTAAAGCTATTGCTAGTATCATTACAAAAGAAGAGTTAAAGCCTAACTATATTATCCCTTCACCATTTGACAAGAGAGTTGTTGAACGTGTTAGTAAAGCCGTATATGATGAAGCTATAAGACTTAAGAAAAATTAAAAAAAGACACATTTTGAAAATGTGTCTTTTTAATTTGTTTTTTTACTCTGTTAAATCAAGTTCATTAATAATTACTTCCGGATCTTCAATTGTGGAAATTTTGATATATTTATTCGATACTGTATATAAGAAGTTTTCAATAAATTTAATTTTATAAACATAAACATTTTCAGTCGTATCTACTTCGTGTTGGATGTACCCATCACGAGATAATCCATCAATAGGATCAAATTTTAGAACAAGGATCCCACTATCATAACTATATTCACTATTTGAATAACTATAAGTACTAAACGGTAAAGCTATAAGACCTTTACTTAAACTAACTAATAGGTCCTTATGATTATATGTGGCAGTACTATATCCCCAACCAAATTCTTCATAATCAAAGATTAATTCATCAAATAATACAGGATTATCTTTATCTCTTACATCATATACAGAAATTTTCAATCCATTAGTTCCTCCACTATTATCTCCAAATCCGATTCCAAGTATAAAATCATTTCCTAAAGGTTGTAAGTAAGAGCTAAAGCCTGGAACTTCTAGTTCTCCTCTTTTTACTGGATTAAATGGATCACTTAAATCAATGATATAAAATGGATCAGTTTGTTCAAATGTAACAACATAACAGAATTCACCAACAAATCTAGAAGATTTAACAGTTTCTCTTGGTTTTCCAAAATCATCTGTAACAGATATAACTTCCATATCCTCATTAAGAACATAAATATTATTTCTTACTTCACCACTCCAGAAAGAAATAAAGTCATCTGTTTGGAAACTTGTTTCTACAGTCGTAGTAACAATCCTTAAATTACCATCATATTCATCCATTGAGAATTGATTTAAGGCGTACCCATCTACTGCACCCATACTATGAAACTCAAGGTCTGCGCCTGTAATCGCAACTTTTAATATTGCGGTTTTTGTTTCTGATACAGGTTCTTGAACATCTAGCCATTCGGTCATTGGAGCAAAGTAATACATATTTCCAACTAGATAAATATTTTCATTTGATACGTATAAATTATATCCGCTATCACCTAAAACAACTTCCATATCTACTAACTCATGATCTAGGTCTAAGGCATAAAATGCTGTAAATGAATTAGGAGAAGTTCCCTCTACATAAACAATATCATTGTAATTCGAAGTGATTTTCGTATCGCTAGCTACATAATATGGTAAGTAATCATTTAAATCTACATCATCTAGATAGAAAGGAATATATGAATTAGTAATAATATATAAATTATCATCAATTTTTCTTGTTCCTATTAAATTACCTGATACTTCATATTGTGCTATTTCAGTGAACTCATCAGTTTTATCATATACATATATTTTTACACTATTACTTTCACGAGCGTAACCTGGGTATATAATCTCTGAATCTATATCTCCATCAGGATCTTCCCCATTTGAATCACCACTATCAGGGTCTTTTGCATCACAATAATATTCATATTCTGATCCAATTACAACTAAATAATCATCATCAATGTATAATCCTGAAATACTAAAGCCTGTAGGACAAACTTCATCTTCAGTTATATATTCAATATCCATATATTTTACTAAAGCATCAGATTCTAATCCTTGTGTATAGGCTAAAGTAATCTTAACCATACTTCCATAAATTGAATATATATATTTCCCATCCGTAATAACATTATCCATTTCATCTACACCGATAACTTGAACGTTTACCTCTGAATAATCGTCACTACCTTGGTCGCTTGGAGCTATATTATAACCAGAAGTATCGTCTAGAATTCCTCCAGCTTCAAGAGCTCCATCCATAGCTAAGTCATTTCTCCAAAATCCTCCAAATGTATTATAAGAGGACATATTTTCTTGAAATGAATCATATATATCCATAATATCTGCTGAATTATGAATGTCATAAATCTCTCCTGTAGGTGTAATAGTTGCTGATGTTCCGATTGTTAAAGCAACAGCTACAACAACGACAGGTGCAAGTGCTGCACTTGATAAAAGACCTATTCTAGTACCAATTCCCTTAAATGGGACTTTAATACGCATAGCTCCTTGTTTAACTCTTAGTAAACTATTTAAATTTATCTCTTTAGCAATTTTTGTTCCTATAAATCCCATAAAACCTAACATAACCAATCCAACAAATAGGATAGTAGGATTATTAATTAAAAATAACATAATGATACCTCCTTAAATTTTTAACGATAATTTAAAATCTTTTAGATAACTACGATTTACTTCGCAGTAATCACCGTTTTTCATAAGTAAATCCAATTTGGAGTTTATAACTGTTTTAATATAGTCGATTTTACCGATATTTACGAGACAGTATTTACTAACACGAATAAAGTCTTTCGAAACTAATAATTCTTCAATCTCATATAGTTTCAACTTAAAAATCAATTTCGTATCATTAAGTACACCATAAACATCTTCATCTTCAACAATGAAATAATAAAAATTACGACATTCAACACTCTTTTGCCCAAATTCATTATGGCCGTTTAAATATAGTTCTTCACCTCGAACAATCAAATCAAGTAAATTCGATACTTTGGGAATTTCAGCGTGATTGAAAACAATATTAATCTTATCTTCTTCAATAAGATCCTTATTATCTGTAATCACGTAACTATACTTAGGTGTCTCTATTAACTCTAGTCTTTCTTTTATTATTTTATGTTCTGAATTAGCTACTTTCAATTTAAACATAAAACAACCTCCTCTGAAGTACTTTCAGTTTAGCACTCCTTTTTCTATTAAAAAACGGATTTATAGTATCATACATTTATATTACACCAAAATGCATCTAATACGCAATCATCAAACAAAAGAGACCTATTTAAGGTCTCTCAATTTATTATAAAGTTTTTGCAAAGGAACACCCATAATAGTATAAAAATCACCATCGATACAACTTATATATCGTGCTCCAAATCCTTGGATACCATAAGACCCCGCTTTATCATAAGGTTCCTCTGTATCAAGGTATTCATTTATTTCCTCATCAGACATCTCATTAAACCTAACACGGGCTGAAGAGCTAAATACATCTTTATAGCTACCATTTATAATCGCACACCCAGTTATAACTGTATGATAATTACCAGATAACCTTCGCAACATCTTAAATGCATCATCTCGATCTATCGGTTTACCTAAAGCTTCATCATTCAATATTACCAAAGTATCAAATCCTAAAACATATGAATTTTGATGATCTTTACTAATTGATAAAGCCTTCTGAAAAGCCAAATTTTCAACGTTTTCAATATGTGTTAAATCTTCTCTTAATTCTTCTACTATATCACTAGCTATTATTGTAAACTCAATATTTAGAAGTTTCATTAAATCTTTTCTTCTAGGTGATTGGCTAGCTAAAATATATTTTTTATTCTTCAACGTACACAACTTTTTCATTTTTAACAAATATTAAAAGAATACAAGCGACTATTAACGGAATAACTAATAGTAATACTGCACCATTTATTCCTAAACGAGTAGGATCTTGATAGTATGCGATAATAAATGGTGAAATAATTCCCCCAAATCTACCGAATACACTAAAGAATCCAAAGAAATCATTTGCTTTTTCATAAGGTACCATCTTAGCAAAATAACTACGACTTACAGATTGAATACCACCTTGTGCAGTACCAATTAAAGCCCCAACTATCCACATATAATATGTAGTTTCAGCTGTAATAAGGTAAACCATATATACACCTAATGCATAAATGAAGATACCGTAATAAATCATTTTCTTACCACCAAATTTTTTAGTTAAACGACCATATATTAAAGCTGATGGGAAAGCAATAACTTGTACCATCACTACTACTCCAAGCATCGTCATTGATCCAACACCTAAATCAGAACCAATATTAGTAGCCAATCTAATTACTGAGTTAACTACATCAATATATAATAAATAAGCAATTAAGAAAATAAAGATATAACGATAAGCTCTAATTTCTTTAAATGTTTTCCCTAAACGTTTAAATGACTCTCTTAAAGAATTATCAGTTTGTTCTAAATTGTATGTTTGATCTACATCTCTTAATAATGGTAGTGAATAATATAGCCACCAACCAATAGAAACAACAAATGCAAATCCAATTGCTAATTTTACTAACATTGTCTCATCAAACCCTAAAAATCCAGGTTTAATAATTTCGAATAGAACTAATGCATAAGGAATTAGTCCAAAGAAGAATGGTATTAAACTTCCAATATATCCCCAAGCAAATCCAGTAGCACTAATTTCATCCATACGGTCTTCCGTAGTTACATCTACTAAGAATGCATCATAAATTACATTCGTTAAATTATAACCCATACTTGTAATTGCAAAAATAACTAATAAAGTAACCCAACCATATCCCGGAATAGCTAAACCTAATCCACCGATCATCGCGACAGCTAAGAAAATCTTAAAGAATTTTTTCTTATTACCACGGTAATTAGACCATGATCCAATTATAGGACTTAAAATAGCAACAGTTAAAGCTAATAAACTCGTTAAATATTTAAAAGTTTGTGATCCCTTAACCCACAAAGAACTATATCCAGCTGTTACAAATTGTTCATCACCAATAACATAATATTTTACTACCCCTCCTGCAATATGTGGTTCCATATAAACTAGTTCATATAGAATTGGTAAAAATATTGTTATTACAGTTAAAATGAATGCAGAATTCGCAACATCATACAATACCCAAGCCTTTTCCTTTTTTGATAAATGTGGAAGCTTAAACATAAAATCGTCTCCGTTCATATTTTTTCTATCTTTTTTCATTATATCATATATCTATAAAATTACCTTATTATTTTGTAATTCAAAGTAATATATTGATTATTAAATATAACATGGTATGATATAATAACTGTAGGTGATTACTATGAAAGATAAAATTTATAAACTAATAGAAGAGAAACGATTATTTAGTAAAAATGAAACAATTATAATCGCATTGAGTGGAGGTATCGACTCAATGGTGCTTTTTGATATTATTTATAAACAAAATCACAATGTTGTAATTGCCCATGTAAATCATAACAAAAGAGAAGAATCAATTCTTGAATATGAATACATTAGCAAAATGGCAAATGAGTATAATGTTCCTTTTGAAGGTTATACTATCTTAGACAAAAACAAATCAAATTTTCATCATGATGCCAGACTAAAAAGATATGATTTCTTCAAAGCAATAGCTCAAAAATATAACTCATCAAAAATCGTTGTTGCACATCATCTTGATGATCAAGTTGAAACTATCTTAATGCGAATTGTTAGAGGAACAAGTTTCAGTGGATACTCTGGAATTAAAGAAATAAGAAACGATCGAAATGTTTCAATTATAAGACCACTTATGGACACAAGAAAAGAAGATATTATCCAATATGCAAAAGAATACAAGATAAAATTCTTTGAGGATAAATCTAACAGTGAAGATGTTTATACAAGAAATAGATTTAGAAATACAATTATTCCTTTACTAAAAAAAGAAAACCCAAATCTTGATAAAAAGGTTATTCAACTAGCTGAATATATTGATTCCGCAGATGAAGTTTTAGAAGAGAAAAAAAACGAGTTCTTAAAAGCATTTTCAATGTATAACAATGTCAGTTTACACGACTTTAATAAACTAAATAGAATTGTTAAAATTAAAGTGATTAAACACCTTGTTAATTCGACAACAAATAATACTGTCGAAGTCACTTATGAGCAGTATAAATCAATTATTGAGTTATGCCTTAGTAGTTCCCCAAATCAATCAATTTCCCTTAGCAACGACTATAATTTTGTCAAAGAATATGAGGTTATATATGTTACTAAAGTAGAGGAATTTAACCCCTTAAATATCAAGATAATTAAAGAGGGAGAATATTTTGTAGACGACAATAAAAGCTACATATTTACCCATAATAAATTAACACATAGTTATAGTAATTATTTTGAATTATGTTATAATGAATTAGTATTTCCGTTATACATTAGACAAAGACACAATGGCGATAAACTAATCCTTAAAGTAGGTACAAAAAAAGTAAAAGATGTCTTTATTGATAAAAAAGTTCCAAAGTCACAAAGAGATCGTTTACTACTAATTTCTAACGATAAAAATGTCCTATGGATTCCCGGGATAAAAAAATCATATCAAGACAAAACTAAAATAAAAAAAATATATATATATGAGGTGGATTAATGTTAGATAAAGATATTGA
>LGVF01363613.1_pt1 | contig 19350 bp, 17 predicted proteins | sample 469901 | NCBI WGS metagenome assembly LGVF01 (sample SAMN03893561, study PRJNA290197) | marine sediment metagenome | material: sediment; isolation source: combined push core samples #3730, #5133, and #5579 collected at Hydrate Ridge | place: Pacific Ocean: Hydrate Ridge
TAAATATTTAAGCAAAAAATAAAGTGGCTTAAAATAAATAATAACTTAATATACTCCACCGTAAATATTAAACTTATAATTGAATTAAAAGATGAAGTTTAAAATATATAGTATAACTTTGTTATGAAAGACCTATTATAATATATAAGAGTATAAAAATAAAGACTTAGTAGTTTAAAATAGCTAAGTCTTTTAAAATGAAATTATACTCTTAAAAGGAACATAGAAGTACCATATAATAATATACTTCTACACTTAAGAAACTTTAAATTTGCATTATTGGGGTAATTGGATATAATAAGAATATTAACACTTTATTATAAATAATGAAAGAGTTTGAAAATATACCTTGATATGGGTGATTATATCAGATTAATAAAAAGTGAGATATATATAATTGAAGAAAAATATTAAAACAGTGAGATAAGTCTTGATATAAATATGTTAAACTAACTGGGTTAGATTGAAAATGAAAACTACATAGAATTCATAGGTTAGTTTTATTAACTTTTAAATGAGATTCAGAGTTACAAGTTAATCATATTAATTGAATTAGATGTGATAATAGGCTTGAAAACTTAGAATATTGTACAGCAGAAGAAAATAATAATAGAAAAGTATTTTGAATAAAAGCTAAAAGAATTTGATTATTAAATAATGATAATGAGATAATAAAGGAATATGATTCAGCTAGTGATGTTTGCAAAGACCATTATTGATTAGATAAATCAAATCTTTACTCACATTTAATATGAAAATGAAAGAGTGTAAAAGGTAATAGATTTATATACTTGCAAAATAGATGATAAGTTTTGATATAAATGGTATTTAAATCCTTATTATTGAAATAGAGGGAAAGTATATAAAGAATTATATGATACTTTTGATGAAATTAATTGAGGTAAGATTTATTAATTAATTAAATAAAAAAAAATAAACAAAAATAATGTTTGTTTTTTTTTATTTTTAAATATAATAATATAAAATATAAGTATTATTAGTTTTTAACTAATTACAATGAGTTATTATTCAGCAAAACAAATAGAAATAAAAGATGTATTTAGTTGATGATTTGTAGATAACACTCCAGATAGTTCGCTATCTGATAAATATTCTCCATATCTTAGAAATGCTAGATTAGATTGAATGGCTATTATTAATAGACCAGGACATAGTTTATTTGCAACATTAACTGCTTGAGATTATCCAAGAGGGATTTGAAGTTATTTAAGAACAGTATCAACTAATGATAGATTAATTGTTAGACATAATACAGATTGAACACATAAACTTTATACAATTACAGAAGCTTGAGTAGCAACAAGTATAACAACATGAGCTAATATAGCTAGTGATAATAAAATGACATTCCAAAATATAGAGGATGTTATTTATTGTATGAATTGAAGTGATTATTTTTGAAAATTAAGTTGAACTACTTATACTGTACCAAATACTTGAGTAGCAAATTTTGCTCCATCTTTTTCAGTAGTATTTAATTGAAGTCATTGGGCTAGTGGTTGGAGTACAAATTGAAATGTAGTTTATAAATCTGTATGAGATAATTATGAAGATTTTAATTCAGCTGGTGCAGATACATTTACTTTTGAAGAAACAATTACAAGTTTAGCTGTAAATAGCCAAGCTTTATTTTATTTTACAAAAAATACAATCTCAATTACTTGAGTTTGAGATATTCAAGATATATGATGAGCAATTAGTTATACAACTAGAGCTTTACAAGTAAAAGAATGAGCAGTTAATTTTGCTTCAACTATAAGTGCATGAAATAATATTTATGCGATTACGCCATCAAATAAAATAATTCAAATAGCTAGAGGTTCAAATTTTGATTGATTTGAAGTATTTGAACTATCAGAAAGACCTTATAAATGAATATCTAAAATAATGAATACACTTGATTCAGATCAAAGTGAATGTTTTGGTTATTTTTTACCTAAAGATAATTTAATTAAGTGGTTTTTTAAAACTAAAAATGCTACATTTAATGATATATGTATAATTTATGATATAACAAAAGATGCTTTTTTAGTAGATAATAATAAATTCTTTTATGGTGGTATTGATTTTAAAGGAAAAAATTATACAATAAGTATGATAGAACCTAAAGTGTATCAAGATGAATATTGACAAGATGATGAAGATCAGTCTATAAATTTTAGATATGAAACAAAGGATTTTGATTTACAGATGCCAACTCGTAAAAAGGAATTATGGGAAGAAAGAACATATACTGCTATAAATAGTTTAGCAGAACTAGAACAATGTATATATATAGATTGAAATGAAATAGATTGTAAAACAATAGATAAAGATAATATACCTATTACAACAGGTTGATTATGAACTTGAGCAGTTTGAACATTTCCAATATGAACTGGATGATGATTTACTTGAGAAGATAACATGTATAATGTTGATATAATAAGAACTAAATGAAATTTACAAGTAAAAGGTAAAAAAATAAAAATCATATTCACAAATAATACAGTATGAGGTAGAATAAGATTAGAAAATATAGAAATGTTAGTAGAAATATTACCTTGAATCCAAAATAATTTAACGATATAGCTATGAAAGAAATATGGAAAGACATACCCTGATATGAGTGATTATACAAAGTTTCTAATTTATGAAGTATTAATAGTTATATAAATTGAAATTTAAAAATATCAATATTTAAAAATTGATATTGATATGTTACATTATATAAAAATAAAATTAATAAAAAATTTAGAATACATCGTTTAGTTTGACAAGCATTTTTATGATTAAATATTGGTAATAAAAAAATTCTTGTTTGTCATAAAGATGATAATAGAATGCATAATAATAAAAATAATTTATTTTTATGAACATATAAAGATAATGCTATTGATTGTAGAAATAAAAATAGAACAACTATGTTATGAAAGTTTTGAAAAGAACATCATTCAAGTAAGCCAGTAAAACAATTAAATAAAGAATGAAAACTTATTAAAATCTGGGATTGTATTAAAGAAGCTCAAGATTATCTTTGAATACAACATGTATCTGAAACATGTAAATGAAAAAATAAAACAGCTTGAGGATATAAATGGGAATATATTAATATTTAATTATAAAAAAATGAGTAGATTTGCATCAGGAAAAATATTAAAATTAACAGCAAAATTAAATCCAGCTGATACTACTTTGTATGCTGATATAGATGTTGGAATAATAACTTGACGCTTATATTTTGTTAGTGACTTGCAATCAGAATGGATTGATTTTACATGAATTGCTGCAAGTGGGACAGCTTTTGCTTATTCAGGATTAACAAGATGATTAAGTCAAACAGCAGATCCTGCAACAGTTTGAACAGGTAAAACTTGGATAGCTGGTAGTAGTGGTACATTAGTCGCAATGCACGACCAAATGGTTGATAAACAAAAAGACAATACTTTTGAATGAGCTAATACTTTTGAAGATGATGTAACAATCGCAGACACAAAAAAAGTATATTTATGAGGCTGAACAAAATCTTATGTGTTTTCAGATAATTGATGAACTGATTTGAAATTTAAAGATGAAAATAATGCACTAAGAACACTTAGTGAATTATCAAGTCTATCTTGAAGTAATGATAAAGTAAAAATAAGTTCTGATGATACAACAGAAGATTATTTAGAAAATAAAATTACTGGATGAGATTGAATATCAGTAGAAACAACAAGCCCAGCTTGAAATGAGAAACTTGATATAGATATAGATACATCAGATACTGTTATTTTTTCAAAGACTAGTAGTTGAGCTTCCGATGAGGATAAAGTCCCTATTTTAGATAGTAATTGACAATTAGCTACTTGATTTATAGACATACCTTGACTATCTTCTAGTTATACTTTATGAGAAAATATGACAGCTTGAGATCAAGCTGTTTTACAAACTGATTGAAATATTTATAAATGGGACTGATATATTAATAGTTGAAGTGAATTTGCAAATACAATAAGTATAACTGCTTCAAGATTAATTTATATAGATACGGATAAAGTTGTATGTGCTTATGTGGATACTACAAATGATGATTTAAAAATTAGAGCTTGAACTGTAGCCAGTAATTGAACTATAACATATTGAATAGAAGTTACTATAGACGCTACAATAGATGCAGGTAATAATGATATACAACTTGTAAAATTAGACACAGATTCTGGATTAGTTATGTACCAAGATGCTTCTTGAACTGCTTTTAATTGATGTCCTTTCACAGTTAGTTGAACAACTATTACAGCTTGAACTCCAGTTTTAATAAACGCATCAGCTAGTACACTGGAAAATTATGATTGTTGTACAATAGATACAAATAAAGTATTATTCCATTATGCAAGTTGAGCTTGAACTGATTGTACAGTTAGAGTATGAACAGTAACTGCCAATGTTTTAACATTATGAACAGAAAATTTAGATTGGTCAACTGAAACTGTTACAGAAATAAGATGTTGTAAATTAGATACAAATAAAGCATTATTAACAGTTGTAGCTAATGCTGCAGATTTACAAGTAGCAGTATGCACAGTTAGTTGAACAACTATTACAGTAGATACTGTTAACAAAGATGAATATACTTGAACAGTTGTAAGACATACAACTTACCAAGTTTCAACAGATTTAGCTGTAATTATATTTGATGAAACAGATATAAAATCTATGTATATTTCAATATCTACAACAACACCTACTATTGAAACAATATATACAATATTAGCTTGAACACTTATTGGTAATGCTTATTGAAAACCATTAATTATACTTGGAAATAGTATATATGGTATATTATACGATACTGATAAGATAATTTGGTTTACAGTATATTCTTCAACTTATGAAATGTATGCTATAACATCAATAGATTATTGAGTTGCAACTTGAACAGCTATAAATTTTGAAAGAAGTAATGCTCTTCCAGATTGAAAATGAAATTTCTTTATGAATGATGAAGATTTAACTAGTACAAAAACATATTTTATTAATTATGCTTCCCGTTATTTATTATGAATATTACAAGAAACTTGAACAGCTTGACAAAGTAAACAAATAGCAGTAAGTTGACAAATAAGCGAATCAAATACTTGATTGAGTATTTGAGAAAAATATTATGCTAATTATGACTGAACATATACAATGAATTTAACTGCATTTTCAACAGTACAATGACATATTTGAATGATATGAAAGGCATTAACTACCACAACTATGTTAGTAAATATACCTTATGAGGATTTATAAAATAATTAAAATATTATGTCAACAGCTTTAGATATAGCAAAAAGAAAATATAAAGAATGAACATTAACTTGAGAAGAAAAAACTCAGTTAAGTTCTTTGGTAAAACAAGAATGATGAGTTGAATGAGCTAGAGAAAGTCTTGCTTGAATTTCAACACCTGAAAAGACTTTTTGAATTTCAACACCACCTAAAATACAAACTCCTACTTGATGAACAGGGGGTTTAATAGGTGCTAAATGATATAAAGCAGACCAAGTATGAATACCTTGAGTTAATCTATTTAGGAAACCACCTGTTATTTGACAAACAGGAGATTTAACAGATATAAAAGATTTATGAGTATGAGAAGATAAAATAACAACTTGAACAGCTTGAATATGAAAGGTTGGTATATCTTGAGAAGTTAAAACAGATATACAAACTGCTGCACAAGATTGATTAATTAGACCTGAAGAATTAACTTGAGATTATAAAACTTTTTATGATTGATTATCTGATACTGAGAAAAAAATGTTTCTTGCAGTATGAGAGAATGCTATGAAAAAAAATCTTGATATAACTGAGTCTTATGCTAATTATATGAGAGATTATGAAACTGTTAAAGGTAGAAAAGAAGAAGATGAAGCGTATAGATTAAAACAAGAAGAAATTAGTTGAGAATATGCAGATATTCAAGAAAGCCAAACTATGAGAAGAGCAAAAGACTGAGTTAATAAACTTAAACAATCTATTGCTTATTTATGAGATATGTGAATGCCTTGAAAATCATGACAAAGAACAATAAATATAGAAAATCAAGTAAATGAAGCTGAAACAAGTTTAAGAGAATTACAAAAATTACAAAGTTTAGCAAGTTCTGCTAGAGCTTTATGAGAAGAAAAATCAGCACAACAATATGAAAGACAAATGGAAGATATTACTACAAAATTAAATGGTGATATAGATAAATCAATCCAAGATGCTTTTAATTCACTTATAGAAGCTGATAATAACTGAAAACTAGATACAGTTGAAGAATTAACATCATTTAGAGATAAAATGTATACTGATTTAGATATGAGTATTACTTGATTTAGTGATGCAAGTATATCACAAATGAAATTTTTAATATGAGAAGTAGATAATGCAAGACAAGAAGCTTTAGTATATCAACAAAATGAATGAGTAGTTAATCCTGATATGAGTCAATTAAATTGATATTATACAAATTCTAATAATCAACCTATTTATTGAGCAAATGGTAAAACAATTCCATTTACTCCACCTGTTGAATGAGCTGAAAGTTTTATGGCAAATTGAAGTTTTTATTCTCCTAAATTAGATGAATTTTGAAATATGGTATTAGATGAGAACTGACAACCTACTTATTGAAGTACAAAAATAATAGATGAACCAACATTTAGTCAAAAATCTATGAATGTATTTGCTCAACAATATGCTAATTGACAATTAGATATTAAAGATTTACAAACAGCTTGATTATGACAAGAAGAAATTAATTGAATAATTGAAATGGCTTGAGATGTAGCACCAGTAAAAGAAGCAATGACACCATACCAACAAGCACAAATTGATTTACAAAATAGAAAACTAAAATTAGAAGAAATAAAAGAGTTATGAGAACCAAATTATGAAATAACAAGTGATGAATGATTACAAAATATAGCTGATTATAGTATGAGTAAAAGAGGTAGAGAAAATTTACAATGCGGTGAGCTTGTCAACGATTATCGGACAAAACTTACTTGAAGTAGAGCTTGAATGTGAGATACTTTAGATAGTAAAATAAAAGCAATAGAAAATATTTGAGTTAGTGATATACCAGTAATTTGATGATTAATGGTATCTAATCCTGTTTGAAATGATATTTGACATACTTGAATAATACAAAATGTATATGAAGATTGAAGTATTGATATATTAGAAGCAAATGCAGAATGAATGGCAGATTGACAAGCTCCTGTTATTAGAACTTATTCAGCTGAGGATATAGACAAAATGGCATTTAGTATAGCTCCTGAAGAAAAAGAAGTAACTCTTTCAAGTACAGATATTTCTAAATTTAACAATCCAACTTTTAAGCCTGAAAAATTAAAAACTGATGAAGATTTTAAAAAATATCAATTATATCAAGAAAAACTAGACACAATATTTGATGATCCTAATGCTGATTTTTATAATGTAATTGATATGTCTAAATGAAGTGGTAAATGAAGTGTTAGCGAAAGAGAAAGTATGTGAAAATATTGACAAGCACTTTGAGGACTTAAGACTTTAACATGATTAGTAAATAATATAAATACTTGACCTGTTGCATGAAGATTAAAACAACTTGATCCGTATGCTACAGATGTTGCAGAATTTAAAGCTGTTATAGCTTGATTAGTTCCAACAGTAGCTAGATGAATATTTAATGAAGTATGAGTATTAACAGATACAGATATACAAAATTATATGAAAACATTACCTACATTAAGTAAAACAAAAGACCAAAATAAATTGGTAGTAGCAGCGTTATTAAAAACATTAAGTACATGAATGAAAGAAAAACTAGACTGAATGGCTAGAAGTGGAGTAGATGTAAGTAAATTTGAGTGAAATATGAAGAAAATGGAAAATGCTATTAGTTGATTAGAAAAAGATATTTGAATACAACAAGAAATGGTATGACCTGAAGAAATAGAAATAAAAGAGGAAGAATGATTATGAAGAATGTGAGCTTGAATGTGAACTGCTTTATGATTTTGAATTACACCTAAAATAACTAATATAACAGCAGAATCAACAGATAAAGATATATTAAATTATCTATGATGACAAACAAATATAAATGAAAAATCTTCAGATGAAGATATACTTAATTACTTAAAACAATAATTATGCCTGAATTTAATGAACAAGATATAATAAAATTTAAAGATTTAATTAGTAAATGAATAAATCAAGAAAGAGCTAAAGGTCTTATTATTAAATCTAAACAATTACCAGTAAGTCAAATAACAGAAGATGTTGCAGTAGAAAAAAAACCTATTTGAACTATTTGACAAATAGGTGAATTATGAAAAGATATAGCTTGATGACTTCGTAGTTTTTGAGCTGATATTAGTAGAATACAAACATGAAGATTATGAGATGAGGCAGGTATGGAAAAATGAATATTATGAAGAAGTGCAGTTCAATTAAAAGAAAGATGAGAGAATGTTAAAAATGCTTTACAAGATTATAATTTAGGTAAACAATGATTAGCAGAGACTTTTTTCCAAGTATGATGACAAAATGTAAAAGGTATAGTTGATGTGTTTTGAGATGCTTTTATGTCTTGATTATCAACTATTACTACTGATGAAGCTAAGGAAAAATTAAAAGAAAAAGCACAAGAATTAGCTGAAACAAAATGATGAGAATGGGTAGTATGAAAATTATGAGAAGCACAAAGAGATATGGAATTTTTAAAAGAAAATGATCCAGAAGCTTATAGAAACTTTCAATGAACTTTTGCTTATTTAGAATGATTAGCAGATATATCATGAATATGAACTGTTAAAAAATGATTAAAAGTTTGAAAAGAATGAATAGAGACTTGAATTAAAAAATGAATAGAGAGAGTTGGACAAATAAAACCATTAGGAATTATAAAAAAAGTTGATATATCTAAATTAAAACCTATTAGAACAATAAAAGAAATCCCTTGAAAAATAGAAAAACAACTTTGAAAAGTAGAAACAAGAATATCTTGACCTCAAGAAGTTAAATTTATACCTTGAAAATGAGAAATAAAAGTACCACAAAAGACAATAGTAGCAAAAAAAATAGCAAAAGAAGAATTAAAAACACAAAAAACAGCATTAGATATACTTAAGCCTGAGCATTTAACTCCAAAACAATTAGAAAAATTAAAAATAGAATGAAAAGTTGAAACTTGAAAGGGTGTTACTTGACAAGGTTGGAAATATATACCAGATAAAAAAGATTTGGAAATTGCAAAAGATAGTTCTAGTTATTTAATTAAATGAAAATCTACATCAGAAAATATTAAGAATCTTAAAAAATGAATATGAGAACTGTGAGAAAAAACAAAACAAGAAATAATTAATAAATGAGATTGAATATTTAATAAAAAAACTATAAATAATAGACTAGATAGTATAGATAAGCCAGTATTGATAAGAAGCGATGCGAGTTTAAATAATGCTTATAAAAACACTATTAAAAAAGTTAAAGATTTAATAGAAAATTCAACTAAAAAAAGAAGTGAATTGTTAAAAGTAAGAAAAGAGTTTGATAACTTTGTAAATAGGGAGTTCCCTAATTTATATACTAGCGACACACTAACACCTATGAAAACTGCAATAATGGATGTTAGAACAACTTTAAATAATTTTATAGCTGAATGATTACCAAAATGAAATAAATTCAGAGATTTATTAAAACAACAATCTAATATGTACAGAGCAATAGATATATTATGACCTAAGAGTGATATAACAAAAATATGAAAAACTATAAAAAGTCCTTATTTTAGATATTGAGCTTGAGCCGCAGCTTGAGGAGCAATTTGAACAACTATTTTTTAATATAAATAATATGTGATTTATAATTTGAGCAATAATTTGAGTAATAATAGTAATAATATATAATACAAAACAAGAACAATAATTTATAATTAAAATATATACCTAAACAAATACATAAAAAGCTAATAAAACAAGCTAAAAAACTTAAATTAAAATGAAAAAGAAAAACAATAAAAGTCCATAGATTAATAATGTTAGCATTTAAAGGCAAAAGTAAATTAGATGTTAATCATAAGAATTGAATAAAACACGACAATAAATTAAAAAATTTAGAATACTGCACACAACAAGAAAACACAATATATTCGTTTAAAATGTGATTACAGATAATGCCTAAATGAGAAAAAAATAAAACAGCAAAAAGAATTAATCAATACACCTTAGATTGAGAATTTATAAAAACTTGGTGATGTATGTCTGATATATGAAGAAAATTATGAGTAAGTATTTGAAATATATCAAGTTGTTGTGGATGACAAAGAAACTATGCATATAATTTTATTTGGAAATATAATTAAATATGAGTATAGAATTATTAAATTGAATGGATTTGAATATTAGAGAAAGAAGTAAGCTTCTTATAGAAGCAAATAAAAGTGATGAAATTAAAAAATCATTAATTTCTATATGCAAAAGGGATTTAATATATTTTTTTACATATTTTGTCTATACTGATCGTAATCCTTCGTTAATTCCTGAAAAATTTGGTAATGCTGTTCCCTTTATACCTTATGAATATCAAGAAGAATTTTTAAATGATGCGTGGGATGCTATACTTATGGGACAACTACCTATAGAAGAAAGAATTTCTCCGACTGATGTGTTTTCAGAGAAATCAAGACAATTAGGTTTTTCATGGTTATTTGCAGGTCTTCAATTATATGCTTATCTATTTCATAATATTAAAAGTTTATATATAAGTAAGAAAGCAGAAGAAGTTGATAAAAACTGAGATATTAAATCACATTTTGAGAAGATTAGATTTATGATTAGAAATCTACCTAATTGGATACTACCTAAATGACTTGATAAAAACAGTTGAACAGACCACAACAAGTTTATGAATATATCAAGAGCTGATTGAACAGGTAATATAGTTTGAGAGTCAGCTAATCCTAATGCTTGAAGATGAGGTACATTTGGTTTTGTTATATTTGATGAAATGGCTTTTATGCAATATGCACAAGCTATAAATATGTCAATATCAAGTGCAACTCCTTGTAGATTTTTTAATTCTACTCCAAATTGAGAATGAAATGAGTATTATAGAATGAGAAAACTAGCTTTAACTACTAATGAGTTTTGACAAAAACAAGAACAAAAAATAAGGTATCATAGATGTCATCGGTCAGAACATCCTTTATATACTCAAGAATGGTATGATTGGAAAACTAAATGAATGACAAAAGAACAAATAGCTCAAGAGTTAGAGATTGATTATAACGTAGCAATAAAAGGGAGAGTATATGCTTGATTTAAAGGTTATACAGAAAAAGTTGATTATAATCCAACAAAACCATTATTTATTATTATAGATAATAGCCATTGATGAACAGACCCACACGCCATAGTAATAGCTCAATCAAATTTTGATAATCATTATTGGGATATTGTAGATAGTATAGAAATGAATTGTTGAATACCAGAAATGGCAAATTTTTTAGCTTGAGCTCCTAAAATGGCTTTAAATGATAGTGAACTTGCTTTTCTTGAAAGATATAAAAATTATAATTGGAGAGATGCTACTTTTATATCAGACCCTTATGATACTCATTCTAATATTAAAAATATACATAGTCCTGATGGGATAGTTATATTTAATGAATATCAAAAAGTATGAATACATTTAAATACACCAAATACAAAAGATAATCCAAAAACTACACAAATAATTAAAACTAATTCTAATATACATAGACTTAGAGTAAACGAGAGGTGTATGGATTTTATAAGTGCTATACAAAATGCTAAGTATCCTGATATTAAAGAATGAGCAGTTATAAGAAAACCAAGTAATGAGCCTATTCATGATTGGACATCTCATTATAGAACAGCTTTAGAATATTTTACTATTTATATGTTAGATAACTTTGTAGAAACACAAAAAAAAGCAGAACCTGAAAGAATAGTAGAAGAAATAAAAAATCCAGTTACATGAGAAATACAATATCTTTACAATTATACATAAATTAATATAATATTTATATATACTAATAAAAAATTATGAAAGTACAAAATACTAGTAAAAATACTGAACTTGCAATAGAAACTATAGAACGTATAGAAAATCCAGAGAATAAGGGAATAAAACAAACTAAAGAAGAAGAAAAAATAGTTTGATTTATTCTGCAAAGAAAAACTGATATGGCTAATAAAAGAAATCATATAGATAAGTACTGGAAACAATTTGTTAAACAATATGAAGCTTTATTTGTTCCATATACAGATGGTCGTTCTTCTAGTAATGTACCACTTGAAAGAGCTATAATTGAATTATTTGTTGCTGAAGCTATTAAAAGACCAACAAATTTTAATATTACAGGTTGAGTATGATATGATTTTCAAGCTAGAATATTTGAAAAATTATGGAAATATGATTGGAGTATAAATAATAGAGATTCAGAAATACTTAATAATGAATATTTAACAGCTATATTTTGAACTTCTGTTATATATACTTGATATGAAAAGAAATATAGAGTTATAGAAGATTTTGATGGAGAAAATGATGATGGAGTAGTTAAATTTCAAAGAAAATTACAAACAAAAGCTGATATATTAATGAAAAATATTGATATAAGAGATTTTTGGATAGATGAAAGAGCTAATAATGTTAATGATGCAGTTGATTGTATTTATGAAACTTATATAACTTATGAAGAGTTTTTATGATATTATTTAGATAAGGGATATGATGAAACAAAATTAAATGCTATTATTCCTGAAAAATCAAAAAGTAATTTTTATAGACCTTTCTTAATGCAAGAAGAAAGAGCAGAATGAGAGTCAAGATATGTAAAAATAACTAAATATTGGAATACTAAATTAGACAGATATTTTGAAGTAGCAAACGACTCTATTCTTATTAAAGAACATCCTATTTTAAATGCTAGTCATTCATTACCTTTTGTTACTAGACAATATGGTAAAAACTTATTCTCTATATATGGTTATTGATTATGTGAAGCTTTAGTTACATTTAAATCAGATATAAACAAATTGAGAGAAATGTTAATGGAAGCTATTAAAAAATCTAATCAAGAAGTTATAGCATTATGAAATTGATTAAGTTTTGATTGAAATCAATTTGCATATAATAATCAATTTATGAAGTTTAAAGGTAATTTACAATGAAACTTCCAACAATTAAGTTGAACTCCACCTAATCAATCTATATTTACATATTTACAAGAATTATTTAAACAAATAGCAATATTTTGTTGAATAGATATAATGAATATACTTTGAGAAGCACAACAAACAGCTTATCAAACAGCAGTACAAAAAGAATCTAGTTTACAAAGAGTAAATGTAGTATTAAAAAATAGAGATGAAGCTTTTGAAAGATTAGCTGATTTAATGAAAGATAACTATCAAATGTTTTATCCTATTAAAATGGTTAGACAATTAGTAAAAATAAATAAGGATAATAAACCTATGGAGAAAGTTGAAAAAACTTATCCTGAAATTGAAGTACCTAAAATGAAAGGTAAAAGATTTGGTAAATCTAAAGAAAAAGAATTGTTTGAAATTAAACCTGATGATATAAGATGAACAATTAAAATAGAAGTAAGCACAGATTTAAATGTTTCAACTATTGCAGAAGTAGAAAAAGAGCAAAAAATGGATTTTTATAATAGAATTTGAGTACTATTACAAACTTATGCTGCTGATCCTACACTTGAACAAATTATACCTAAGAAAAAAGCAATTATGGATTTAGCTAAACTTAATCATATAGATACTGAACAAGCAGATGATGCAGAAGTAAACGAAATGAAAAAAGATCTATACAAAGAATTAAAAACAGCTATGCAATGACAAAGAACTCCTGCTGAATGACCTAGACAAGAAGCTAACTTAATTTGACAGCCTAGTGCAGAAATAAGTGCTGAAGGCCAACCAGCAACTCCACCAAACGCACCAAATATTATTAGATAACTCAATTATTATGACTAAGTACGTATTAATTCCTGAGAATACATTAAAAGCTAAAGAAATAAGTGAAGAACATACTTTAAATGCTGATGAAATACAAAAGCTTATTATTTATAAAGATTTAATAAGAAAATTTATAGAACAAAGAGCTATAAGCATACAGTTTGATATATGAGAATGAAAATGGGAATGAAATACTGAATTATGATTAGAAGTTGTTCAGCAACTTTCTAAAATATGACAAGATATTTGAAATCTTGAAGAAGTGTTTTGAAAATATCAGACAGAATTAAAAGAAAAAGAAATTAATAAAAAGTAACTAATATGTTACTCAATGATTATAAACATTTATAGTTATTGAACAGCATATTACAGCTGTGATTTACTTATTAATTAGACCCTTATGGCAGATGAAAATATTATCATTGATGATAAAACAAATCCTGAAGGCAACTCTAATGTAAACGACGAGACTCCAGGGCTGGATAACTCTCAAAATTGAGAAGGCAAAGTTGATTACAAACAAAGGTATGCCGACTCAACAAAAGAATATCAAAAACTATCTGAGCAAAAAACTCAGTTAGAACATGATAATCTCGTATACAATGCATATAGAAGTGTTTTGAAAGATAACACGCACTTGTTAGATTTAGATAATAAATTGGCAAAAGATGTTGTAGCTCAGCTACATGAAGATTGATATGCTGATACTGATTCTCTTGAAGAATTAATTAAAAGCATTAAATCTGAATCTGATGACAAGCCATTGGATAAAGATAAACTGGCAAAAGAAATTAGACAGCAAATTCTTGATGAACAAAATCAAGAACAAGCTCAAAAGATTTTAGATGAAGCTTTAGTTAAATTTGATACTAAAACTAAGAAATTATTTTTAGATGAATTTAAAGAGATTGCAGGAGATAGGAAACTAAAACCAGCATTTGCTAAAAAAGAAATTGATAAAATTATAGTTTACTATAATAGAGAAAAAACTAAAAATGAAAGAGATGATGAAGTTTTAAGTAACTTAGCATCTAACTGACTTTGAGGTTGAAAATCAACATCTAAAACAACTATGACTACTAAAAAGCTAGAGGAACTTTGAATACCAAAGAGCCAACAAAAAACTTTATACCCTGAATTATTTACTAAATAAAATATTATGAAAATAACTAACGAATTAAGTGCAAAAGAGCTAAAAGCAAAAGCAGATGAACAAGGCATTACATATAAAAAGAATGCTACTGCTACTCAAATGAATGAATTACTTTCTTGAGTACAAGATAATAACACTAATCTTGAAAAACCTACTATAGACAACAACGATGTTGATGTTAATGCATTATTAAATAGATTAAATGAATTAGAATCTCTTGTTAGAGAAACTTGAGACACAAATAAGATAAAAGATTTTGATAAAAATAAAGTAATTTTAAATAAATTTTCATATTCTGTTAAATTATTTCCTATGAAAGATTATGATTGTCCAGTTATAAATTGGAGAACTATAAGTAATTTTGTAGATTTGAGCGAAGAAAAGATTAAAGCCAATCAAATTATAGAAATAACTTATTTAACAAAAGATTGAAAAGAAAATAAAAAAGAAATACAATTAGTACAATTTGCAACTTTTTTAAAAAGAAGTGAAAAAATTGAAGCTAAATCTATTAAAAACTTAGATGGTACAGATGTATATATTTCAAAACAAATTAATCCTGAAACGAAACTTGAATATTATATAATGAATTCCAAAGATATAACTTATAATGTAACTCTTAAAGTTAATTGACAAGAAATAACTATTTTATCTACTTATTTAAATGCTTAATATGTATATTTGAGAAAAAGAAATTAAAAATATTAAAGGTGAAGTTGTAACCTTTTCTGATAATACAACAGCTGAATATTCAGAAGATTATATAAAACATTTATCTACTGAAAAAAAGCAAACACTTGATGAATTATATGTACAAAAAATATTAAAAATCAAATCTGATATACTTAAAATATTTGTTGATGCTTCGGCTTCAAGGTCAGAATTACAAAAAGCATTACAAGAAATATGAACTGATATATTAAGACATGAAAATAATATACTATGTGATTTAACAGGTGCAAAAAATTATTTTGATATAAGTTTTAGAGATATAAATAAATTAGCTCTAAAAATTCAAGATAAAGACTTTACTAATTAACAATTAAAATTATGTCGACTCCTACTGACAATGTTAACAATACACAAAATTTTGTTAGAGTTAAATGAAAAACACAAATAAGAGAAGTTTTATTTGTTGCTTCTGTTGCTGCTGAAGAATGAGGATTAGTTTATCCAAATTGAGGTTCTGCAGGAACATATACTGTTGCTGATGCAACTGCTGGTGGTAATATGGGTGTTATTAGACAAACTATTGCTTCTACAGATGATGATTATGCTTCAACTAAACTTGTAAAAGTAGAATTTCCTGTTGAATCAACAGTTGAATGGGAATTTACTGCTGGTGGTGCTTTAGCACAAACTCACGAAGGAACTTACATTGATTTAACAGACTATAAAACTGCTAATGAATGAGCTTCTTCTAAAGATGTTCTACTTGTTACTAAATATTTATCTTCTACTAGAGGTATAGGTATATTAGCAGGTTCATGATTACAATGAATGAATGCTACTACGTAGTAAGTAACTAACTTTATTATTTAATTAAATTAAAAATGACTGTATTAAATACTATTTCTTTCGAAGATGCTACGGATTTAGTTAATAGAAGTTTTGACTCAGGAAAATTAAATCCAATTAACAATGCGATGAAAGATTCAGGAATGGTTATTATAAATACTATTCCATCTGGTACTTGAAAAACTAGAAGACATAAAGAAAGACCAATCGGAGAACTTTATGCTAACTATAAAGTTGAATGAGGTGCTAGTACAAAAACACAAGTGCAACAAGGGTATTATAAAGATACTACTTCAAGAACTTTTTCTAAAGCTATTGATATAACTTTAGAAATGAGAAAATTAGACAAAACAGGTGTATATGATGCTATTAATTTTATAGGTAATGTATTACCATCTAGAGAAGACTTAAATTTATCTATGTTCTTTTCTTTTGGTACTGCTACTTCTTATACAGATAATGATTGACAAACTGTTAGTATAACAACTTGAGATGGTAAAGCTCTTTGGGCTACTGATCATACTTTAACTGGTTCTTGAACTACATATAGATCAAGAGTTGCTAACAATCCTGCATTTTCTGAATGAGCATTAGAATTAGCTGAAGATTTACTTAGAACAGAAACTTATACTAACTTATGAGAACAAGTTGGTTGTGCTGCAGACTGTATTGCTACTACTGATTATCCAACTTTGGTAAATTCAGTAAGAAGAGTTATACAATCTTCTGCACAAATATCTGCTCCTAATGAATGAGTAGTAAATGTATATCAAGGTAGATATACTCATAAAATTCTTCCAAGAATTGATATGACTGCTGCTGCTGCTAAAGATTCAACTAAAAAGAATTATTGGATTTTAGCAGATACAAAAATTACATCTTTCTTCCATGATGTTTATATGGCTCCTGAGTTATATGCTCCAACTATGGATAATGGATGACAAGATATAGAAACATTAAACTGGACTTGGAACTCTGTTGCTATGCACGATAGTTGTGTTGTAACAAGTAGATGATTTGCTTTCTCAAGTTGAGATGGTGCTGCTTAAATAGTTAAATAAATTTGATACTTTAAAAAGTATAGGTAGGTGGTGGAACTTATTAACTAAATTATAAAATTATGTGAAATTGGAATAAAAATAGTGGATATTGACAAGCGTTAATATCTATGGTACAAAATCAAGTCTGAACGTTCTGAAATATATTAGTTGTAATGAATTCAGCTAATTCAGATGAAAAAAATTATCAACACATGCAAGAAATAATGGATGTTGATTCAGATGGTAATGTTAGATTTTTTACTTCTTTAGAATCTGCTTATGCAGCTGCTGAGAGTAATAATAATGATGTAATATTACTTGATGGGAATTCTTCTCATACTATTGCTAACTGAATTGCATGGTCTAAAAATAGAATTAATGTAATAGGTATGGATGGTTGAGATAGATTAATTCAACAAGGTGCAAAAGTACAATGTACTGATGGAACTTGAGATGCTTACGTTATTAAAGTAACATGAGTAAGAAATTCTTTCAGAAACATTAAATTTATACAAAATGATACTGAGGCTACTTCTTTACATGTATTAGAAGAGGGTGGAGAATGAAACTTGTATAAAAATTGTACATTTACATTTGGTGTAGTTGATAACTTAGATGAAACAACTGCTACTGAAGTATTATGTTGAAGTGATAGTGCTACTTTTTTAAATTGTGAATTTTGAACTGAAACACTTTTAACAAGTGCTGTTAGATCAGTATTTACAATAGACCAAGTAACTACTGATCAAGAATTTAAATCAAATAGAATAGTTGATTGTAATTTTATTATAAGTTCATCAGAAACTACTGCTACATTATTAAGTGTTGCAGCTGCTACTGATGTATTATTTTCAAATTTACTTAAAAACTGTACATTTGTTGCAAGTATTGATAGTACAGGTTGAGTTGCTTTAGCTGTAGCTGTTAAATCAGTTGCATCTTTAGTTAAATGAACATTAAATTTTCATAATTGTGCTGCTTATTGAGCTACAAACTTAATGAGTGATGCTGTATGAAATGATAATTTTTATGCTTACTGAGCTGTTAATACAGGAACAGATATGGTTGGTATACTTTGAATTGCAACTTAATATATTAATAGATAAGAGAGAAATTATTTCTCTCTTATAATTAGTTTATTAATTAATTATAAATAATATGGGTATTAGAAATAGTGTTGAATATACAATATTAGATGCTAAATGAGCTACAGGGGTTTGAACTAACCTACTTGCACAAGATTTTAGAAACTGTGTATTATCTTATGCTACAGATGGTTGAGCTGATGCGGCTTTAACTGTTAAATTTCAATGAAGTATTCAAGAAACTGCACCTGATTTTAGTGCAGCACAAAGTGTAACTAATATGTGGGATTATATAGAGGTTATAGATTTACAAAGTGGTAGTGCAATAGATTGAGATACTTGAGTTGCTGTTGCTACTGCTGATGATTATAGATTATTTGAAGCAAATATTAATGGCTTAAAATGGATTAATGCAAGAGTTACAGCAAGAACTCAAGGGGAGATAACAATTAAAGCTAAATTATTTGATAACGATTAAATCAAATGTGAAGAAAAATTATTAGAAAAGAATTAGATAAATCAAAAATCAAACAAAGACAGCAAGA
>LGVF01006009.1_pt1 | contig 19192 bp, 19 predicted proteins | sample 469901 | NCBI WGS metagenome assembly LGVF01 (sample SAMN03893561, study PRJNA290197) | marine sediment metagenome | material: sediment; isolation source: combined push core samples #3730, #5133, and #5579 collected at Hydrate Ridge | place: Pacific Ocean: Hydrate Ridge
TTTCGTGTCCTGGAATTCATTTCTGAAAAGCCGTACCTTCGCGTGCGGATCGAGCCTATCCCTGAGCAGACTACCGATGACATCGAAGTGAAAGCCATGACCACTAACCTTGTAGGCTTGTATCAAAAGGTCCTGGGATATTCTCCATTTCTCCCAAAGGAGCTGGGGACTCTGGCCAAATCGCTTGATGAAGGAGGGCTGTTGGCTGACTTGGTCTCCTCCAGCCTGAACATATCCAAGGAAGAAAGGCAGAAGATTCTTGAAACCGTAGACATAAAGGAACGGCTGAAAGAGGTCACCAGGTTGATCAATAGAGAGCTTGAGGTCCTTGAGTTGGGGCAAAAGATCCAATCCCAGGTCAAGAAGGATATGGATAAGGGCCAGCGGGATTTCTACCTCCGCCAGCAGCTAAAGGCCATCAAGGAGGAGCTAGGAGAAAAGGACGAAGACAAGACAGTCCTCGAAGGGTATCGGACCAAGATTGCAGAGAAGAATCTTCCGGAGGAAGCCAAGAAACAGGCCGACCAGGAACTTGAACGTCTGGCACGCATGCATCCGTCTTCAGCCGAGTACACTGTGGCTACCACATACCTGGACTGGCTTACTGCGCTTCCCTGGAATGAGGGCACAGAGGATATGCTGGACATCAAGAAAGCCCAGGAGGTCCTGGATGAAGACCATTTCGACCTGGAAAAAGTGAAAAAGCGTATCATCGAATATCTAGCCGTTCGAAAACTCAAACCTGATTCCAAGGGGCCGATTCTGTGCTTTACAGGTCCTCCAGGCACTGGGAAGACATCTCTGGGACGTTCTATTGCCCGCTCCCTGGGTAAGAAGTTTGTCCGGATTTCCCTCGGGGGCATGAGGGATGAGGCAGAAATCCGGGGCCACCGGCGTACCTATGTAGGTGCACTCCCCGGGCGCATCATCCAGAGTATCAGGCGATCCGAGAGCAACAACCCTGTGTTCATGTTGGATGAAGTCGACAAAATAGGAACCGATTTTCGTGGCGACCCCTCTTCGGCCCTCCTTGAGGTGCTCGATCCTGAGCAAAACTTCTCGTTTTCGGACCATTACTTGGATGTGCCCTTTGACCTATCCAATGTGATGTTCATTACAACCGCCAATATTTTAGACACTATTCCCGCGGCCCTTCTGGACCGCATGGAGGTCCTAAGCCTTGCAGGCTATACGGATCACGAAAAGGTCAAGATTGCCCAGCGCTATCTCGTTCCCCGTCAGTGGGAGGCACACGGCCTGACTCCCGACCAGCTCACTATCAGCGAGGACGCCATCACGCACATCATATCCGCTTATACACGGGAAGCCGGTTTGAGGAATCTGGAACGAGAGTTGGCGGCCATCTGTCGATCTGTCGCCTGTGAGATAGTTGAGGGAAGCGAGGATCACGCCCATGTCGAACCAGAGGACATCCAGAGGTTCCTAGGGCCTGTCCGTTTTCGCTCTGAGGTGAGCGAGCGGATATCAACGCCGGGGGTGGCAGCCGGGCTGGCCTGGACTCAGACAGGTGGGGATATCATCTTTGTGGAGGCGACCAAGATGAAGGGCAAGCAAACCCTGACACTGACCGGGCAACTGGGGGACGTCATGAAGGAGTCTGCCACAGCCGCTCTCAGCTTCATCCGTTCCCATGCCGATTCTCTCGGTATCCAAGACGATTTCTTTGCAGATCAGGACATTCATATCCATGTGCCGGCAGGGGCAATCCCAAAGGATGGCCCGTCTGCCGGGGTGACCATGCTTACGGCCCTGGCATCGCTTCTTACCGGAGATATCGTGGTCAATAACCTAGCCATGACCGGCGAGATTACCTTGAGGGGCCAGGTGCTTCCTGTGGGGGGGATCAAGGAAAAGGTCCTCGCTGCGCACCGGGCAGGGATCAAAAGTATCATCCTCCCCAAGTGGAACGAGAAGGACCTTGAAGACGTGCCCAAGGAAGTGCGTGATGCCATCAAGTTCCACTCTGTGGAAAACACAGACGAGGTACTTAGAATCGCCCTGTCTAATAATTAGATTGACCTGTTTTCCTGCTGCATGTTTGTAGAGCCAGTGAATTATCCGGGTCTTTCCCGGGACTTTAGACTTGAATAACCCTGTGATTATGGTACTGTATTGACCATGAAGACCTTTGACCTATTGATCGGTGGCAAAGCCTATAGCGTGGATGTTGAGAAGTTTGACGGCAAGCAGGCCCGGGTGAGAGTTGATGGCAGGCCCTACGAGATTGAAGTCAAGAAGCGTGCCGGCGTATTGTCAAAGCCCGCTCCTGTACGGATTCCTGCTCAGCCCGTTATGCAAAAGGCGACACCCGCTGTCCCTGAGCCTCCCCTCGTTCCCGTCCCCTCCGTCCCGTCAGGCGGGGAGGTGACTGCACCCATGCCTGGCATGATACTTTGCATCATGGTCAGTGTCGGAGATCACGTGGCAGTCGGTGCTCCCGTAATGAAGATCGAGGCCATGAAAATGGAAAATGAGATTCCCTCACCTGTAAGCGGAACAGTCAAGACTATCACGGTCAAAGTGGGGGACCAGGTTTCAACCGATGAGACTCTCATCGTGATAGAAGAAGAATAGACTGATCCCGGGAAATCGTTATGGTACACGAAGACAAGATTCAAGCCCTGCTTGAAAAAGATGCTGAGGCCGAACTGGGTGGCGGCCAGGACCGAATCGATGTGCAGCACAAGAAGGGGAAATGGACAGCCCGGGAGCGGATTCATCAGTTGCTGGACCAGGAGAGCTTTGAAGAAACCGGCAAATTCGTGCACCACCAGTGTACGGATTTAGGCCTGGACAAGAAAAGGTTCCCTGGCGACGGCGTGGTCACGGGTTACGGTCGCATCAATGGCCGGCCGGTCTATGTCTTTGCCCAGGACTTCACCATATTAGGTGGGTCGTTGAGTTTGGCCGTTAGCGAAAAAATTTGCAAGGTAATGGATCTTGCCCGCAAGAACGGCGCCCCCCTCATCGCCTTGAACGATTCCGGGGGTGCCAGGATACAGGAGGGGGTCTCCAGTCTAGCCGGGTACGGCAACATATTTATGCAAAATGTCCTGAGCAGCGGTGTGATTCCCCAGATCTCGGCCATTATGGGGCCGTGTGCAGGGGGAGCGGTCTATTCTCCAGCCCTCACTGACTTCATTTTCATGGTGGAAAAGACAAGCTACATGTTTATTACAGGTCCTCAGGTTATTAAGTCTGTAACCCACGAAGAGGTGACCGCTGAAAAGCTGGGGGGCGCCCTGACCCACAATGCCACCAGCGGGGTCGCCCATTTTTCCGGAAAAGACGACCAAGAGGTCTTGGGTATGATCAGGGATCTCTTGAGCTTTCTGCCCCAGAACTATCGTGAGAAGCCTCCTTTTGTTGAGCCCACTGACGACCCGAGACGAATCGACATCGGGCTTCGGGAAGTTGTGCCTGAGAGTCCAAGACAACCCTATGATATGCGAAGGATTATTGAATCAGTGGTAGACGACCACTATTTGTTTGAGGTGCAGGCCAGGTGCGCCCCGAATATCATTATTGGCTTTGGGCGTCTAAATGGTCATGTGGTCGGCGTGGTGGCCAATCAGCCGTCTTTTTTGGCTGGATGTTTGGATATCAATGCTTCCATCAAGGGTGCCCGATTTGTTCGATTCTGTGATTGCTTTAACATCCCCCTCATCACGTTTTGTGATGTCCCCGGGTTTCTTCCGGGCACAGCCCAGGAATATGGGGGTATCATCAAACACGGGGCCAAGCTCATCTACGCATACTGCGAGGCCGTGGTACCCAAGATTACTGTTATCACTCGCAAGGCCTATGGAGGAGCTTACATTGTCATGTCAAGCAAGCACCTCTGGGGGGACATTAATTATGCATACCCAACAGCAGAGATAGCGGTGATGGGGCCTGAGGGAGCTGTGAATATTGTCTTTAGGAAAGAAATCGGCGCGGCGGAGGACCCTGAGAAAAAAAAGGCCGAGATGGTCGAGGAGTACCGGAATATCTTTGCAAGCCCCTATCGGGCTGCTGAAAGAGGATACATCGATGAGATTATTTCACCGGAATTCACGCGACCCAAGCTGATCAGTGCCCTTGAGTCCTTGAAAAACAAGCAAGACAGTATGCCCATGAGAAAGCATGACAACCTGCCCCTATAGATTTCAAGATAATGTTTTTGGGGTATAGTAAAGGCTCAGTAAGACCTAACTTTGTNNNNAAAGCTGAAGGCAGCAGAACCATGGTTTTTCTTTGAGCCTTGAGCTTTCAGCTTTCAGCTTGATTGGAACCCGTAACCCGCTGTTTTTCGCTACGAGGCTATGTTGAACCCCAAAATCTTTTTCTTAAGGACTATATAAAGGGGTAGGAGCGTGTTTCGGCCCGATTTCTTTTGTCCCAGGATCACACTACTATTTCCTGCATATCAAAACCCGGAGAACCATCCCGGGTTTTCGTGTTTTTCAGCATCCTTGAAAAGTGTAAACCGAGGGATGAAGGTTGCCAATTCGGGCATCCTTCAAAATCGAGCAAAAATAGTTTACACTTTTTTCGAAATGAAGGCCGGGTTTCAGTGTTCAGGTTCCAGGTTCCGTCCGTCTGACACCTGAAACCTGAATGCAACCACGATGCCAGGAAAAAGTGTAAACTGACGCATGAAGGATGCCGTCTGAATGAATGTTTTTGGGCCTTCCAATGTGCCAATTGCAATTTGTGTCGGCCTGTTGGTTTTCCTGTTGAGCTGTGCTGCACCGGAAAAAAGACCTACTTCCCTTGCCGGCTACCCAAAACCTTATAAGATTGGCAAGCGCTGGTATCAGCCCTTAAAACATGCGTATGCTTATCAGGAACATGGCATTGCCTCCTGGTATGGGAAGCCATTTCATGGCCGAAAAACAGCGAGCGGCGAGGTCTACAACATGTATGCCATGACAGCAGCCCACAAGATACTTCCCCTGGGCACCTGCGTCACAGTCCACAATCTTAATAACGGTAAAACCGTTGACGTACGGATTAACGACCGGGGGCCATTTGTCGACGGTCGGATTATTGATCTGTCTTATGAAGCCGCTCAACGGATAGGATTATTGGGGCCGGGCTCGGCGCCTGTCAAGATAGTCGCATTGGGGTCAATGAAAGAGACTGTGGTTGGCGGAGGCATCCAGCGCCCCCTTGTGCCTGGAGACTTCTATGTGGGAGACTTCACTATCCAGGTTGGCGCGTTTAAGGACAAAAAAAATGCCGTCAGGCTCAGAAACAAGCTGGCAAAAACACATAAAAATCCCCACATTGTGGAATACGAGTGTGTCAAAGGCACTTTCTATCGGGTCCAAGTTGCAAGGTGTAAGTCGCTTGGCCAGGCCAGGAAATATGAAAAGATGATGGAGGCTGCCGGATACCCAGATGCTATTGTCGTCGCTCGTTAGTACCGTTACCGGGTATCGATCTTTTTTCTCAAAATGCCGGAGGTCTTAAAGACGACAACTTTTCTAGCCCGTAACTGTAGGTCACATCGCGTCTGGGGATTGCGACCCCGACGGGCCTGCTTGTCCTTAATCAGGAATTTCCCAAAACCGCTGATCAGTATGTCTTCGCCACTTTCCATGGTCCGTTTCATGATCTCTAGGAGTTGCTCAACCACCTGTCTGGCTTCGCTTTTCCTCAGATCAAGATTCGTGTAGGCCCTATTGATGATCTTGTCCTTAGTAAGAGCCATGAGGCACCCTCCTTTCAACCTGATAAAATAGGATTTCGTTTCTGAGTTGCATCAACTGAATAGTGAAATTAGTTCCAATATGTCTCAAATACAAAGTGGTGTCAAGCATTTATTCGTTGAAGGTGCGGAACAATTGAAGACTGTTTTTATTGATAGAGACGGCGTGATCAATAAGGATCGCCTTGATTATGTCAAGAGCTGGGCCGAGTTTGAATTTCTGCCCGGGAGCCTTGACGCCCTGAAGCTTTTGACCGTCAAAGGGTTTCACATCATTGTGATCACAAATCAATCCATAATCAATAGAGGGCTGGTTACCCGTGCAGGGCTCCAGGAAATCCACAAGAGGATGACGGTCGCTGTGGTTGACCACGGAGGCAGGATAGATGAGATATATTATTGTCCTCATGTTCCTGAAGATGGTTGCAATTGCCGCAAACCAGAACCCGGGCTGATCTGCCAGGCACAAGCTGATCACGGGCTGGATCTTTCCAAGACCTGTATGATCGGAGATAGCTTGAAGGATATCCTGTGTGCGCGACGGGTGAACTGTGGAAGGATCATACTCGTTAGATCCGGTCACGGTAAAGAGACCGAGCGCCTTTGCCGAGATGCCGGCATAAACGCAGACCATGTGGCGGATGACCTGATGTCTGCTGTAAAATGGCTTATTGCAGACTCTCGATAGAGCATTCGACACACGAAAAAGAAAGGAATTATCACGAAAGCACGGAATCTTCTCAAGGCGAAAGGCCGCAAAAATGGAAAACACGAAAAGAGCGTGAGTAACTGGGATGGTTTCATAGCATGTGATGCCTGTATGTGTCGCAGCTCAGGCAACCACCCCCAGTAACTTGATTTCTATGTCTTGTTTCGTGTTTTCGTGATTAATTTTGAATAGTTATTTAACCGCACAGCTCGAAAGATTTCACTTCTTTAATGGGCCAACCGGCCAACGGGCGAACCGGTTAACCGAGTTTTTGCCCGTTTGGCACACATGTTGCTGTTGAAGTTGACAGGTTCTTGAAATAGAAGAATAGAACAATGTTCGAAAAAGGCAAACCACCCGAAAGGGTGGAACGCAACGCCACCGGTCTGACTCTCCAGGGTACTGGGACTGGGTACGGTAGGCAGGGCTGCCTGGCGGATGCAGCTCTTCATGGAAGCTGTGTTTCTCAAGCAAATTATAGGATATGCTATCATGATACGCGTTTGTACTCTTTATAGAAATCCTCGTAACCCAGATCTCCGGGTCCTTCGTCTTTTTGGTTCATGGCAAGATGGCGGAATGAACGGCATGGTGGTCGATTACAGCTTGTATGTGACTGAAGGCGGGTTCACCTGGGCAGTAACTGTGGATACAGGAACGTTTGCCGGTGATACGACGCAAAAACAAGCGCTGTTCGCAGGAAAGATTGGCCGCTATGTTCACTTTGCGCCGGCGATCGACTTACGAGCGAATGGGCAGCCCGTTGCGGGGGAAGAGGTTTGCTGTGGATAATTTTTGTTTAGATATACCCTTTATGGTCCTGTCCACTCGAGTGAATCGCGTGGGAGAAACGGAAAAACGTTTCTTGACTCCTTTTGGCACCATCGACGTGACCTTTAGAAAGGTGTCAAATGGAGACAATCGAACACTCCAGCTAGAGATTGAAGTGGCTGGAGATACTGAAAACTGGATCTTTCATGATCACACAATCATGGAATTCAAATGCGCTCTTCTGCATTTTGTTTGGGGACTATCTCAAAAATATTTGAGAGATGAGGCACTGTTGTGGGACCTCAATGAATCTTGTATCCAAATCGAATGTTCGCACGACAGGGGGGGCTATGCAGGTTCTATTTATAAGGAATCACTTATTTTTTCTCCAGTGAGGGTGAATGATGCCAAGCTTCTTGATCTTGTAGTTGAGCGCCCTGGGGCTGATGTCCAGTAATGTGGCTGCTTCCTTTTGTACCCAAAGACTCTCTTCTAATGCCCCCAAGATCATCTCTTTCTCTTGACTCTTGATAGAGCGCAACTCAGTATGTGAGGTGGATTCCGCTTTGGGTGTCCCCTTGATCGGTTCTGACAATATAATATTTTCTATCTGGACCAGGTGTGATTCCTCAAGAATAGCAGCCCTCTCAATGGTGTTGGCAAGCTGGCGGATATTACCTGGCCAGGAATAGGCCTTTAGAGCTTCCATCGCTTCGGTAGAGAAACCTTCCATGTTTTTCTTCAAATTACTACAGGTTCTGTTCAGAAGAAACGAGGCTAAGGGCTCAATGCATTCTTTTCGTTTTCTAAGAGGGGGCAGATGTACCCTCAACACATTGAGGCGATAGTAGAGATCCTCTCGAAATCTACCTTCCGCTACTTGCTCTTCCGGTTTTCTGTTTGTGGCTGCAATGATCCTGACGTCAGAATGAATGGTCTTGTTTCCACCGACACGCTCAAATGACTTTTCTTCCAATACTCTCAACAGCTTGGCCTGCATAGCAGGGTTCATTTCTCCTATTTCATCGAGAAATACGGTTCCACCTTTGCCCTGTTCTAACCTTCCCACGCGCATCTTGGTGGCACCGGTGAAAGCCCCTTTTTCATGGCCGAACAGTTCACTCTCTAAAAGGGTCTCCGGGATATTCGCGCAATTGATCTTGATGAAGGGCTTCTTGTGTCTGCTGCTGTTGAAATGAACAGAGCCGGATAAAAAGCTCTTCCCTGTTCCGGTTTCTCCTGTAATCAAGATCGTGGAATCGGTTTTAGAGAATTTCTTGAGAGTTGTAATCGTTTGTTTCATGGAAGGACTATGAGCGATGATCCTGTCAAAATCGTAAATGATGTCCTGCTCGTGTCTCAAGTAGTCAATTTCATCCCTCAGATGTCTGTTTTCCAATGCTCGTTCGATGGATAACAGGATCTTTTCCTTCGAAAAGGGTTTTGCGATAAAATCAAAAGCCCCTTCTTTCACTGCCTTGACTATCAAACCGGCTTCCTCAATTTCGCTAATCACCACAACAGGTGTATGAGGATTGACAAACTGGATCCGTCTTAACAGGCTGAAGCTGTCCTCTTGCTCTATTTGAAGACTAAGCAGGACGATTTCGTAGTCTTCTTGCCTCAGCCGTACCGCAACGTCTTTACCGTTGGGCCAAAAGCCAAGATTATGGGGGGGTACAATGGCCTTCTTGAGGTAGTTCAACCATTCTGGATCTTGTTCTATGACAAGTATCTTGGACATCTTACCCTTTACCCTTGATTACGACCTTCACAATTGTGCTTTACAAGTTGTCATAGAGGAATAGAGATTTCTATCTGTTTTTCGTTCACAGCACGTGTGTCGAGCCGTTGGACCCTGGAGATCCATATTTTTGGTGCCGAAGGGGAGACTCGAACTCCCACAGGGATACCCCTACTAGACCCTGAACCTAGCGCGTCTACCAGTTCCGCCACTTCGGCAAGTCGAGAGGCAGAAAAAGAATTGATTTTGTGCTATCGATGAAGTACATATAAGGTCTATATTCATTTGTCAAGGCCCAGATAAAGGATTGAGTATGCAGATTATTAAGGATCTCAAGAATGTTTCCGACCCATTAAAGAACGCCGTTGTGACTATTGGGAACTTTGATGGTGTTCATCTTGGACATCAGGCCCTTTTCCACCAGCTCATTGAAAAGGCAGAAAGCATAAACGGCATCTCTGTAGTAATAACGTTTGAGCCCCATCCCATCAGGGTCATCAATTCCAACAAGCACTTCCCGCTCATAACCCTTTATGAGCAAAAGGTTGAATTGATAGGCACAACAGGTGTTGACACCCTGATATGCATCTCATTTACAAGTGAGTTTTCGGCCATCTCCGCACGGGTTTTTGTCAAGGAAATACTGTGTGACCTGATTGGCATGAAGACAATTATCGTGGGGCAAGATTACTCGTTTGGAAGAGACCGTGAGGGGGATATCTCCCTGCTCAAGGAAATGGCTCCATCACACGGTTTTGAGGTGATCGTCTCAGGATGGATTGGGGTTAATGGCAGTCGCATTAGCAGTACCAAGATCCGAAACCTGGTAAGAGAAGGCAAAGTTGAGGAAACCAAAAAATTATTGGGGCGCCATTATCAGGTGCGGGGAAGGGTTGTCCGTGGCCGCGATAGAGGGGGAAAGTTGTTGGGTTTTCCCACGGCAAATCTCGTGCTATATGATGAACTCTGTCCCAAGGCAGGAGTATATGCCGTGATCGTGGAACACGACGACATACCTTATAACGGCGTGGCCAATATTGGATACAGCCCTACGTTTCAGGAGGGTCAATTCGGCGTGGAGGCTCATATCCTTGATTTTGACAAGGCAATCTATGACCAGCCTATCCGACTAAACTTCGTCCGCCGCCTGAGAGACGAAAAGAAGTTTTCGGGACCTGAGTCCCTGGCAGCTCAGATCAGTCAGGATATTGAAAAGGCCCGGGATCTCCTGGCCAATGAATAGTATAGTATTCTATCTGTCCAAAATCCCGCCGGTTTTTTGACCCTTCCATACGAGGCGATAGATCTGAGTGCGGTATGTCTAGGAACAAAGGAATAATCCTGTCTCTGATATTGGGGCTCTTGCTGTCTGGGATTGCCCTTTATGTTACCTTTGTCAATATCCCACTTCCTGAGTTGGTGGGATATTTGAAAACCGTGAATTACTGGTGGGTAATCCCTGCAGTGGCGATTGCACTGATGAGTTTTATGATCAGGGTAGTCAGGTGGCAGCTTCTCCTCACTCCGGTCAAAAAAACCGGCTTTTGGAGTGCTTACCATCCTCTTATGATCGGATTCATGCTAAACTGCCTTTTGCCTGCAAGGGTGGGAGAACTGGCCCGACCGGCTATTTTCTCCAAAAAGGAAAGGGTTTCATTTTCCAAGGTACTGGCTACTGTGAGCGCTGAAAGGCTCTTCGACGTGGTCGTGCTACTCGTTTCTTTTGTCCTGGTTCTTGCCATTGTTGAAATCAGCCCAACCCTTGATCTTACCTTTGGCAACTATCATCTTAATAGAGGCACACTTGAAATGATCGGAGTGACAACCCTAAGATTGTGTCTTGGATTGACTGTCTGCATTGTCCTGGTAAGTGCCAAACGAAGTCAGAGTCTCATAAAGCGCACTATCCTGAGGCTGCCGGATCTGCTTTTATTTGCCAGCGGCTCCTCTAAGGAAAAGATCAGGGAAAAGCTCTGCGTGAAGCTTGTCAAGGTTGTCGAAAACGTGGCCGTCGGATTTGACCTGTTGAAAAGCCCCAAGAAGGTTGGCCTTTGCCTGGGTCTTTCGTTTCTTGTGTGGGCAGTGGCCGGTGGCTCTTATTACGTGATGGCCTTTGGCTGTCCAGGAATCGAGCTCTCTTTTCTGGAAGTATATGCAACGATGGTGATCCTTTGCATCTTCATTTCGCTTCCATCTGCCCCGGGTTACTGGGGTCTCTGGGAAGCAGGGGGCGTGTTTGGTCTTCTGATCTTTGGTGTCCCTGCCAAGGCGGCCGCAGGGTTTACCCTGACCAATCATGTTCTTCAGATGGTTCCCGTTATCATTGTCGGTCTTATTTCATCGATTATCACCGGCGTCAATGTGGTGCAGGTAGCCCACACAGATATTGAGGGTCGGCCCGCGGAAAGCGGCACCCGGATCGAGATGACGCAAGGCGTCTATTCCGACGAGGTGTCCCGTGAATATCTTGAACAGAAATCCGGAAACTGAAAGAATTGGTGGTGGATTACGTTAGGTCACTAAAGGAGGGATGATTATGAGAGTCATTGGAGCAATGCTTTGGGGATGCCTGGCCCTGATTGTGATGGCCGGGTTCGCGCAATCTGCAGAGGAAAAAGAGGCTATACCGATCATCAAGGTCGAGATGCCTACCTACGACTTTCGTCAAGTTAGCCAGGGAGAGGTAGTAAAACACGACTTTCGGGTGTTTAACCGTGGCAGTGCTCCCCTGGAGATCAAGAACGTCAGACCTGGTTGAGGTTGTTCAGTGGTCCGGTTTGACCGGACCATCCCTCCTGGAGGTGAGGGTAAGATTACGCTGCAAGTGTCAACAAAGGGATTCCAGGGCAATATGCAGAGGAAGGCCAGGATATTTACGAATGACCCCAAGCATCCTCATGTGACCATCACCATGAAGGGGGAAGTATGGGCACCCATCCGTGTTACCCCACGCTATGTACGTCTCAGAGGGGTCTCTGGAGAGAAGATCGAAGAGGTCGTTCATCTGGAAAGAGAAAAGGAAGAGCCGTTGACGGTCAAGCTTGCTTCGGTCTCCATCCCAGATAAGGTTGAGGTCGAACTGGTAGAGATCGCAAAGGGTCGCAGCTATGAGTTGAAAGTCAGAAACAAGCTGGAAAAGGAAACGACATACGGTGGGCAAGTTCAACTGACCACAAACTATCCGGAGAAACCCGAGATAGTCATCAGGATTTCAGGCTATGTTCAGGCTGCCCTTGAGGTAAGACCAAAGACCTTGAGTTTTGGCCGCATTTCAAAAAAACAGCTACAGCAATTACAGAAAGATGGTAGGAACGTAAGGCGACCGGTCATGGTTCTTTTGAACAACGGGAATGACTTGGAAATAAAAAACGTGGAACTGAGAAAATCGCTTTTCAGGGCTATCAGTAAGAAGGTGTCGCCAGGGGCAGTCCAGATCCTCGTTGAACCAGTTTTGGAAAAGCTTAAGGATGGACCAAACACAGATTGTTTGAGGATTCTTACAAACCAGAAGGACCGTGAGGTCCTGGAAGTGCCAATCAGTTTTGAGGTCTTGTAGCGAGGTTTTTTCTGATTGAGAAGTTGCACTTTGGGCACCTTAGGAAAACGCAGTTCATGACCGTGCTGAGTATATAGTCCAATATGAGTCGTTATCGTATCATTTTTATGGGTACGCCGGAGTTTGCAACTCCGACGCTACAGGCCCTCCACAATAGCCACCATGACGTTCTTGCTGTCGTTACCCAGCCGGACAGGCCAAAGGGGCGGGGACGTCGTCTGCTTTGGTCTCCGGCCAAAGAGGTCGCCGGCACATTGGGCTATCCGGTGCTGCAGCCCCTCAGAATCGAGGAACCCTGGTTTATTGAGAAAATCATAGCCCTAAATCCAGACCTCTTTGTTGTGGTCGCTTACGGTCGCATCTTGCCGGGGTCTTTCTTATCGATTCCCCGTCTTGGGGCGATCAATATCCATGCCTCATTGCTTCCCAGGTATCGAGGTCCTTCCCCTGTCCAGTGGGCTATTATCAACGGAGACAAAGAGACTGGCATCACTTCCATGTGGATGGATGAAGGGATGGACACAGGAGATATCCTGCTGAAGTCCAAGGTTTCCATAAAGCCGGAGGACACGTCCCAGTCTCTTCACCGCATGTTGGCAGAGATCGGGGCTCAATTGCTAATCGATACCTTGAGCCGGCTTGAATCCGGGCGCCTTGTGGCAATCCCTCAGGAAAAGGCAGACGCTACTTACGCACCCTTGTTGAAAAAAGAAGATGGACGCATTGACTGGTCCAGAGATGCGAGATCCCTGGATGCCTTTGTTCGCGGGATGAACCCGTGGCCGGGTGCCTTTACATCCCTCTTCGGCAAAAGGCTGAAGATACTGAAGGCCAAGAACTTTGAGAAGCCAACCAAGGAAAAATCTGGTACTGTTTTGGAAGGGTTTCCAGGTGACTTCAATGTGGCCACAGGCCGGGGCGTATTGGCGTTAAAGGAGGTTCACCTTGAGTCTGCAAAGCGCCTTCCTGTCAAGGACTTTTTGAGGGGTTGTCCTGTGTCGCCCGGCACACTTCTCGGATAGGTGGACCTATACCAAATCCTCCTCTACTCCTGTCCGGGTTTGCCCCGGATGGTTGCCTCCCCCCCGCTCCATTCACCGGGCTTCCTTGTTTGCCTTGATGACCACGATATGTACTGTTTTTTGGGAGTACGCCTGAAAAGGACTTGGATATGAGGCGTTTTTTTAAGATCGCGGTCCTGTTGGGTGCTTTCCTTGGGATCTCAGGGATCAGCGGATATCTCACCCTGAGGTTTATCATAAAAAGCGAAGATACGGTCGTAGTCCCGGAGCTTGCGGGAAAAGATGTTGTGTATGCCCTGGACGTTCTCACTGATCTGCAACTGAACATCAAGGTTAGTGGCTTCGAATACAGAACCGACGTGCCCAAAAACCATGTCGCATACCAGGATCCGGGACCGGGTACAGAAGTCAAGAAACATCGCGATGTTCGCATCATGATCTCAAAAGGGCCAAAGACCTTGATGGCGCCGAATCTTGTCGGAATGGATATTCGGCAGGCATATATCATTATGGAAGAAAACGGCTTGTCTCGAGGTGTTTTGTCCCGCACCTTTGGCGAACGCGCTGCTGCAGATGAGGTCATCAGTCAGGTACCCCCCTCCGGAACAGTTGTTATGCGGGGTGATTCCATCGACCTGCTAGCAGGCCTCGGCAGACGACCCGTAACTCATATGATGCCCCATCTGTATGGCCTGGCCCTGGAAGATGCCATAATCATCTTAGAGCGTATGCACCTTGGGTTTGGTCAAATACAATATGTTCAAAGAGATGACCTGCCCAAGGATGTGGTGATGGAGCAAGACCCTCCATCCGGCTACCAGGTGGCTTCCGGGACCCTGGTGAATCTGACCATCAACCGGGCGGAAAAGGGCCGAGTTCTTGATCAGGGGCTAAGCCTGTTTCATCATTGTGTGCCTGAAGGATTTTTGAAAAAGCACATCCGAATTCGCGTAAACGCCTTTGGTATGCTATATGATCTCTATGACGTTTTTGTGGGTGCTGGGGAACACCTGTGGTTTTTGGCCCTACAAGATCCTGGGACCACGGTCTTTGCATATGAGGATGGCGAGCTTGTATTGAGTTATCCTCTTTTGCGGGGGTCCGATGTTTCGCTCTTCCCCGACCTTGAAATAGAACAGCCCAAACGGTAAGCGGAAAAAAGTGTCTGGATTTCTCACATGTATCATAAAGTAGCACAATTCCGTTTTTACGAGGAACTGAATGATTTTTTGCGTCACTCGCAAAAGAAAACATCATTTCCTTATCAGTTTAATGGCAACCCATCGATCAAAGATGCCATAGAAGCCGTGGGTGTCCCCCATACCGAAGTTGATCTTATTCTTGTAAATGGTATATCTGTCGGATTCGATTATCATTTGCTGCATGGAGACCGTGTATCCGTATATCCGGTTTTTGAAAGCCTGAATATCTCTCCGGTGGTCCGGTTGAGAAAAAAGCCTCTGCGCAAAACCACATTTGTTCTGGACGTTCATCTTGGCAGGCTTTGTAGGTTGCTGCGCATGCTGGGATTTGATACGCTTTATAGAAATGATTACAAAGATGCTGAAATCGTTAGTATATCGGTCAAGGAAAAACGTATCATTCTAACACGAGATCGGGGCCTCTTGAAAACAGGAGCTGTGACGCATGGCTACTGGATCAGGTCGACAAAACCGGAAGAGCAAATACGTGAAGTGTTCAACCGGTTTGACCTATTCACACAAACAGAACCATTCCACCGGTGTATGCTATGTAACGGCACAATAGACAGAGTCAACAAAAAAACAATACTGTATCGGTTGTCGGCTGGAACGGCATCTTATCATGATGAATTCTACAATTGCCTGAATTGTGGACAGATTTACTGGAAAGGGTCGCATTTTAATAAGATGAAAGCCTACGTGCATGACTTGACTGGTCAGCGCCTACCCACAAATTTTCCATCAGACGCATTTACGACTTGTGGGAATAGAAAAAGGCCTGTGAGAGAAAGATGAAAGGATATGTTCACGTTTACACCGGTGATGGCAAAGGGAAGACCACAGCGGCTTTTGGGCTTGCCCTGCGCGCCGCAGGAGCAGGACTGAGGGTGTATGTTGCCCAGTTCGTCAAAGGAACGAAGCATAGCGAGCATGTTGCACTGGCCAGACTGTCAGACTCCATTACAGTAAAACTCTACGGTCTCGGCCGCTTTATCAACGGAAATCCTGACGAGAAAGATGTTGAGGCTGCACAGGAGGGTCTCAAAGAGGTTAGAGAGATTATGTGTTCAGGGAAGTATCAGATGATTATCCTTGATGAAGCAAATATCGCTACACACTATAATCTCCTGTCCGTAGAGGCGTTACTGGATTTTATTCGGGCAAAACCAGAAGGCATCGAAATAGTGATTACGGGTAGAATGGCAGCCCCCCAGGTTATGGAAGAGGCTGATCTGGTAACGGAAATGAAAGAGATAAAGCACTACTACCAGAAAGGGGTGCAGGCAAGAGCCGGAATTGAGAAATAAAGTAACTTCTCAAAAAGTCCAGGGCCCCTTAACCACGCCCAGACTGCGTGGAATTCTGTTTTGACCCAGCCCTAAGGTTCGTATGTTAGCAAAGGTCCAATCGGTTCAATAAGCAAATCACTATCACTCACAGTCTGGCGTATTTGATGACCGTATCTCCTTGTTCGACACCAAGGTCTCTGGCAATGACATGACACTTGGCCTTTAGAAGATAGAATATGGGCCGTTGCTCACTGGAGAGTGTTTCGTAGTTTCCCTGTCCTTTGCTGATGATTAGATCAGCTCTTTCATAATGATCAAGAAACTCTTCTGAGCATCTGTTCAAAATGACTCCGGGAGCGTCGCATCCTGAAGAAATGAGTTCTGCCACTTCATCAAGCCCGCTCTTCATGGCATCTTCGACCGTGGCATCATTGATCACGGGCCTATCCCTGACCGCAAATGTTACAGGTTTGGCCATTGTTTCGATAAGGAGCCTGTCAAACACGGTCTCTCCTGCGTTGTCTCCCAAATAGAGGATCTCGCAGGCCCCTTCAAGTTTGTTCTTGAAGGCCTCGTAGTGGTTAGTGCCAGGTTCTTTTCGGATGGTTTCTTCAATGCCTTGTTCCAGTTGGAAGTCGGGGTTGGCGCCAAAGTCGATGATATTTCCTGCTACGGCGAGCCTTACGGCAGTTTCCAGAGGATTCCCTGAGATCTCCACCATCTCGTTCAATGAGGGGTAGAGTGCCAGGGCCTTTTTGATGCTTTCGGCCTTCAGGCTTGCAAAGGGGTCGTCTATGCCCGTTACCTGCCTGACAGTCCTGTAAACCACCCTGCCGGTCTCAGGGGGGGAGCTGTCCAGAGGGATCTGAGAGACAAGCGTTCCGACTCTGTCAAGGACCTCTTTGATCTTTTTCTCGTCATCAATGGCGGCCCTGGCAGCAAAAAGCGCCTGCTTGAAGAAGCAAGGAATACAATCCAGATAGGTTTTCATGCGTTCAGCTTGTTATCTGCTGTTCAGGAATGCGGAATAGCCCTTGTAGGTCATGTAGATATCAGCTTTGCCTGCAATCTCAAAGGGAGAGTGCATGGAAAGAACCGGAGTACCGCAGTCTAAGACCTCCATTCCATAGATAGCCAGGAATTTGGCAATAGTGCCTCCTCCTCCCTCATCTACTTTACCCAATTCACCAGTCTGCCAGACAATGCTGTTTTCGTTGAAAAGTTGTCTGATTTCAGCCAGATATTCGGCGTTCGCGTCGTTCGAGCCGTACTTGCCCCCAGAGCCCCCGAATTTGCTGATGCAAATGCCGTATCCGATCCTGGCTGCATTGCGCTTTTCATGCACATCCTGGTAATCCGGGTCAAGGGCACCGTTTACATCCGCAGAAAGGGCCTTGGAGGACATCAAACAGGACCTCAAAGCCTTTTCTCCGGCCTGCTCTTCCGTTACCTCAAGAAGATCTGCAACAAAGCTCTCCAGAAAACGAGATTTTGCTCCTGTACTCCCGTCGCTTCCGATCTCTTCCTTGTCAATGAATAGCGCCACCGCCGTTGTCTCAGGGGTCTTCAGTTTGTCCACTGCCTCAAGTGTGGCATAGGCGCACACGCGATCGTCGTGGCCATATGCACCAACAAGGCTCCGGTCCAAGCCCACATCACGGGCCCTGCCGGCAGGTACGATCTCTATCTCGGAACTTATAAGGTCTTCTTCGACAATGCCGTAGGTGTCGAAGAGATATTCAAGCACAGCAAGCTTGAAACGCTCCTTGGTTTCATCGTCGCCCAGCGGCAGGCTGCCGACCAACACGTTCAACTTCTCCCCTTCAAAGGCCTCAGATACCTTTTTTTCGTTCTGTACCTTGCGTGAAAGATGCGGCAGCAGATCGGCTATGGTGAAGACAGGGTCATGGTCAGACTCCCCAATCTGCAAGTCAAGATGATTTCCATCTTTCTTGATGACGATACCGTGAATTGCCAATGGTCGAGTCAGCCATTGATATTTCTTGATTCCACCATAATAGTGGGTCTTCAAAAAGGCAAGGTCTACCTCCTCGTAGAGCGGGTTTTGCTTCAGGTCAAGCCGCGGTGAGTCAACATGAGAGGCAATAAGATTCACTCCTGAAATTACTGGTCTCTTGCCGACAACCGCCAAAACAATATTCTTGTTCCTGTTGATCTTGTAAAACTTCCTTCCGCCGTCTGCCTCTGTGATATCCTTGAACCCTTTCTTTTTGGCAAAGGCCTCGATAAGACGCACTGCCTCACGCTCTGTCTTGGCGGAATCGAGAAAAGCCTTGTATCCTTCAGCAAACTCAAAGGCCTTCTTTTTTTCTCCTGGTCCCAGGACATCCCATACAAGCTGGGGCTTGCGGACAAGTCGATTTCTGAGTTCTTCCACCTTCTTTTTGCTCGGGTTGCTTTTCATATCTCTTCGCAATCTCCTTTTCAGCCTAAAGATAATATGTCTTATCGTTCATACAACAGAGAACGTCAAAATGAGTGCGTTATCTTTTCTGTCGCAACAAGCTGCGGGGAATCAAACCCTTCGTGTTTGCCGAGCACGCAGTATTACCTGATCAGCGTTATTGACTTTCAAGGACTAATGTTACCGGCCCATCATTGACCAGCGACACGGCCATCTTGGCCTGGAACTGACCTGTAGCCACGGAGATACCCTTCAATCTAACCCGTTGAACAAAATACTCATAAAGCTCTGCAGCCTTTTCTGGATCGGCTGCCTCAAAAAACGAAGGCCGTCGACCTTTCCGGCAATCACCGAGGAGTGTGAATTGCGGGATGACCAGCATCTCGCCGTCCGTATCAACAAGGGAACGGTTCATCTTGCCAGCATCGTCTTCAAAAATCCTCAGGTGCGTGATCTTGTCTGCCAGATAATCCGCGCCCTTTTTCTCATCAGATCGCGCAATGCCCAGTAGCACAAGGAGCCCATGGCCAATTTGGCCTATAGCTTTGTCACGAACACGGACGACGCACTCTGTAACTCGCTGAACAACGGCTCGCACCTGAAACACCCTGTCCGATGTAAATGTAAATGATATGATCGATGCGGCATCCTTCACGACAAGTCAAAAGTAGTTTACACTTTGTTGATCTTGAATTCTGGCAGTGAAATTTGAAACTTGAAACTTGAAATTGGGAAAAACACAAAGATGTAGATGCGTT
>LGVF01023537.1_pt1 | contig 19179 bp, 35 predicted proteins | sample 469901 | NCBI WGS metagenome assembly LGVF01 (sample SAMN03893561, study PRJNA290197) | marine sediment metagenome | material: sediment; isolation source: combined push core samples #3730, #5133, and #5579 collected at Hydrate Ridge | place: Pacific Ocean: Hydrate Ridge
CCCGCTGCAATCACAAAACCTGCAATTGCGTAAAATAACAAATAAAGATCAGGTATAATCTTTTCCACATATGAATTAGTAATTGCACTAGATCCTAATATTCCCTCATCATTTAGCCATCCAATCAGACCACCTTCTATAGTCTCATTATCCGTAATCCCAACCGCTTTCAAGCCTATTTTAGATATTTGCTTATCTAAGTCAAAGAAATCTACCACTTAAAACACATCCTATATAGTACGTATACAATCAAAAAACACATGATAGCAGCGTATATATCACCATCAAAAGTATCATATATTTTATCTGTTCTTGTTATATTTGTTTCTAATTCATATGATTCAAAGGGGGAACTAACTACAATTGATATATTATCAATATAGCCACCGGGTAACATAAATTGACCATTACCATGTGGTGAAACTCCATATAAATCATAAAAATCATAATCATACATATCATATAGTTGATATTGTACGGATCTATTTTTGAAAAATACATAACTTGATTTCAAAAGATACCGGGTTACGTTGCCCATTTTTACACTAATATTATAATGTGGTGCGTTGTCAGGTAACCCAGACATATTAATAATATTATAAAAACCACTGTGGTTTGTTATCACACATTCGACAGTCTCGTTATATTCTTCTACCGAGTCCCACTGGACTATAGTATTTCTGGTTTCTTGATATAGTTCAGTAACGTAAAACTGTTTTCGTGTGCCTTTAGCACTGCGTTTTGTTTTGTGCCAATTGCAAGTTATATTGACAGTAAGCATATCATCACCAACTGCATTGGTTTTATGATATAGTTCTGAAACCGATACGCTGTCTATTGTAATACCGTCTAATGTCCTTTTAGGCCGTGGCAGATATCCAACCTCATAGACTACATCAGAAGAATTACTATAAATTGTATGGTTGTACAGCACGGCATATTTTGGACCAATTATTCTGAGGTATGTCCATTGAAGTGGTCCTCCACCCATACATAAGTTTGTTTCATTCGGTAGACCAAAATATAAAGGATTATACATTTGTTGTGCGTGTTCTTTAGAGGTCATACTGCTATCTAATTGATAATAATGTCTAACTATATTATATCCCAATATCGTGGTAGAATCCCATTCAGGAAGGGCACTATAATACTTATATCCAAATTCGTTATATATCTCATCATCGACGGGTTCAAAAATAGGATACGCTGTTGGTCCTGGATATGGAGTATCTTCTTCGTAAGGGGTTTCATCTCCAGCATCAGTAGGTTTAGGACCAGGAGGTAATGATGTCGGGGCTGGTGCAGGCGATGGATTGCTAATGCAACTAGGAATCACAACTTCATTTGTTCCACTGGGATTATGTACTTCATACAAAACATCTTTACCATTACTTTCTATAAAATATTCAGAATACCCACTTTTTGGTGTAGCTGATTTACCATCAACCGTGAAATGCCTTTTATCTGAATATCTAATGTACACGTCATTTTGTGTACGAATGTCATACGTTTTTCGATTATTGTCAATAATAGTCAATGTGCCTGTCCAATGTATGAAATCAGGAATACTTCCACCAATCCAAGTATTGTCTCCAAGAGCCCGATTTGATTTTAGATATGGGCAATCACTAACAACATTACCAATAATTTCAGTGTTTTTCATAGACAATTTTCCAGAACCATCATACGTAAAAAATCCCCATACCTTCTGATCATGAACATAATTGTTTTTAATTAGACTGTCTTTAAAATGCCCCGTCTCAACGCTATTGGTATCATAAATTTCATTACATTCAAAAACCATGTTTTCCATATAAAAATCATCATCACCATGTGTAAAAATACCAGAATTATCACAATCATATATTTTATTATTTGTGATTGTCATGTCGTGAACTAAACCGTCAGCAGGGTTCTCATAATTAGCATTAAAAATATCCAATCCTGCATGTGCCTGACCAAAGTCAGTTTTACCAGGATTGCCATGAATTTTATTCCCATCAATTAACAAATTATACACATCATTATATTTCGCCATAATCTGCACTAAATTCCATGATCCATCGTGGATATCACAATTTGTAATTTGACAATCATGACCATCATAAATCGTGATTGCATTCGTTTTTAAAAAATGGATATGGCAATTATCAATAGTAATATAATTTGACCTAGTCGCATAAATACCAGTGTCGTAATGCGTTATTTCAATATTTCTAATTGTGATATGATCTATATCATTAATTTCCATTGCTAACCCGTGATTATCAATGTGATTCATTATTGCATTATCACCGTATCCAGCTATAATAATCGGATTGCCAAGTGATCCTGATTTTGACAATTTAAGTTTTTCATTGAATATTCCATCTAATAAAAATAAAGTGTCTCCAGCATCAACAACAGAAAAACCGTGTTTGATTGTATCAAATGGAGTTAATACACTCAATCCATTATTATAATCACTGCCATCAGGAGATACGAAATAATCAGTTGCTACAACCGATGGTAAATAAAACAAAACCAATACAAAAAAAAAGAAAATGATTGTAAATTTCATTGCAACCTTATTCCACAACTACCTATTCTGGCTGTATGAGTTCTAAAACCCACGGAGCAGCTAGTAAAACAAAATTCCCCAAAAATACAGCTACAATCACACCGGCTCCCCATACGCGGAGTTTTGGGCTTGCGCCACCAACAATTATTAATATGACACCCAACACGATAAAAAAAGCAGAGGCAGCTATGACGACAACCAATGACTCGTCTGTTAATCGGTCAATTGTATCTGCTGGACTTTCTCCTTCTAATCCTACAACAACTGGCATAAATATCAATGCAACTGTTAATATACCAATTAATATATTTAGTTTATTCATTTACTCACCTATGTATTATATATGTTATAATAATTGTATATATTATATTTATTATTATTTAAACATTCCGCCATATTATAACAAAAGTTATATATATTATAATACTAATAGTAGTATATTATGTTTAATGATTGTAATTTTGCAGGGTCTGCATTATTGGGACGAGATGGACGGGTCACGATTCCGGCAGACGTAAGAGCCCGTATGGAATTAGATGAAGGAAATGACCAAATGATATTTTATTTTTGCAAAACAAAAAACAACAAAGAGATCGTGATAATGGAAAAAGGTGTATAAGATGAAGTTGAAATTATCGAAAAACTGTATGCAGATAATTCCAGAAACGGCACAAGATCATGCGTTTTTGGAATTAAATTATAATATAAAAGAATGGAACGATACAATCACAGGAATATATAGACCAAATTCGGACGTGTTTTTAAAAAATGCAATTGAATTCAAAAGAATAACAAAAGAGGAATAAATCATGAATCTAATAAACGTAGACGGGGCCATAGAAGATACAAACGAACAGATAGAAGACATAACACAAGTGTTGAATATGTACTACACAATACGTAAAAATCTAATAACATTCAATAAAAGCGGTGGAACTAACAAAGCTCTACACGAAGCTGGTTTTGATGATAAGCAGATTGATACGTTTTTTGAAATTTTAACAAAATAATGCCATCGGGAAAAACACATATTAAGATTAACTGGGTTGTCCTGGTATTGATCAATGTTTTGATTATATTATTTCACCAGAACATTTCAATTAAAAATTGGTTTTTATTTAATATTATTTTTATATTAACCAGTTATTACATAAGCCCAGATCTTGACATAAATTCCTCAGTCTACAAAAGATGGGGCTTATTAAAATTGATCTGGTGGCCATACTTAAAATTAATGAAGCACAGGCAATCATCCCATTCAATCGTATTAGGACCAATAAGCATTTTAATATATCTGGGTATGATTATAATAAGTGGATTATTAATTATTAATTATATAATCCCATTACAACTTAATGGATTCTCTACAGACATTCCATTGCTCATAGTTATTTGTGTATTTTTGATCACAGAGATACACATTATAGCAGATAAAATATTTTAAACAAAGGAAAGTGAAAGATAAATGAAAAATATAATAAAAATTAGCATGGTACTAGCAATTGCAGTATCTATGCTTGGAATAGTTTATGCAACAGATGATTCAGTAGTATCATCATATGATACAAACAACAACAATCGAATCGACACGACCGAACTTCAAAAGGCATCACTGGATAATACAAACAATAAACTAACTGATGCAAAATATAATGAAATCAAATGGCACTGGAAAAACAACCTGCGGATTAGAATTGAACACGATTTTGACATCGTGAAAAGAAACAAAATTACCAGAAATGTAGTAATTCCAACTGAATCAGATTGGAATAATCAAGGAACTGTTCTTAAAGCCGGAAATTCTGGATCATGGGACGTTAGATTGACAGGAATGTTAAGTCCATGCTTCATGGTCAAGAAGGATAATACTTATTTCTTGTATTACATAGGATCAGATGGAGAGAGGGGAGCTCCACACAATGATGGTGGACCTAGACATAGAAAGTTGGGAGTTGCCACGAGTACTGATGGTATCAACTTTGTCAAATACAGTGGAAATCCAATAATTGAATTTTCGCCTAATGATAACGAAGAAGAAGGCATATTTTCAGCCGGTGGATTTCTGGATGAGAATGGAGACGTAATTTTGTATTATGGTGCTATGGATTCAGGATCAAACCCCAAATCAACACAAGTTGATGGGGATATACGCCTTGCTATCTCTAAGAACGGATATGACTTCAAAGATATAAAAGATGTAGTATCACATTCAGATAGTTCAATATGGGGATATGGTGACGAGATATTTCCTATTGGCGCCTTTTATGCAGATGATACATATCATGTATACTACACACTGGGAGGAACTTACATTAGATCAATGGGCATGGTTAGCGGCCCTACCAAAACAGACCTTGGCGACTCGAAAAAAGTATTATCACTAAAGGACCGGGTAGATGGTGGATGCAACCCAATATTCATAAGGAATGATAAAATTGCCATGTTCATAGCGATGGATAAATGGGATACAGGATGCTCAACTTCTTACATAGAAGTACGCACAGCAGACATCCCAAATCCATCTAAGCTGAGTGAACCAATTGAAACATACAATTTTGGAACACACGATATCGTAGTATATTATAACTATAATAGTAATACATGGTTCATGTATTATCTTGACGGAAATACAATCAAACTAAAAACAGCTTAAATAAATAAATACTCCCGGGATTCCCGGGAACTCTATTTTTAATTCAGAATAGTATTTTGCTTTGATTGGTTATATTTAGCAATTGTTTTTTTAATGAATTCATCTGAAAACGTGCCATTTTTCACAAGTGTTTTGTGTTCATGCTTTGTCAATGCGATCATAAGTTCTAACCCGGTTAGATCATCAACTATACGCATCATAGAATATACATCAACTAACATTATCTTTATCACCCAGTCCTTTTATCTTCAGTTTCTCGCATACTCACAATGACCGCTTTGAGTTCTGTAATCTCATCTTTGAGCGTATTAATATCAGTTTCACGTTGATCACATGCTTTTCTTTCTTTTTCAATTAGTGTCCGGATAAAACTGGATTTACTGATTTTACGATTATTTGACATTTCGTTCAATGTTTCCATTTCGTCGACACTTAACCGAATCTCAAGACGCTGTGAGTATTTTATTTTATCAGTCATATTTAATCTCTCATTATAATATATAAACCACACCAGAATACCATTAGACCGCATATGAATATTTGTATCATTGTACCCAATGTTACTATCCATCCAATGACTTGTAATCCAAAAACCGCCATGCCTGTCATACCAATATCACCCGCAATCCATGCAGTTAATGCTCCTATTGCAGTGAAAATAAGATAATCAATGCACCATATTCCTAAGCCAATTACACATATTATTAATCCCAATATCGATTTTAATATCTTTTCAATTTTAATCATGCTATTCAGTCCTCATCTACAATAATATCAGATTGCATCACAATTACCTTTTTTTGTACGTTACCCAATTGGACAGTACAATAAGCAGTCGTAATTTTATTTTCAGTTTTGTTTAAAAACCCATCAACTGATACTATAACTCCTTTTGTTGGTATATTAATTTCAACGTTTAATCCTGGTTTGAGTTCTATATTTATATTAATCACCCCATATAATATCTATATCTTCTCTATTGAGCATTTGTACAATGGTACTTTATTATCACTATGTGTTTTCTGTCCATATGCCGACCCAACAATTATTACCTCTTCGTGTTCCATGTCTGGCATAGCCTTTCTATATTTTTTTATTGCAGCATCAACACCTGATGCTTTTACTTTTACTAATCCAATCGGTATTGGAAAAACTAGATATTCTGTCATATTATTTTATCTCCTTCATTCAAAATTGTGATTTAGCAGCCCGTTCGCATATTGATCTCGCCCATGATCCTTGCCATTCTGTACGTCGTCCATATTTTCGATGTAATCTGTGCATTTCTGGGAGATTGTCAGCACATATATTATCCCATATATCATGCCACACGGCACCATATTTTATGTTTATGGGTGGTTTATATGCAAATGCATCGTCATGTATTATTGTCAATCTATCACCGTATATATTTTTGTAATAATCTCCTATCAAAGATATAACATCTTCTGATTGCTCAATGACAGTAACATGAGTTACACTGTCTTTATTTAAGCATGCTTGTAGTACCACACCGAGACCCATGCCATTTATTAACACATTGTCTTTAGCTGCTCGTATAATCGAAAAATGGTCTTTTATTTCATCTGGTGTATCGCTCATTATTATTTGATTGTTTCGTTTCAATGCAGTATATTTCCCCGCAGGTACACCCCTGCCCCCATTAAACAATGCTCGTACTTTTTCCATTTTTGCCTCGTTTATAGTTACCTCAAATGGTTCTATAGACCATTCACCTGATATTCTAAATGGGACATTTACTTTATATTTATCATACATTTTCATTCTCCTCAATATAAAAATTCATCTACTTTTTCAAAAGAACAACAATGCTCCCAATTTCTAATTTTTGTTGGGTCGGCTAATTCACATCTGTTTTCAGGATATCCTCTATAATGTTTGCAATAATAACAGATTATCATATTTGCTTCATCTCCATTTTGGTACAATTGTACACAATACGTAGTATGTACGTGATATTATTTATAGTTACGTATTTATTCCGTGCGTCGCAGAACACGACTATTATTTAAATGGTACGATAATAAAAGTTGTGCATACATAGACCAGTTTGTATTGGGCGAAATGTACGAGAACCCACTAAAAAACACACACGGCGTAACCGCAAGCAAGCGGCCGTGCTATACGAATACAACTATTTTCTACCCCTTAACACTAGGGTGTGTATGCAAAGAATAGCATATTCCTATAGTATGTAGAATGATCGAGTTAACTAAAGTATAGGAAACGGAGATTTCAATAAAAAGTGCGTTTTTGTGTTTTGTCCCTTATTGAACATGGGTGTTCTGACAAAAAGCTGATTTATATTTTAATAAGTAGATATATACCAAAAGGATATATATAGAGTAGAAACCGTATATAATAATGTTAGTAGTATATATTTTTTGTATTAAAGCAGATTATAATGAATTATATGTAAGTGGTAATATGGACAATTTGGAAATGAATATAATTAAATTACAAACATACAAAATGCAGCATAAAATTGCACAGATACAACTAGAAAACGCCGAACTGCAACATAAACTCTTGAAGATCCAGCTTCAAAAAGAAAGTTGGCAAAAGGCAGAACTTGAAAGCAGGATACACGAAGTACTGAATGATGATGAAATTGTAGAGATGGAAAAACAATATGCTAAAAAAGAGAAAAACAAAGAGTATCTTGGTTATCAACCCAATGGTATAAAACTTGATGATTCAAACCCACCGAAATGTGATTCTGATGTTCCACCAATTTTTAAATCAAGATGGGCAACAGAACCATTGACTAAAAAACTCCCACCCATACCAAAACGACCACCAAAAATATAGAAGCAAATTATGATATTATAAGGCATCAACAAAACATTTATACTGTCAAATACATATAGTATGTATAAATCATTATAATGTTAGAAGAATACACATTATATGATTTCAGGATATGATACTAAATGAAAACTAAAATATATATTATCTCAACAATGCTTATGATACTACTTATGATTGCACCTGCATTGGCACTGGATCATTATTTAGCCCAATCATATGATGTCAACGAAAACGGCATAATAGACACAACTGAACTCCAGACAGCTATTGTCGATGAAAACAATGGAATTATAACGGAGCCCCAACTGGACGATTTGACATATTTTTGGGTACATGAAATATTAATTGAAGACCCTTAAAAATATCACAACATTTTTAATGAAAATGACTGATGATAAAATGTGTTTATGGCTTGTGCATAGAATATGTGCACATCCTATCCTTTATGATCTATATTCTAATACATTCAAAAAAGTCTTTTGCCAATATTGTTTGAAAGGGCAAGAGATCGCAATATTGACCAAAATATAAAAAAATAGAGATGGGGTAAATTCATCTTACTTTTCAATTTATCATGTTATATTTCTAATTAGTTCTGGTGGTGTTGTGAGAGTTAATGGGAAATCGCTTACCATATATTCACCGGCCCATTCAACATATGCACCATCGGCGGTGAAAAAGAAGATACCATCGCCATTAGTACCATATGATCCGTCAAGGTCGGGAGATTCTACAACCAATCCCAAGTTTCCGGCCGCACCGTTATAACTATCATAATACGGTGTTTTGATCACTTGCTCTTGTGTCGTAAGTTTTGAATTGACACTTGATACTTTTCCTTTTGCTGTATATTCTGCCATGACTTTACCATAGCTCACAAGATAAATGTAAAATATCTTGTTTTCATCATTCAGCAGTTCTAGTCGTCTGATTAAGTTCTCACGTTCAAGACTTCTATCGAGCGCAGGTGGTGGAGATTGCTCTAACAATCTTGCCTGATTTGATTCAGTCAATGCGGCCTCTTTTCCTGATGTTGTATCAGTGTATGTTTTTTTGGTTGTTGCTTCGTCATCGGTACATCCCAATGTTAGCATTGCCACAACAAGTAGCAAAACAAATCCTACTTTATATTTTATGTTCATTCTTATCACCATAATATTTTATCCACATGAAGTGGTAATTTGTCCTTAAATATTTCTCTATTTGCCATTTGTGACCTTGCATTATATTCAGCCACCAAATCTTCATAGAAGTTTTGTTGTCCCAAAAACTTAGTTTGCAAGCTATTATAATCCTGCTTAGTCTGCCAATCCCACCCAGATGCATTGCCGTACAAATCTTTATATGCTTTCATCTGGATGTCTGTGTTTGAGATTATCCGTTCTGTTGCTTGGATATCCTCATATTGTTGTTTGAACCACTCATAATTATAGATCGCATTATCAGCGTCATATGTCTTAGTTATGACATTGCCAGCACTGTCTATTTGAGTAGTAACTGTCTGTACGGGTAGTAATGCAGCTTTTAGCATCCATGCTCCGCCAATTGCTGCAAGTATTATACATGTTATTACTATTATCAATACTATTGTTCTCATATAATCACCTATTTATATATTTANNGATTTGACATATTTTTGGGTACATGAAATATTAATTGAAGACCCTTAAAAAATAAAATATTACTATTCTATAATATTTCGGATTGTAACTTTAAAAACTGTGCCTCTATATCTCTTGTCACAGTTTCAATTTTTGTATTTTTGTGACCATAGACATGGGCCATAAATCCATGTGGTTTCTGTGATCCATCAGTCGTGGCAACTAATACATGGCAGATAAACTCAGTCGTCTTTGCTGCCATGCTTACACCTCCAAAACGTCTTTATTCATTTTATCGTAATATTCAATCATCTCAATACCGAACGCCGGTAACACAATTGATAAATCAAAATATCCTCTTTTCACTCCATATTCAATTGTCTTAATCATTATTCCCGTGGTGATGTTATTAATTCTCACAACAGCACCATCAGGAAATTCAAAGTTAACGGTGTGTACTTTTTTATCCATACTCACACCTTAAATGTATATGAACCAGACCAATCATTAAACCAGAAATTGTGTTTTTGATTATATACACGTATAGGTTTCGGTGGTGTTTCCTTTTCTTTCCTATCGTTTTCACGTTTGATTTTTTGATTTATTCTGCCCAACCGTTCTCCAGCAATACGGATACGATGATTTAGTATTCGCATTTCAGATTCGGTGAATTCATCACCAAGATTTATATCAAGAGCATGATACATTTTTGTTCTGTGATTGAAATATGTTAATTTACAATAACAACCATCAGCTCCATATTTATAGATATGAGGTGATGTATAGGTATATTCATTTGGTAGATTGTCTTCGTGTAATGCATCAATACCAGTTAGCTTATACTTTTTAATTCTATCAACGTGTATTTCAATACTCATCTTATCATTTCCCTCATTCGTATGTGTTATATCAACTATGTGTCCTTTGAATTGTTGTGCTTGATTAATTTCAGTACGTCCGATCACAACTTCGTTGATATCATTTAATATCAAATGACATCTACAGTTTATTAATGGCATGTTATATCGCCTATTATAATTATTTGCCCTGGTTCGGAATTGAACCGATTTCTACTTTCCAGGGAAGATTTATTATTTTTAATAACAAACCAGGGCACTTTGAAATAAGAGTTGCCAAAAATACACAGGTATCCAAGCGGCCATGTCATGATGAAGAATAATAAAACTCACACATGACCATCTGTGTATATTCTGGCACGTTGATTCGGAGTAGCCCCACGCCGTGTGTGTCCGGCTGCGTAGAAAATGAAAGAATCGCATAAGCATACAATGGAAAAAGAAGGGTGGGAAACCACTGTCTACTTAATGGGGCATGTTGGAGGTGGCAGTGTGTAGATAGACTAATAACTACACACCGCCCTTTATATTTTTATTACGCTCTTTGATATCTGCCCGGATGAGATTGCGTAAATAATCTGACCGGTTCAATGCCACCCCGGCATTGATCATTTCATCTACCTGTTTCATTTCATCGTTTGTCAATATGGTAGATATTTGTTTTGACATACTCTTATGTATACCAGCATGATATATATATGTTTTCATTTGGCTCAAATGGACACATATATATATAATGGTGTGTTGTATGTAATATGGTGATATTATGACTGAAAACAAAAAGTATTACTATTTCACTTATATACAAAAGGGTGACAATATGAATATATATAATACATCCGTTACAGATGAGCATCCCATTGATTTCGTAATAAAACAAAAAGGCAAGGTTATATTGTTGTGTGTAACTGAAATTACAAAAGAACAACGTGACAGATTTGCTTATGCTGTGAGGAATAATTGAAATGGCTAAAAATAGAATGTACATATGTAAACGAGATGAAAGGGATTGGGAGGGCGCATTAATAATATGTGCCAAAAGTGAATATGAAGCAATCGAACTGTACTGCAAATATGAACAATCTACGCATAAGCCCTGGTCAATTAAGGAAGTGCCATTCACGATTGGTGTATTGTATGATGATTATACAAGATAATTGGTGATCATATGACCGAAATAAAAATACCATTCAACGATTGGTCAATAAAAAGACTACGAAATAGCAAAAAAACGGCGACATCCAGAAATAAAAAGTATGGGACATACGGAGATATGTTTATTGTGGATGAAATGAAATTTAAATTAATATCCATAATCCATATAACTTTATTAGATGTTGCCTATAATCACTTCAAAGAAGAAGGAGCCAAAAACCCACAGGAATTTATAGATGTATGGAATGAACTGCATCCAAAAAAGAAATTTGTAGAAAACCAAAAAGTATATTTTCACACATTTAGACGTATACTAATTTTTTGAGAAATACTCTGAATTGATATACAATTCAATCACATGATCAATAACTTCTTTAAACATTTTTTTTTCCAGTCTTTTTTTACATTCCTTGTTTTTATCCACTAATAATTTTATTGTGGTATTTAAATTTAAATTGTGTATATCTTGTATCCGTTTTATATACTCATATGTTTCTAGATCTAATGTTGTGTGAATCGTACGTTTTCTGACCATGTGATATAACATATTCAACTATATATATAAAAACGATTCGATGATAATGTATAAATAATTTCACTGCGTAGCGTAATATATTATGAAAGCTATAATAATTTTATTGGTTTTTGCTCTATTTTCATTAATAATTATAGATGCACAGCAAGGTTATAATACAAATGTTTTGTGTGATTTCACATATCCAGAATTAGAGCAATTCCTTATAAGTGATTCAACAAATGAATTTAAAATGAAATCCGACCGATTTATGACCACCACATTAAGTGAAGCTGCGTATACTCAAGGATACAATATGGGAATCGCAATACTAGGATCAAATCAAACATTCAAAACAGGACAACTTAGAATTATTAACTATGTTTATATAGACTCTGATTATATATTTATAAATCCACACAACGATATTTTAATATCATTAGAAGATATAATAATGAGAGACGAATATAAATACATAAAATTATATTCAAACGGAACTGAATTACCAGTTAATCTAAGAAACGAATCGTCTCAAAATGTAGAATTGTATGATTTACTATAATATATAAAAATATTATTATAGGTGCTATGTGAATGAATACATAAACACCTACTAAAAGGTACTATTACTGTGGTGTTTTTCGTCGTATAAGAGATGACGTTCCAGCATTGCCACCTACTCCGGCCATAAATGCAGCAAGTATACTAAAGAACGAAAGTTCAATGATTGTATACTGGTACAACATAGCAACCATAAATACAGTCACTAATGTTTGGACGAAATAAGTATATTTATATTCCATGTTGCGATCTGCATTTTTTGCATCAATAATTCCTGCTACGTGAAATGATAATGAGCCGAATGCTGCTGCGATTGCTAATGCAACATTTGGTTCTATAGATTCTAAGATTTCAATCACATTTTCACCTCCGTGGTGTATTTCATATATATGACCATACATATAATATCTATGTTCAAATTGAAGCCTCTGCCCAAAAACCGAATGTTTTAATTGTGACCAATCCAATAGCACTGGTTAGCTTGGCTCTCCCGTTGTATTGGCCTTCTATAGCAGGGATTGTGTATGAATAATGATAGTCTCCGGTTGCATCTTTAGTGAATGATAATCCATCAACATCTAAATCCCCATTTGGATCTTTAATTGATATTTCGGTTGTACTTGGGTCGGTTACTGCTCCTGTTTCCGGATTAGTGATACTCGCATCAATGTTAAAAGTTGCACCCGTGTATTTATCATCAAACGTATAATCAAGATTTATCATGGTGCCTCCGACAATATTAATGTGTATATTTCTGATTCTGACAAAACCAGAGTAAGCGGGAACGTAGTTTCTCCGGTCTCAAGCAATCCACCATACGGAACACAACCATAAGGAGCAACACCAAACATTAAGCTACCCCATTAACTCTTGCTATATTTGCAACAGAAACACCATTAATATGTGACGGGTTTGTAATACCGTTTATTATTCCAGTCCATCCTCCTGTGGGTGCTACATAATAATTATAAATAGGATTGGTTAATAAATTACAAAATTGGTTATCATATAATGTTTCAACATCCAATTTATCAATTGCACGATTATATATACTAATTAAATCAATTATACCATTAAAATATACTCCACCTGAATATCTATATAGTCCGATATTAGTATTTGCTGCAACACCATTGTCTAAACTTGAAAATGTTGTTGTAGTTGATTTAACAAGTATCCCGTTTTTATAAAAACACACGTTTGGTAAATCTACTGTAATTACAATGTGTTGCAATTCATCTATGACTATAATAGCAGTATCCGATGCAACCGTGGCTGCTGTGCCTGCCCACGCACGAAGTTCTAAGACCCCATTAGTAATTCTTATAATGTAATTATATGCTGGAGTATTTGTTCTTCCAATCACACCAAAATAATTACCTGTAACATTATCAGGTTTTAACCAAAATGAAAATGTTGCTTTAGTGGTTAAATGTAAACTTTTATCATTCCCTGCATCTACATAATCATTATTCCCATCATATTGTAAAGAGCCCCCACATTTTGAACCATCCCATCCTGAACTTTGAGAATTCACAGACATGTTTGTCAGTATGCCATGATTTCCCATTCTGGAAATGTCATATGCTTTGCTTCCTGAACCCTCATTAAACAACCAATATCCAACCAACCCCCTTGAAAGTGGATGTAATGGATTAATCCTTGTGCCTGGTTTTGGTTTTGTTATTAATGATGACATTGTGGATATAAGTTCCTATTTTTATACAGTTGTATACGCTATTATATGGTCAATTTAAGATATTGAATCCCCATATATAGCCATTGCTTTTATGTGTGCGTTGCATCCTGCAGCACCTTCGTGCTGGAAAATTATACGTACACGACCAATGGCAGTAAGATCAAGGGACACAACAAATTTATCTGCATCATTCCAGACAACACATGAATTACCAGTTGGTTTTGCTACTGTTAATCCATCAACAAGATTAATAGTTGGTGTTCCTGTTATTTCTTGACATCTGCCCCATTCACCGTCTACAACTACACTACCATCTTGTATATATAACAAATCATTAGCCACGAATCCAGTTGTACTTGCTACTGCTAATACTGTCTCACCGATAGGTTCAGTGGCAGTCATAGCTTCAGTGTCAGCAGTTGAAATTGTAGCATCAAACTCATAAACAGTAACCCAATCCTCATTACCACTTACCGCTCCTGACACTTGAACTAAGAATTCACCGGGATTTGTATTGGCAGTTGCCTCCACTGATGCGTGAAATAGCAAAAGTGTTGCTGCGAGTTTTGTAGATACATCTAATGCAGAACCNNGATATCGTAGCTATGATTAATTCCTCCTGTTATGTTATTGTGTGGCCGAAATATTTCAATATTCTGGCCGTATCATTATTCCATTCACTGATATAGATATCAGCAAGTGCTTCTATCATTGCGTTTGTTGGTGAGGTCCCCACAGTCACGTTTCTAATTATTTCAACAGTGTCACCTGCGATAATTGAATCGTGTTCTGTTTGCGTGATATTAGATGGCGCTGTTCCCACTTCTAATATAGTTGAACCTGTCATCTCACTTTCGATACCACATGCCTTCCAGCTTAAGCCTACTGTGTTGTTGCCCGTTGGTGTTGCAAAATGTATTGCTATTTCATAGCTTTGGTTATTATCTGATTTTAAGACGTGCACTTTTGACATTTTAATTACCCCATATTGTTTATTTGTATCAACTTAATTCTATATATGTGCTGTCGGGCCTGAAAAGCATTCTATCAACGTCTAATGACGTACCGATAATTTGTACTGTATGGCCCGATGTGGACGGAATCGTATGAGTTGGAACATCGACACCGACATAAACTTTACCAAGTGTCGTGAAATTCCATGTAGCATCATATGCAGTGCCGTAAAGCAACAAATTACCTGATGCATCTGCGGTTATTGTAGCAACTGCCATGGCTTCAATCGGACATTCAGCACTTGAAGCAATCGCAGAACTGCCTTTCCACCATTTGCCATCGCTTTTCATATACAACAAATCACCAAAAGCCACGTTTTCACCTACCGTATCAACAGTTGTTATTCCCTCGTATGTGTGATCTACTGGTAAAGCATTATCAAGTTCTATAGATTTGTTAGTTAAAGTTTGCGCTGCTGCTAATCCAACAATTGAATCATCTGATATATCTGTTGATAGTTGTGCTAATGTGCAAGCATTATGAGAATCAAGATCATGTGATTGTGGTGGATTTGAACCGGTCACGTCTGCACCGTCTGCAACATTAAGAAGTGTTCTTACCTGATTAGCAGTTAAGGCGGTAATAACGCCTGCTGTTATTCGACCTACTAATGTCTGTTCGGCGACAGTTAATGCCTCTGGTGTATCGTTTGAATCCGCTTTTATAATCGTATTGGCATTGAATAGAGCTTGGGTTACTCTCGCTGTAATCTGCGTTTGTGCATTCGATGAAAGAGAATTAATATACTGGAATTCAGCGTCTGATACTGTACCGTCTGCTATTTGTGTGGCTGCATGCTTGTGGATCGTACAAGCGTTTCCATCAGTCAGGTCGGTATGATGGGCATTAGTCAAATGATAATAATCATCTGCTGCACCACCCTGAATCCCCCCAAGATCATTATGACTTGATGGACTCGAAACAGGGAACAGTGTTTCATATGCTGATACAATCGATGTGAAAGAAGATGCATTTTTAAGAATGATGACTTTTGCTGCCAGAATAGCAAGTTTATCTATACAATCCGGCAACGAACTTGGCAAGCTTGCGTTTTCTGCCTGGGTTATTGTATAGTTGCCACGGCCGTAAATAGATTTAAGATCACCACCACAACCACAAACGAATATCCAATGCACACCATATCTACCGGTTCCTAGCTCGGTTAGGTTAGTCCCATTATCATAATGAGTATTATCAATTTGTGCATTGTCTGAATTGTCCCATACTCCAGCAGTATGATACCATCTTGTTATTGTATCGGCTACTGATGTATCCTGTGCAGCACTTGCCAATTGATTATTTCCAAGATACAAAATGCCTGCTGTCGATGCAAGATTCCGTGTTCCTGTTTCAGATATTACCGCACCATCGGCATGTTGTACGCCACGATATACTAATCTTTCATGTGTTCCACGGTCATGATCTGTAATTTTGTTTCCAGAATTAATAATTTTAACGTCGGTTCCATCTCTGCAAACTCTACCAAGTGTGAACTGTCTATACTGTTCGATAGTAGTTCTGTCTATAGTAGCTGCTATAACCGGACTTCCAGCATTATAATCTATATAAACGTAACTCACTTGTCCATCAGTCAAAGAAAAGTTTAATGATGCGTCCCAATCAAACGATTTGGTTTCAGCCATCACAGAATCAGCTATTTTGATTATTCCGGTTCCTGCAGCTATATCGATCTGTCCTGATCCAGAATCAGTTATTAATCCGCCTGTTATGATTCCAGATGATTTTAAATCCACGAAATCCTGCGCATCGTCATAAGTAGGTGATCCTATGGTACTTACTGCTATCTTCGTGGCTTCGATGGCTGCGTTTGAACTGACATCATCATTGACAATTACGCCAGATGCTATAGCCGTGACGCCATCGCCTACGCTGGTAACGTCTCCACTATGATTAGGATGAACATAAGCATTCGCACTGGTATCAACTGTCCCCAACTTCGTCTTTTCAGCATTAGTATACGCATTTGTGTCTGCCTCTGCTTCATAAAGTGCTTTTATTTCTGCTCCGGTTTGATCTGCCGTGGCTCCATCTTCTACATTCAAGATTGTTCTTGTTTGGGCTGCTGTCAGGTCCTCCGGGTCCCCAGCTCCCCCGGTTGTCCTGCCTTTTATTGTATCTGTTGCCACGTTGGCTAGTTTTGCATTAGTAACAGCATCATCAGCAATAGTTAGAGCTCCTGAACCAGTCACTTCTCCCGTGTGTGTAGCATTGGTTTCCTTTGCAGTATTGAGACCTATTGCGGCATCTATGGTTTCTATTTTGTCACGGATTGCGTTTTTAGTTGCAGGGTCTGAATTTGAATCCCATGATGTAGCATTATAAGCGGTATCATCAGGAGCATTATGATGAGCGTCTGGTAATGCTGTGTGTGTTGTGATATCGTCGTCTATTTCGGTTGAAATATCAGAATATGATTTATTGCCTCCTGCATCATATAATTCTCCTGCAGTATCAACACGACCATTATTGGAAGGATCATAAGTGGCCTTGAGCATATCACCGCCACCGGCAGGCGTACCCCACGTACCATTGTCTTTGAGATAATCGCCCACATTCGTACCTTTCGGAGTTAGACCATGCCGTGTAGTATCAAAATCAAGATCTGTGTTATCATCTGGCGTGCCAAAATCATCTAATTTTATGAGTGGAATGTCTGTTATTGTTTTTGCAGTGACACCCAAAAACATTTTATAAGTAGCTGATGCCGTATTTTTGGTCGTGGCAGATGTACTTTCAACTGCTCTTGTCACCGTTAAAGTGTCTGTTGATCTGGTAATAACTCTGCAAATTTCAACATTAGGATCATCCGCAGGATTTGGATAGTTCGTGGAATCATAATATACTAAATTAAATTCACCGCTTACAGCGGGATCAGGTAGCCTGACACCGTGGCCAGTGGAAAGAACAATAGAAGTAGCACTGGCATCATAACCAGTTGAAACCGTTACAAAACCAAAGTTTTTAGCAGGATCCATTCAATAATCCCCCCAACTATTTACCGTTTTTCTGTTTTGTCTTTCGTCTGGGTGGTAGATTAATTTTAGTATCTGACTTTTCTTCTTTTACAGTTTTCTTTTTTGTTTCATTATTTGTTTCTAGTTGTTCTTTGACTTGATCTGGTTTCGACGCAAGCTTATTTTCTTTTGCTTTGGCTTCTTCAATAGCCTCACGTCTTTTTCGCCGTCTGGTTTTAAATTTCATGGAAAAAATAGAAACCGGATATTACCCGGCTTCGTGTTTGTGTTTACGAAATTACACTTGTCACTTGATAGATAGACATATTCAAACTTGAACTGTTCAAGTGCACTGGTGCAACCGCTTGTCTAAATACATCCATCTGGTACATTGTGGCACCAATTGGGCCATCATCCCACTCACGTACTTTAACTGGACCATTACCAACAACGGCGGGCATACCGTTTGATGCTCCGACAAGAATAGACTTTGTAGTAACATTATCATTGACATATATGTCTAATTCAAGCCCTGGGACTTTTGATGCTGATCCAGCTGCTTCGGATGGAACATATGCTGCTGTAGTCTCCATAAATTCATTCTGAAGGTATGCAGTATATACCGCAGACGGCATTACTACGAAATCGGCTTTATATGGTCTAACCCCAACTGCAGCAGTAGCAAGATCAATTAATGGGTTATTAGATGCGTCATCCCATGCCCCACCAGTTCCGCTTGTCTGTGGTGATGTTTCGAA
>LGVF01306227.1_pt1 | contig 19170 bp, 16 predicted proteins | sample 469901 | NCBI WGS metagenome assembly LGVF01 (sample SAMN03893561, study PRJNA290197) | marine sediment metagenome | material: sediment; isolation source: combined push core samples #3730, #5133, and #5579 collected at Hydrate Ridge | place: Pacific Ocean: Hydrate Ridge
GTTTAGCCGGTGTCGCAGCCAGACGAGCCGCAGACGATTCACCCACCAGGCACAGCGTCTTCCGTGGGATCGGCAGGCCCATCTCAACTTCTGGACAGACCGGCACATAGTTCACGAAAAGCCTCAGAGTATCGCGCAGGTAACAATTAAGCGGATGACCGTCATCATAGCGAACATTTTGCCCGAGCAGACAACTGCTGGTGCCAAGACGAACCTTATCCATAGCCTCATCCTTCTTTTTGAGGGTCGCCAAAACATTCTGATTAGAGTAAATTGTAGCAGAGAGCCTAATGGCAACAGGCTCAGGAGCCTCATCCCACGAACCGATGGTGCCACACAATTCTATTTCAGGAAAAACCGATGGTTAAAGATCCTGCCAACTGCCGCAAACAACTGACCGGACTGGTCCGAAGGGATACCTTTCTTAATCAGGCCGACCAGCGTCCCCTGCTCGACAACCTACTTGCCGCTATAGACACCACGGTCAAGAAAGCCCTGGAACAGGCCGGGGAGCAACTGAACAAAACCGGGCAGCAACTGGATGACGAACTTATAGAAACAGCTGCTCAGTTGCATAAAGCGGTTGAACAACTCGCCGAAGAGTTTAGCGCCGTTCTCAATGACGAGGCCCTGAGCCCGGAAGCGATGTCCCGGCTGGGCCGCTCCACCGAGGCCCGCATCCTCTGGCTCTACGACCGGGTTCGCAACCGACTCGACAAAGCTCTGCGAAGAATCGCCCCTAAAGGTCGCCCTCTCAGCGACCTTATGCAATCATTAGCAGATGCCTGGTCTCAATCCTGCCGGGAACTGCCAGAGGAATTGCTGCTGATCCTGGATCGTCAGCAAGAAAACCAAGTGGCCGGGCGTTCCATCTGGCAGATCGAGGGACCTCGCGTACTCGATCAGGCCTGCACCGGACACGGTTTTTTAACCAGCCGTCTACTTTATCTCCGCCTGCGCCAGCAACTGCGCCGCCGCTACAAAACCCTTCGCTGCGAACCCTGCGAAACCCTCAATCGTCACCTGCCCGCACCCCTGCAAAAAGAACCTCCCGCCGCTCTTTTGCAATACCAGAAAGCCTACGAAGAAACTACCGGCGCCTTTGCCGACCTGTGGCGAAACCTGCGGTTCAACCTGGAAACTGCCGCCGAAGATTGCAGTCAACTTGCATCGGAGATGAGCAGTAAGGAACCGGACCCCTCAGCCAGCCAACGGCTGGAAGAGACGGCCCGAGTGGTCAGCGACACCCTGACGCGAGCTGCAGAGCAACTGGCAACGGTCACCGTTCCCCTTAAACAGGCGGGGCAGCAACTGCTGGCTGACCTGGATCACGACCGCAGCGAAATTCTTGCCCTGATTCCTCGGGACCTGCAACGGGAATTGAGTTGGCAGGAACGGGCACAGCACAACCAGCGGCGGCTGGCCCGCGCCTGGCGGCGCTGGTGCGAACATGGCCGAAAAAAACTAGATCAACCGCGTCACGCACTGACCGACTGGCTGGAAAAAGCGACCGCTTTCGGCCAGCACTTTTCAGGTAAGGGGAGCAGACCTCTGGGACGGGAGGAGACTCTGCAAAATCTCTCTAATTTACCAACCCCGGAGAAAATCATGGCCCGCGCGGCAACTCTGCCTCCGGTCTGTCGTCGGCTATTCACCATCGGGGCTCTAAAAAACCGGGAATTTCTGGTCGGCAAAGAAGGCCATCTGGAATCTTTACGGGAACTGTTTCACCTCTGGCAGAAAGGCAATCTGTGCAGCGTAGCGGTGGTCGGCCCCAACGGCAGCGGTAAAACCTCTCTGGTCAACTGCTTTCAAAGCGAACTCGGTAATCAGATTCCAGTTCATCGGCTGGATATTGATCGCCGCCTACGGGGCGAATCCCAGCTCATCGAGTTGTGTAGCCAATGGTTTGAACTACCCTCTGTACCTAAAAATCTGATCGACCTTGAAGAGCAACTACGCCAGTTGCCCCCCGCTGTAATCATCATCGAAAACATCCATCGGCTGCTGCTGCGAAACACTGGCGGCCTGGAAAGCATTCGAGCCTTCTTAGGTCTGGTACTGGCCAGCCGCCGCCAACTGTTGTGGGTGATCACTTGCCGCAAATATCCCTGGCAGCGCATGCAGCATCTACTGCAGGTCGACCGTTANNAAATGCGCGATGCGTTACTGCTGCGGCTACAGACCAGCAGTTATCCTGCGAAATTTTTAAAACATGACAGTGGCAAGGCCATGAAGAAAACCGGTTTGGACCAGAATTCTTTGCAGGAACGATTTTTCGCTGATCTGTTTGCTGCCAGCCGGGGCAACATGCAGGCCGCTCTCTACTACTGGCTACTGTGTCTCGACTATGACAAGACCCTTGAGAGCCTGACCGTCCGACCTCTGGGGAAACTCGACTACAGCTCGCTTCGCTCCCTCGACCGCCAGCAATTCTATACCTTGGCGGAAATCATTGCCCATGGCGAGCTGAACGCCGATGAACATGCGTCCATATTCGCCTGTGATTCTCTTCGCAGCCGAATGTTACTCGACCACCTGGTTCAGCTTAATTTGCTGGTATTCGAGTCAGGAGATAATGGTGCCGGCCGTTATCAGCTCAATCCGCTGTTTTTTGCGCCGGTGACTGCCACTCTCGAAGGCCGCAATATCCTTCAATAGGCCGCCGAAGGAGTCGTTATGAAAGACCTGCAACTGCCACCTCTGCCGGATTTCGTCAGCCAGCACCTCTCGGGAGGTCGCCTGCTGATCAGTCTGCTGATCATCGTCCTCACCGTCGCCGGCCTGTGGCTTCTGCGGCGGGTGCTCAATGCCTTGGCCGCCCGTTTCAGCCGCCACAGACTGCTGATCTCCGGCCTTTTCCCAGTTTTACGCCTGTTGAGCTGGATCTCTGCGGCAGCCTACATCCTCTTTGTCATCATCCACCCACCTCTGAATACGCTTCTGGCCGTATCCGCATCGGCCGGCCTGGCCCTGGGATTAGGAGCACAGGACCTGATCCGTAATATTGTGGCTGGCATCCTGATTCTTTTTGAGCGGCCCTTTCACGTTGGCGACATGATCCAGGTCGGGGAGCATTACGGCGAGGTGGTCAACATCGGCCTGCGTTCCGTACAGATCCGTACCTTTGAAGACTCGGTGGTAACCTTTCCCAATGCCCTGGTTCAAACCCAGGCTGTGAGCAACGCCAACGCCGGCCAACTCAATGAAATGGTGGTGGTGCGGTTTCATCTTCCGGCGGAAGTTCCGGTCGGTCCGGTCAAAGAGCTTGCCTGGGAAGCTGCCGCCTGTTCGCCCTATGTACACCTCGGCAAACCGATCTCAGTGCTGATCGAAGACCGCTTCGACTACCGGTTTTTGACCCTGTTCACCATCAAAGCCTATGTACATGAAATTCGCTTGGAGCGGGTTCTAGCCAGCGACATCCTAGAACGAGTTAAACAGGCGTTGCTGGAACAGGGTCTACCAGTCCCGGCGGGGAGCCATCCGTCACCCTCGGAGAAAACGGTCTGTGTCAATCCCTAAGGACTCTGAAAGACAGACAGCCCCCCACATTCCCCACGTTGTCGGACAAAAATCAGGATCCTAGACATATGCAGCTGGCATCACCCACATGATCGTCACCCACTGCGGTGAGGCGATTATCGCTGACGAAGCCGCTGCCTATCGCCAACTGGAAGCCAAAGCGGATAGGCTGAATATCAGCCTGATTATCGCCCATGACGGTTTATGTCGATCGCTTAACTGAAAGATGCAATAGGGAAAGGAAAGGTGGCAAAACGGCTGGGGTCATGCTGGTTTTCTGACGGATTATTCGGAAGGTATTCAGGGGAGGTTAGACAGAGTGTGTTTCTACTTCGTAACGTCTGGCAGGAACATATTTAATAAAAAAGCGGGCCTTTCGGCCCGCTTCGATCAGTCTACATAAAATCAAACTTTTTCATTCGATACCGCAGAGCATCGATACCCAGATTGAGCAGCTTGGCGGCCTTGGACTGGTTACCTTCGGCCAGCTCCAGAGCCTGGCGAATCAGCTCCCGCTCCACATCCTCAATATCGATCCCTTCAGGAGGCAGACGAAAATTAAGGGGCCCGACCTGGCCACCAACAGTCTTATCAACCATTTCCCGCGGCAGGTTCTCCACCAGTAACTGATCCTCGCATTCGAGGATCACCGCTCGCTCGATGACATTTTTAAGTTCGCGAATATTGCCGGGCCAAGGATATTCCACCAGGATCTTCTCTGCCATTCGCGAAACACCGCTAACCTGCTTGCCAAACTCCCGATTGAACTGGTTGATAAAATACTCGGCCAGTACCGGAATGTCTTCGCGGCGCTCCCGTAGCGGGGGCAGCTGAATAGGGATGATGCTGATTCGATAGTAGAGGTCGCTGCGAAAAGACTCATCCTCCATAGCCTTGATCAGGTCTCGATTGGTGGCGGAAATGATCCGCACATCTACCTTAACGTCCCGGGTGCCGCCAACGCGGCGAAAGGCGCGTTCTTCCAGAATCCGTAGCAACTTGACCTGCATGGCCGGACTCATATCACCGATCTCGTCGAGGAATACCGTGCCACCGTCGGCCAGCTCGAACAACCCCTTTTTCTGCGTCTTGGCGTCGGTGAAAGCCCCCTTCTCATAACCCATCAGCTCGCTTTCGAGCAGGGTTTCCGGTACAGCGGAGCAGTTGATGGCCATAAAGGCCTGGTCCGCACGGGAACTTTCGTAATGAATCGCCTGAGCGACCAGCTCCTTGCCGGTGCCGCTCTCGCCCTGAATAAGGACCGTGCCGGCCTCGCTGCGAGCCACCTTGCCCACGACGCTTAAAACCTGTTTCAGAGCACGACTGTTGCCGATGATGTTCTCAATACCGTGGCCTTTGCCGCTAGTCGATCGCAGCAACTCCACTTCCCGTTTAAGCTGATCGGTTGCCAGAGCCCGGTCGACAGTGAGAACCAGCTCGTCCACCTCGCAGGGACGTTTCAGACACTCGAAGGCACCGAGGCGCAGTGCTTCAGCTGCGATATCCGCACCATCGACGGGGGCCACCAACAACACATTCAGGGCTTCGTCCTGACTGCGCACTTGGCGCAACAGCTCCAGGCCGCTGATATCGGGCAACTGTTGATCAATAAGCAACAGGTCGACCGTCTCCAGCTCGAGCCGTTTCAACGCCTCTTGGCCGCTGTGCAGGCTGCTCACTGCATAACCGCGCTCTGCGAGCAGAGCCCTTACAGCCTGGCAACGGGTTTGATCCTCATCCACCAGCAACACGTTTCGCTTGCGCACCATAGCTCTCTTCGTTTCGCCGTAGGCTATTTACGAGCCAGAGTCCGTTCAGCCGCTTCCACCAAATGGGCAGCGGTGAGACCGTAATGGGCCAGCAGTTCTTCAGCAGTACCTGACTGGCCGAACTCGTCACGCAAACCGACTCGCTCAACAGGCACCGGGCAACCTTCGGCCAGAGTTTCGCAGACCGCTCCGCCCAAACCACCGATCACCGAATGTTCCTCGGCGGTAACAATCGCCCCTGTTTCCCTTGCCGCCTTGAGAACCAGATCGATATCGATGGGCTTGATGGTACCGAGATGCACCACGCGGGCCGAGATGTTTTCTGCGGCCAGAATGTCCGCGGCCAACAGAGCTTCGGCAGTCATCAGCCCAGTGGTGATGAAGGTCAGGTCGCTGCCGTCCCGCAGGGTTACCCCCTTGCCGATGGTAAAGTCGCAATCCTGATCGAAGACCACCGGCACCTTGCCACGACCGAGACGTACGTAAACCGGTCCATCATAGGCAGCCGCAGCGCGAATGGCAGCGCCTGTCTCCGGACCATCGGCCGGGCAGAGCACGGTCATTTTCGGCAGACTGCGCATAATGGCCAGGTCCTCCACCGACTGATGGGAACCGCCGTCTTCACCGACGGTGATGCCGCCGTGGGTGGCTACGATTTTAACGTTCATCCCGGGGTAGGCGACGGACTGGCGAATCTGCTCGAAAGCCCGTCCGGCGGCAAACACAGCAAAGGTCGAAGCAAAGGGGATCATGCCCCCGGCCGCCAGGCCCGCGGCCATACCGGTCATGTTGGCCTCGGCAATACCGGCGTTGAAAAAACGCTCGGGGAACTCTTTGGAAAACAACTTGGTCTTGGTCGAACCGGACAGATCCGCATCGAGCACTACCACTTTACTGTTTTCCCGACCCAATTCCACCAGCGTCTGGCCGTAAACGTCTCTGGTTGCAATCTTTTCGCTCACTGCTACCCTCTTTTCTTTATAAATACTTGCGGTCTGACCGCAAAGAATCCTGTTCTCAAATTAACGGCCCACAGGGGCCATCCCAGCAATCGACTCAGCGCAGAGCCAAGGCCGCCAGGGCTCGCTCCAGTTCATCATCATTCGGAGGCACGCCGTGGTAACTGGCCTTGTGCTCGAAGAACGAAACTCCCTTGCCCTTCACGGTGCGAGCAATGATCGCCGTCGGCCGTTCAGTCTCCGCCTCGGCTTCATCAAAGGCCCGGCTGATGGCTTGAATATCGTGGCCGTCCACCTCCAGCACATGCCAGTTGAAAGCCAGGAACTTCGGACCCAGCGGACCAACATTCATTACATCTTCGGTGGCACCGTCGATCTGCAATCCGTTCTGATCGATAATGGCGCACAGATTGCCAAGCCCGTAATGGGCTGCGCTCATAGTCGCTTCCCAGACCTGGCCTTCTTGAACCTCGCCATCGCCGAGCAGGGTGTAGACCCGGGATGGCCGGGAGGCCAACCGCGCTGCCAGGGCTAAGCCTACGGCCTGGGATATCCCCTGGCCGAGGGAACCGGTGCAGACATCCACCCCCGGGGTCTTGTTCATGTCGGGGTGGCCCTGCAGGTGGCTACCAAAGCGGCGCAGGGTCTTGAGATCTTCCCGGGGAAAATAGTCACAACCGGCCAAGCAGGCGTAGAGAGCCGGAGCTGCATGCCCCTTCGAGAGCACGAAGCGGTCCCGGTCTTCCCAGGCAGGATTGCTCGGATCGTGGCGCATCCGCTGATAATAGAGGACGGTCATGACATCGATGGCCGACAAGCTGCCGCCGGTATGCCCCGACTGAGAGGTATGGAGCATCTTGAGGATTTCCACCCGAAGGTGCCGGGCGGTCTCTTCCAGTTCGCGGATTTGCTGATCTGTCAACATCTGACGAAAACTTCCTTTCCTGGTTGCTGGCCTGCCTTCTACTGGCAGGCCGGTACGGCAAACGACCAACGGTCGCGGCCAAAAATCGATGAGCAAAGCCTTGGTAAATGCTCTGCGAAGCTCCTTGGATGGGCGCTGAAAATCAGACAGGCATTCCTACCCGTCTAGATTTTGGTAATTCTAAGGGTCTATGGCTCAAGCGGTGCTAAAAAAGCCACGAATGGATGCCTCAGCCCGCTGTTAATGAAGCTGATAGCGACTGTCGTTTCCAGACAGATAGGCAAACACCAGGTCGTCGATATCGATGGGCAGTTCCGCCGCCTCCTGTGGTTCCGGCTCGGCAGTGTCCGCCTGTTCCCTGGACGGGGAATCCTGGGCAGGAGCCGATGCGACCAGGGCGGCAATGGTTTCATCAAATTCGCCACTGCGCAGTCGCCGCAGCATCTCCTTATGCTGCTCCTGCATGCGACTCTCGACCTGCTGACTGAGATCGACAAGGCCGAAAAGCTCATCGTAGGACTGCTTCTGCGAGCCGAGCACCGTGCCACCGCGAAACAGTTGAGTAACGATGCGCGGATTTTTTTGCCCGCCATCTTCAGTCTGGATATGGAAGGTTTCGCCTTTATAACGAAAGTTGTGATTAAATCCGCCAACCATAGGTCATTACCCCGCTAGAGGAAAAAGNNGAACTTCACATTTCCTGAGCTATTTTTTCAACAACAGCTTGATTTTATCCACCGCTTCGAGGGCATCTTTCGCATAAAGATCGGCACCGATTGAATCGGCATACTCCGGAGTCACCACCGCCCCGCCAACCATGGTGAAGACCTTAACCCCAGCTTGGCGCAGGGCCTCAATGGTTACTTCCATTTGTTGAATGGTGGTGGTCATCAGGGCCGACAGACCGACGGCATCGACCTGAAGCTCCTGGGCCTGCTCGACGATGGTAGCGGCCGAGACATTTTTGCCCAGATCGATAACTTCGAAACCGTGGTTTTCGAGCAGGGTACAGACGATATTTTTGCCAATATCGTGGATATCCCCTTCCACCGTGGCCATGAGGATCCGACCGAGACCGACCGCCTCTTCATCCGTCAACTCCTGCTTAAGACGGCCGAAGGCACTTTGCATGGTCTCTGCCGAGAGCATGACCTGGGGCAGAAAGACCTGATTGGCGCCGAACCGGCGACCGACTTCCTCCAGTCCCATCATCAATCCTTCGTTGCTGATCTGGCTGGCACTCAGACCTTCGGCCAAAGCCGTTTCGATCAACTCCACCACGCCATCCTGGTCGCCCTTGATAATAGCCGCGGCCAACCGCTCGCGAATGGTTGCCTGCTCGCCCAACGCCGCTGCCGGCGTTTGAGTGGCCTGCACATCGCTGTAGGCGGCAATATAAGCTTCGGCCCGCAGATCCTTGCCGAGCAGCACCATAGCCGAGCGATAGGCGTCCATCATCGCCGCATCCTTGGGATTGATGATGGCGGCACCGAGGCCCGCTTCCATGGCCATGGCGAAAAAGGTCGCGGACAGAATCGGCCGGCAGGGCAGACCAAAAGAGATATTGCTAACCCCCAGCACCGTGGCCAGACCAAGGCGCTCTTTAACCAGACGCAGGGTATGGATGGTTTCCATGGCCCGCTTCTGCTCGGCGGAGACGGTCAGGGTCAGACAGTCGACAATGACGTCCTCGCGGGACAGGCCGGCCAGCAGAGCCGCAGCTAGAATGTCCTCGGCTACCGCCAATCGCTCAGCAGCCGTTTCAGGAATGCCGCCGCCATCCAGCGCCAAACCGATGACCGCCGCGCCGTATTTGGCAGCCAGGGGCAGAACCGCCTTAAGACTCTTTTCCTCGCCATTTACCGAGTTGATCAGCACCTTGCCGTCGGCGACCTTAAGGGCGCGTTCCAGAGCTGAGGGATCGGAGGAATCGAGTACCAGCGGCTGGGCGACCACACCGGCCGCGGCCAGCACCGCCCTCTCTAGGGCAGCCGGCTCGTCGACGCCGGGAGCGCCGCAGTTAAGGTCGAGCAAATGAGCACCAGCAGCCACCTGTTCCTGGGCTTCGCGGCGAACGTAAGCTGTCTTGCCGTCACGCAGCTCGGCGGCGTAGGTCTTGCGGCCGGTGGGATTGATGCGCTCGCCGATAATAGCGCAGGGCGCCTCGCCGCCCACTTCCGTCACCGCCGTGCGGCTCGAAAGAAAGCAGCGCCGTGGTGGAGGAGTCCAGGACTGATCCCTGCCCTCCAGAGCTTCGCTCATGGCCTGAATATGGGCCGGCGTGGTGCCGCAGCAACCGCCAACGACCCGCACGCCGAGGGCGATCATTTTCTCGTGGTAAGCGGTCATCTCAGCGGGAGTCGCGTTAAAGACCGTTTCGCCGTCAATGAGCTGCGGCAGTCCGGCATTGGCCTGAGCGATGAGGGGCCGGTTGGTCACTTGACGCATCTGCTCCAGCACCTCAAAGATTCCATCCACACCGAGGCCGCAATTGGAACCGATAACGTCGACCTTCAGAGCATCGAGGGTTACCGCAGCAGCCTGCGGCGAGGTGCCGAGCACTGTGCGGCCACCGTCCTCAAAGGTCATCAGGGCCATGACCGGCAGATCGGAGAACTCCCGGCAGGCGATGACCGCGGCCCTTAACTCGGCAATATCGAGAAAGGTTTCCAAGGTAATCAGATCGGCTTTGGCGGCGGCAAAAGCCCGCACCTGCTCGCCAAACACCTCGACCATCTCGTCGAAGGAAGCGTCACCGACCGGCTCAAGAAAACGTCCGGTCGGCCCCATGGAGGCCGCGACGAATCCTTCCGCCCCCACCGCTTTACGGGCCAATTCCACTGAACGGCTGTTAATTTCGGTGACCCGATCGGCCAGACCGTAATGAGCCAGCTTGATGCGACTGCCACCAAAACTGTTGGTCACGATGATATCGGCACCGGCTTCGGCATATTCGCGATGAATACCCGTCACCACCTCGGGGGCGGCCAGGTTCATCTCTTCGGGACAGCCTCCGGGCTTCAGGCCTCGCTCCTGCAGCAGAGTCCCCATGGCGCCATCCAGTACGAGCACCCGCTCTTGCAGCGCGGTACGAAAATCCATCATTCTTGTTCCCTTTCTGACAACGGCATGGATTCTTCGACAGCGTCCAGCATCTGTTCCACAGGCAAGGCCTGCTTCGGTTGGCTGGTAAATCGGAAATCGGCGCTAATCGGCTGGCGCAGATCAACGTGTCCCTTGAGGCTGGTCACAGCCTCGCCCTCTACCAGAATGCGTAACTGACGAATATAGGGGAAATTCTCTGCCAGGGTGTTGACCAGCCCATAGGCGGTAAAGAGTTCCGAAACGCTGCCGCCGGGATGGCCGCTGATCAATTCGCGGCTGAAATCGGCCGTCGCCAGACCATCCTGTTCGGTTATAGATAGCATCCGGGTCTGGGCCGGAAGGATCGGCACCAGATCGCCGATGGGACCGTCGATGAGAGCCTGCAGAGTCGTCTCAAGACAGGCTTGACCATCCTGGCATCCCGAGATCTCGCGGGTTTCGGCCAACAACACGACCCCGGCCGGATCGCCGAAATAGAGAACCACATCCCGCAGGCCTGCCGGCTCCGACTGGTCAGTGACCGTGGGAATCTCCGCGGGATGGGTCTTTATCCAGTATTTGCGCCCGATCAAACCGCCAAAAACCAACAGGATCAGAACGAAAGCGAGCAGCAGCAGGCGATCCTTGGCAAACGGTAGCTTCATCTTTCGTCCCCTTCTTCGGTATCCGCAGCAATGATACAATTAAACACTGCTTAAAAGTTTTGATGTATTCGCAAAAACTTATAGGATGGTCAAGCAGCAGAACTGACTTATTGAAACGCCATCAAGTTTAGCATAAGGCCAAGCCCTTTATTTCCCGCTACGGTTCCAAATTGACCTGGGTTACATCGTGCAACTCGGCGCCGACAAAAGCGCCGCCGACCCGCTTGAAACGGGTCGACTCATCGGTCACGAAATAACGCGGCGGCAGTACTCCGCTACACCGCAAGACCTTTCGCTTTCCGAGCAGATCGGCCACCAGATGGGCGGTCTCTGCCGCCGAATCGATGAGCTGCACCTGCGGACCGAGAATCCGCTGCAGGGTCTTTTTTAGCAGCGGGTAGTGAGTACAGCCCAGCACCAGGGTGTCGATATTTTGCGCGATCAGCGGCGCCAGATATTCCCGCGCGGCCAGGTGGGCAACCTCATGATCGGCCCAGCCTTCTTCGGCCAGAGGCACGAACAGGGGACAGGAGGCGGCAAAGACCTCGATCTGGGAATCGACGGCGCGAATCGCCCGACTGTAAGCACCACTGCGAATCGTGCCTTCGGTGCCAACGACCCCGACCCGACGGTTTTTAGTAACAGCCGCCGCCTTGCGAGCACCGGGTTCAATCACCCCGATCACCGGCAGGCTAAAGCGCTGCTCGAGGACATCAATAGCTACCGCCGAAGCGGTATTGCAGGCCACTACCAGCATCTTGACCCGCTGTTGCACCAGAAACTCCGCTGATTCCTGAGCATAACGAAGTACCGTGCCGGGGCTTTTAGTGCCATAGGGCACCCGTGCCGTATCGCCCAGATAAAAGAGTTGCTCCCCGGGCAAAACCTGCAGCAACGCCTTAAGTACGGTCAGGCCACCGACTCCCGAATCGAAAATCCCTATAGCTCGTTCAGGCACACTCTATCATCCTAAATTGCAAGATTAAATTAAAAGAGCATGGTAGGTGAATTCGGCCCACAAAGTCAAGGCTGCAAGCTTTTTCAACCTTTGATTTTTAACGGTTTTTTGATACACTGTGGGCTTATATTTCGAATCAGGCTTTTCTAGTTGGCCAAAGGGATCTTATCATGGACTTTTCATTCGTCACAGGATGGCTGCAACACCTGCAAACCGAACAAGTGATGAGTTTTCTTGGAGAGCTGAACATTGGCGAACTAATCTACAACCAATGGTTCCTCGGGGGCCTGGCCCTGGTCACCCTGATTACTATATATTTACGTCGCTATGCCCTGCTGGCCACGATTCTGGCCCTGGTCGGATTCGCCATCTTGGTCGATTACACCCTGCAGCAAGGCACTGCGGTCGAAAACATCATGTCCGACACCCTGCTGGTATTTGTCGGCGGTGGCCTGGTACTTATTTTCGCCGTCATCTATCTACTTTTCATTCGTCACGATTGATGGCGTTGCAAAAATTCCGCCCTTCGGCGTTACGGTGTTTTTTCAAGACCTCGACATACGGATGTCTGTCTTCACCCTTGAAAAAGCACCAAGCCTTGAAGGACAAAAATTTTGCTTAGCCATCCAATAATCTCATTCCGAAAGCCTCTCGATTGACTGCCGTGCCTAAAACCTCGCTATCCCCAGTCGGATTTACCACCACCATCCCCCTGGAAATTCTTCTTGCCGCCGGTCGCCAACCGGTCGACCTGAACAACGTCTTCATCACCGATCCCGCTTGCCACGACCTTATCGATGAAGCAGAAATGGCGGGTTTTCCCCGCAACATCTGCGGCTGGATCAAAGGCCTGTACGGGGCGACCCTGCGCCAAGGCATTCAGGAAATCATTGCCGTCACCGAGGGGGACTGCTCCAACACCAAGGCATTGATGGAGGTGCTGCAGCTGCACGGCGTCACTACGACTCCCTTTGCCTTTCCCTACGATCGTTCGGTGGTCAGCCTAACCCATGAGATCAATAAGTTGGCCGACCATTTCGGCGTCAATGCCGAACAGATCGAAGAGGCTCGCCAACGACTGAACCAGGTACGCCGCAAGGTCCATGAGATCGACCGGCTGACCTGGCAGGAAAATCGGGTGAGTGGCGAGGAGAATCACTATTTTCAAGTCTGCACCTCGGACATGAACGGCAATGTGGATGCCTTTGAGGCTGAAGTCGACACCTTTCTCGATCAGGCCCGCGCGCGCCAGCCGAAAACCGGCAATCTGCGACTGGCCTACATGGGCGTACCACCCATCTTCACAGACCTCTACCAGGTGTTGGAGGAAAGTGGCGGTCAAGTGGTATTCAATGAGACTCAACGCCAATTCTCCATGCCCTACGCAACGGATTCACTCATCGAGCAGTACCGGCGCTATACCTACCCCTACGACATCTTCGTCCGCCTGGCCGACATCGAAGAAGAGATCGCCAAACGGCAGGTCGATGGCATCATCCATTACGTGCAGTCCTTCTGTTTCCGGCAGATCGAAGACCTTATCGTGCGGCAGCGCTTCAAGCTGCCAATCCTGACGTTAGAAGGAGACCGCCCCGGCCCCCTCGACGCCCGCACCCGAATTCGCATCGAGGGCTTTGTCGAGATGGTCAAAGCGAGGAACCCATGACCGGCCTCGGCATCGACCTCGGTAGCCGTCAGGTCAAACTCGCTGCCCTAGACGGCCCCTCCGTGCTATGGTTGCGGGATTTCCCCACCATTCCCTTCTACAAACAGCACGCCTCTCTGCAAAACGGCCAGCTAATGCTGCGTCTGGATGAACTTGACCTACCCGATTTAGGGGACTGGCAGCAGGCTCCGCTGGTGGTTACCGGCTACGGCCGCAACACCATTGACATGATCGGTGCACGGGTGATTCCCGAGATCCAGGCCCACGTGGCGGGCGCTAAGGTGCAGACCGGCCTGACCACCTTCACCATGCTCGACCTCGGCGGCCAGGATTCCAAGGTGGCGCGGGTTGAAGAAGGCATCCTCATGGATTTCCTGATGAACGACAAGTGTGCCGCCTCCTCCGGTCGCTACCTGGAGAATATGGCCAAGGTACTCGACCTCTCCCTTGAGGAGCTGGCCCGCCACCATGCAGACCCGGTGCCCCTCGACGCCACCTGCGGCATCTTTGGCGAAAGCGAACTGATCGGCAAGATTATCGAAGGCCACCCCCTGGAAAGCCTCTGTGCCGGTGTCAATAAGACCCTGATCAAGCGGGTCATGCCGATGCTGCGCCGCTTTCCCCAGGATTGCATCGTGCTTACCGGCGGTGTTGCCAAAAACACGGCCTTCCGCACCCTGCTCGCCGAAGCGACCGCCGCCGAGCTAGTGCTTCCCGAACACCCCCAGCACAACGGCGCTATCGGCTGCGCTTCCCTAGCGGGTAACTAACAATGAAGATCGGAAGACGACGCCTGCTCGATGCCACTCTGATACTAGGGGGCGCTGGCATCCTTTGGATCCTGCTGCAAGCCCCCCCGGCCACCACTCCCAAGCTGCCCGTCGACAAGCTCCATACCCCCCCGTGGGGCATCGCTGTCGAGCAGAGAAAAAAATCCGCCGAGAGCTCTTGTCAGACTTGCCACACCCCCGACCAAGCTCCCTTCGCAACGGATCATCCATCTGGCCAACGCTGCCTATTCTGCCACCGACTTCCCGAAAACAAACCTGTCACCCCCTGATCCAGCCACCAGCCCCTCCTGGCTTTCTCCCTCAAATTGCCCCTTGAAAAACAAGATCAACGCGGTTATATTTATAGCCGTAATTATTGCAGACAGATTAAAAAACTGTCTTGTTTTTTGCCTATTTCAAATACGGAAGTGTTCGATAAAGGCGGCCAAGTGGTTTATTCCCCTATGGGGCATAAGCTACTGGCTGAACTGAAAACAAGTGTCGTCACCGTAGCCCCCATGCTCGGCGGGATACTCATGGAAGACGACCAGCCCATCGACGATGACGGCACCAAAGAAGGCCGCTATCAGAATCGTCACGTGAAATTGGCCTGCCGCGCGGTAGAGCCCGAATGTTCGTTCCCGAACCAGCCAAACAGAAGCTTGTCTGTTTTAAACCACAAAAAACCCTTCGGCAGGAGAAATCATCCATGTCACTGAGAAAAGCTCTGGTCGAATCGGTCCGGTCCCGGTGCTCTGAGTCGCTGCAGGTAAAGATTAACACTCTTCTAAAACCCCCGGCCCTTGAAACCAAGGTTTCGCCCTTCACCGTCGCTGCACTGGAAAACGGTGCCATAGGCATCAGTTACAATCTGTTTCATGGCGACGATGAGGCAATGACCCGTTATTCACAATGGCCCTTGGAAAAACTCTGCGGGAAAACAGCCGGCGAACTGATGGAGTGGGTTCTATCCGATGACCTTCTGGAAAGAACCGTAGGTCTTGCCGCACTCAACGCCCTGTCCCAAGATTTCATAATCAATCATCCTGGGAGTTATCGAATTGATGGCAACAACGATCTTTTTGGATTGATGGCCCTGGATAAATCGAGCCAGGTCGGCCTGGTCGGATATTTCCGTCCACTGCTGACACGCCTTCAAGAGAAGGCGGGCAAGGTGGTTGTTCTGGAAAAATCCCAGGATCTGTTAAGGGGCTCTTACCCCTTTACCATGACTGATGACCCAACGGCCTTACAGCAATGCGACAAGGTCTTGATCACCGCTACTACAGTAACGAACGATTCATTGCCCAGCCTGATGCCCCAGTGCGCCAACGCCAGTTTCGTAGGCGTTATGGGCCCCACTGCAGGTTTTCTACCCAATGCACTCTTCGAACTAGGCATTCACGCGGTGGGTTATTCACAAATAGAAAACCCCGAACTATTTTTACAGCGCTTTAAACAGGGGATTAAATGGGGTGATGCCACGCGCAAGGTGTGGATCATGGCAAGGTAAGCTAACCTGTGAGCTATCATTTCCGATTAAAATATTTAGTCGACACCGGGAGAAACCAATTCGCCAATAAACAAGCTTCCATTATGGACAAAGAAAAAGGAGGGCAGCCCTTCCGCCAGCTCGGCGATACGCTCGGCGTAGGCGTCTTCCTGACCCACCTCAGGCAACGCCAGGCCAAGGATCACCAAGTCGACATCTGAGCTTTCTTCATGGATCATCTCCACCACGCTCAACTCCTCGGGCTTGATCATGACCTCGATTTCAGCAGCGATGCGGATTTCCGGAATCAACTCAGCGAGAAAACGCTCGGTCTGCTCTTTGGCCATTGGATTGGAGGCGACGCTCAGGATACGAATACGGGCGTTTCGCCATTCAACATTGCCTGATAGCAGATAGGCCAGCAACAGCATCAGGTCACCGTTCCGCTGCAGACCACCCCACCAGACATCGATGGTACGCTGTTGCCCTTCCCGCAAAGGCGCCAAAGGCTCGGCCCGACCTATAACCAGGGATTGATTCAAACGACTTAAGGGGCGAATGACCCGCAGAAAGTGAGCTAGCCGCGGCAGATCATCCGGCCAGCCAAGAATAACAGTATTACTTTCGATGCCGGCAATACCGTTGGCCTGGGCCACATCCATAATGCCCTGCTCGATATTGTTCACCACAGCAACCTCGCCGAAGGCAACGATCCCTGCCTGCTGGAGGGCTCCATCGATCTGTCCTTCCCGTTGGTGAATATCCAGATCGAGATTAAGCAAATCCCCCACCACCAGCTCGCAGACCGTTACCACTCCACGGTTCTGACTGAACCAGGCACCATAACGCACCAGCGGCAGACGTCGATCCACATTGCTGACGAAAACTAGAATATGCGGACGCCAGTTACGGGCAGTCATCGGCCGATGGGACAGACGCACCAGAGCCCAGCGAATGATCGCCTCGTAGAGATCGCGACGCACGTCTCCCCAGTTTTCCCGCTGTTCCCGGCGCCTCAACAGCAACCACAGAACGAAGACCACCGTTATCGCCACCAGGCTGGCCCACAGATCGATGAGTACCATCACGCCGATACAGCCAAATGCGCCCACAAGGCTCAGCCACCAGGGGATCTGCACATCCGGCCGCCAGGATGGATTGCCGGAGAGTTTTTCCAAGGTCGCCACCAGGTTCACCGTGCCATAAACACTAAGAAAGAACATGGTAACCACCTTGGCCACCGTATTGAGATCACCAAGAAATACCGCACCAAGAGCAATGGCCAGAGCCACCAATAATCCCGTGACGGGCTCGGATCCCCCCTCTCCTCCGGCGAGCCTTCGTGGAACCAATCGATCTATGGACAGGGCCTGCAAGGTGCGGGGCGCTCCCAGAATCGAACCGACCGCCGAAGAAAAGATCGCCCCCCAGAGTCCCGGCAGTACCAGCCAGGGACCGAGCAGAGCGATACGGGTCCAGGCCAGGGAATCGCTACGTAAATCTGCAGGATCGCCACCCATACACAACAATACCGGCACCAACAGATAAACGGCAAAACCGGCAAGGGTAGCCAGCACCGTCCCTTGAGGGATGGAACGGCGAGGGTTGTCCAGGTCTCCGGACAAACTGAGCCCCGCCATGATACCGGTCACCGCCGGAAAAAAGACCGCGAACACGGTCCAGAAACCGACCTCGCCGGAAGACGTCGAAGACAAGAGACGGTCAGCCTGGCCGTTAAACAAGCTGCCGGCAGCCAACGCCAGCAGGGACAGAACGATAAGTCCCAGGATCGGCACCTGCAGGCGCAAAGCCCCCTGCGCACCACGAACAGCCAGAGCGCCAACCAGCAAAATGATGATAAATGCAGCAGGCTGTACCGGAATACCCGGCCAGACGAAACGTAACGATTCGGCCAGACCGTAGGCATATAGGGTTACGGAGAGAGTTTGGGAGAAGAACAAAGGAATACCGATGGCACCGCCTATTTCCAAACCCAGGCTGCGGGAAATGATGAAATAAGCACCGCCAACGCCAACCCGGCTGTTAGTCGCCACCGCCGAAAAACTCATGGCGGTAATAAAGGTAATGACATTGGCCAACAGCACGATGAACAGCGCCTGCCACAGGCCCACATGACCTACCACCCAACCAAAGCGCAGGTACATGATGACCCCGAGAATCGTCAGGACCGTCGGGGTAAAAACACCTACAAAAGTGCCGAGTTTCCCGGTGTTAATCGAACTAGCCGCTTGACCCCGCTCAAAGAGCCTCGACCAGAGATTTTGTAAATGGGGAATCATGGAAACACCAAATCAGTCATGAGAATATGCCCCATGTTCAACCTCCGGCAGTTGGTTGACTAGCACAAACCTTTATTCAGGGCCAATGGATAGAGCCGCAAGTTCGATCACCTTCGGTAGCGGCAACAGGGCGTGAGTGGTAGCCACATGCCCATTTGCATGCACGAATCGAATCTCCCGGCAATCAGCAATCGCCCGAAAATCCACCAGACCATTATCGTCAAGACGCAATAATTCCCAGCCATCTCCGCGTCCCGAAGGAGTGATGCTGATCATAAGCCTGTCGTCAGCGAGAAAACGTAAATACAGTTCCATAGCCAGCTTGGGATTATCCGCGATACGGCTCACCACAGCCTTGATATGCTTCACCGGCAGAACTGTGGCTTCCTCTTTTAGCAGGGCCAGGCGTTTTTTCTTCAGCTCAATCAGCGCAAACAGGTCTTGACCAAACTCCTTCATCAGCTGATAGAGTAGATCCTGTGATTTGAGGGAGGTCAGTTTGGAAAAGCGTGAAAGGACATAGCCTTCCACCGGCGAAGAAGAGACAATAAAAACACTGGCATCAACGCCGAAATGCTCGGCGGTCTTGTGCGGTCCTCGTACGTCCATCATGCTCATAAAGGGATACCAGCCGAACATCTGCATTGCGTCGTCGTGGTAGCCAAGATATTTCATCACCAGATGAAACGCGCATGGCAGGTCGGGATCCTGATGGTGGTCGAAATTGTGCTGCTCCGGATCGTAAGCCATCCCGATATCAACCACATAGGTGGCAGGATCAGCCAGGTCTTCGCTGCTCGGATCACGCCGTAAAACTTCCACCGGTGCATCGAGGGTAGCCAACAGCGCACACACCGCCATTAGATCATCGCGGTGCGCTCTTCCAGGATGGACGATAATTTTATACATCAACTCTACTTTCCAATGAGTTTAAACCGTTAATACTAAACAATACACACCTTTGCACACAACCTCGAATGGCCACGCTGCAAAACTTGATGGCGTCGCAAAAAGTCCGCCCTACAGCGTTGCAGCGCTTTTTCAGGACTTCGACATA
>LGVF01406567.1_pt1 | contig 19152 bp, 17 predicted proteins | sample 469901 | NCBI WGS metagenome assembly LGVF01 (sample SAMN03893561, study PRJNA290197) | marine sediment metagenome | material: sediment; isolation source: combined push core samples #3730, #5133, and #5579 collected at Hydrate Ridge | place: Pacific Ocean: Hydrate Ridge
TCACCATCATCACTCATCCCAGCTTCAAGGGTTGAACCCGGCGCGCCAATGACACACGCCCAGCAGTTGTGATTGGCATCGGCAAACTCGCGCTGGATCTTCTTAACGAATTCTCGACTGTGTTCGCGACTGGCTGTCGCTTGAATGGTGGTAATAAAGCGGCTGCGCTTGACCTCAATTTCACTGCGCTGCATCGCTGAAGGCACAAGGTAGCGATGCAGCGGAGAAGGGTGACTCACGATTGCGAAAATGAAACGACAACATCTTCGCGATGAGCTGGATTGATCTCCCACAGTGTTTTCTTGGTGAAATTGAACTTTGTTGCCACCAGAACATCGGGAAATTGAGCGATGCGAATGTTGTAAAGATTGGTATATTCGTTGAAAAATTCACGGCGATCGGCGATCTGGTCTTCAATCTCTGAGATCCGATTTCCTAAGCTGCTAAAGGCGGCGTCTGCTTTGAGGTCAGGATAGCTTCNNTTTGGGCGTTGAGCTGATCACCTTCGGTTCGCGCTTCACCAACCATTGAGCGGGCTTTGATAACGGCCTCAAGGGTGTTTTTTTCGTGCTGCATGTAGCCTTCGCACACTTTGATCAGTTTGGGTAACTCATCAAACCGCTGCTTGAGAAGTACATCAATATTGCTCCATGATTTATCCGTCTCATTCTTGAGTCGAATAAGACCATTATAGATCATGATGACATAGCTGATGACAACTGCGAGCAGTAATCCGATAACGCCTAGTACAATAATTGCAGTCATGAAAACTCCTTATGTTGAAAGTAAATCCGTTTTATGAAACGGTTTAAAATAGGTTGAAAAATGACCCAACACGAATAAGTGTCCAAACAAAAGCGCCAACCCCGATGGTGAGCAGTGGTGGAATATACCAGCTGTAGTTCCGTGTCAGATTTGCTTCGGATTCCGTTTCGGCAATAATAAATGGCAGCCCCTTTTGCGCCGGTGCACCAATGACGAGCTGCTGATTACTGCGCTCTTTTGTTTGTTGCAGTTTCTCTTGCAGGGCTTGCTGCTCCATATCGCTGCGAGCGTGATCCCATTCGGCACTATCAATTGTGCCATTGCCATCACTATCGTATTCCATCATTTTATCACGGTCTGTCTTCAAATCGCGCAATTTGTTAGCCACCTGCTGGCGCAGATCGTTGTTGCCATTCTTAGAAGTGCGCGCAAAACCCATGACATAGAGAATGCTGCCTTCGTGAATAACTTCCTCTTTCCATTTTTCATTGGGGTCATCATCAATAGTGCTGCTAAAGAGAATATTGCTTTGCCCCATAGCGCCTTCATGGGTTGTTTTTGGACTCAGCTTAGCGCCCTGAGGGTCGATCTGGATCTTGCCGGTGTCATCCTCAATGATGAATGGAACCGTACCGCTGGTCGTGATGCGGCTGAGTTGCCATTGCTTGTCGCGGTTAGCACGACGATATTTTTTTAAGCAGTAATAGACGCATGGTTGCTGTGACATCGGTGATACCAGAGCATAGAGCCGTTTAGCGCGACCATGTACTTCGATCATCCCCATTGCTGCCGAACGTGCCTTACTGGTTGGCGTGTTTTCAATCCGCCTCTTTAACCGCCAGAAGTGGCCTGCTGACCAAAGTGCTGCACCACTAATGAGGGCAGGCACGATCCCTGTTTGGATGCCGNNATGATGCCAAGGATTCCGGCACCGAGGCGCCAGCCTGATGTATGCAGCTTAATGCCTGACAACGTTTCAATCTCTGGGGGCGGTGGTAATGTCGCTGCACTGGGTTGTCTGGTAACGCTAGCCTCGTCCTCGTTATGTTGAGAATGGGTGAAAATACCTGCCGTTAACGGTGCAATGATTTCATCAAGTCCCGATGCTTCGACAACCTCGGAGATGATCGGCAGAGGGTGATTGGATTGTTTCTTGGCGGTGCTATTTTGATGTGAGATCTGTACCTGTAACGACCCATATCGGGTTAGGGCGAGTTGGTTCCGTTTAGAGTCCGCGTTGTCGCCTGTGTCGTTTAGACGACAATCGGGTAAAAATCCAAGTCCAAATTGAAGGTTGATCTCTAACGGGTTGCCGTATTCTTTGATACCATTGAGAAGGTTGGATAAGTTGCCGTTGCGACTTAAGCTGGCTTTATCTCCCAATTGACGGTGATCAAAGCTTCCTGGCTTAATCCGAACAGCGTGGCTTGGTTGATGTTCGTCATTGAGCCAATACAGGTCAATGATTGGTGTGTGTTTGAAGATCTCTTGATGCAGCTCTTGTTCGTTCATTGCTGCGGGAGCAGAGCCTTGATACGTCGTATGAACGAGAAGCCGTTTGACCTGTTTTTCAGCCAGCTTTCCTGACATATCAGCGACGATGGCTAATAGAGGGGTTCCGCGTTTTAAGATGATCTCTGAATCGTGGCCATGAAATGTGATCTGTTGTGGCTCAATGGTAAGTGCTTTAATTGTGACGGGTTCAAGCTGTGTGGTTGGGGGCTGAACAATCCAGTGCTTGAGCCGGTGTTGACGTAGCAGGTTGGCCATGGGACGCAACTGTTCGAGTGGCCCTTTGGCTATTTGGGCTAATCCACTGCCAATGAGTCGTTGGCGGACCGAGTAAGCGTCTAGTTGACCCAGTTGGCTCAATTGCTGAATTAACGGGGCGAGGCGCTCCTGATCGTAAGTCGCTGTAACAATCAGCTGGTGAATATCGTTAGCGGTTTTCATCATGTGTCGGCGTCTGCTGTTGGTGCTGGTATTGGGCAATGTTACACCCTTTGACGATCACTGCAAAAGCCATTAGGGCGACAATTAATAGAAAGAAACCGAGATAGTTTTCATTCTTTATGTGTTTTGGATCAGACATCAAGGTGACCTTCGTAAAATTGGGGAGAAAATTGTTTTTGTATCGTTGGAACGATGTTAACTGAGCATAATTGCGACCCAGCGGAGGTCTTCAGTTGCTTCAAGAGCAATTTTAACAATCATGGTCAGCGGTACAGAGAGCAGCATTCCAACTGGGCCGAGTACCCACCCCCATATAACTAACGACAGTAGAACAACCAAAGGGGAAAGACCGAGTTGTTTACCCATGTAGCGCGGTTCAATAATGTTGCCAACGACAACATTGACAACGGCATAGCCTAGTATTACCAGTAATGCACTGCTAATTCCATGTTGAATAAAGGCGAGAAGAAATGCCGGGACGCTGGCGATGATTGAACCAATATTGGGGACATAGTTAAGCATGAAGGCAAGAAGACCCCATAGAACAGGATAATCAACATCGAGAAACAGCAGCCATAGCGTAATACTGAGCCCAGTCAACAGGCTGACAGCGGTTTTAATCACCAAATAACCTTGGACGCTGCTGGTGATGCGTGAAAACTGACTAAATGATTTTTCAGGGTTCTCTAGCGCTAATTTTATTTTGCGTGGCATTGAGCTGGCTTCAAATAGGATGAAAATAACGGTGAGTAAAATCAGGAATCCGTCGGTGAGAGCTGCTCCAAGCCCACTCAATGTCGTTGCTGCCACTTTCATGGCCGCGCTAGGGTCAAAATAGTCCAACATGATTTGCGGCGAGATATCGAGTCCGCGTTGGTTGATCCAAACGAATATGGCGCGTGTCTCATCGTGCAGGCGCTGTTGGTATGTCGGCAGTGTCAGGGAAAAATCGTGTAACGAGGTGCCGATAAATAGGGCTAACAGTAGTCCCGTTGCCAGCGAGATGCTGATGACAAGAAAAATGTTAATCGCTGTCGGGATATGGTGTTTTTCCAGCCAACTTAAAATAGGCAAACATAATACGGCAATAAAGGCCGCCAGCAAAAAAGGGACAACAAGGTCTTGAGCACTCTTAAGCCCCGCGATGATAATCACCATGGAGGCCGCAGCAACGATAAAAGAGAAACACTTAGAGTTGGGTGGGGCTGTTTGCATCATAAGAGGTCCTGACGAGCGAGGGTAATCTAACGAAGGGGTAATTCTAAACCAGATGAGTTGTTAGGTTCAATATAAAATCGGACTAAACGTTGATCCTTTTTTGTGTTATTAATGATGGCGTTGCAAAAAGTCCGCCCACCTGCGTTGCAGCGTTTGTTCAAGACTTCGACATACAACATGTATGCCTTCCCTCTTGAACAACCACTACGCCTTGGGGGACGAAGTTTTTGCTTAGCCATCTAATTTGTTTTTGCGAGACCATCATTAATGAAAGGTCTGCTTTACATGATAAGCATGTTTTGATTCTGTTGGGGAGAGATTAAGCATGATGTTCTTATGTAGCGTTCGTCACTTTTTTTGTTGGATCGTTACGGTTGGACTGTGTGTTGCCGCAATGAGCGTGGCAACACCTGCACTGGCAGTTAATTGGTTTATGTTGCAAGGCGTTGAGAGCGAAAATGCGCCGAAGTTTCGCTTTGGTGGTTTTGCCCTATTTGATTATCAAAATTCAGGTGGTGGTGATCTTCCGGCTGGTCCGTTCAAGGGGCAGCCAATGGCGTCTGGCCTTGTTAGTCCTGATATGAACTCTTCAGCGGAAAGTAACCTACGCAAGTTGCGTTTGGGTGTGCGGGGTGCTTTAACCGACCAGTTCTCCTACAGTTTCAAAACAATCTCAGGTAACAATAGTGTGACAGGGATTGATAAGGGAAATAGGCTGCGTATTGTTGAATCGAGTGTCACCATTAATGCGATACCCCATGCTCGGATTCGAATCGGTCTGATTAAGGCGCCTGGAGCGGAAGAGTCGTTAGGTTTTGTACCGCCCTGTTACTATATCAACCTTACTGGCATGACTAATATGCTGATGCAAGAGCGTTTTTTTGAAGCTGATGGTCAAGATCCAACGCAAGAGAATAATCCACTTATTGCTGGGTGTTGCCGTGATATTGGCGTGATGGTGTTTGATGCTTTCCATTTAAACCAGTGGGAGTTGAGCTACGCAGTGATGTTGGCGAATGGCTCTGGAATGCGCTTAAACGATAACAATCGTAATCCTGAAGGTTATGTGTATCTTTCAGCTGAGTATCTTTTTGGTGCAGGTAGAAGAGTTCACCGCGAAGGGTGGAAGTTCTTTAGTTGGTATCAAGAGGGGCAAAGGACGCTTGATGTGGGTCTTGATCATGATGAACACGAGTTTCATCGCTCACGTTATGGCGTTGGTACGGCGCTATTGTGGCGAAAGTTCCGCTTTGGCGGCGAAATTATTAAAGCGGATGGAATGATTTTTTCGGGTACCGACTTTAACGCCCCTGCGGGAACAGTGAGTACGGATGGCCTTAAGGTGTCGAGTTTTAATATCCGTCCAGAAGATCAAGGCTTAGGCTGGTATGTTGACTTTGGTTATAGGGTTTTGCCAAATTTTTGGTTGAATGCTCGCTATGACCGTCTTGATTTGAATACTGAAACGATGGCGGAAAAAGAGTTTGAAACGGTAACGCTTGGTGTTTTGTGGCAAGTCAGCCGTCATATTTGGGCAAAAGCGAATTATGAGTTTCGTCACGCATGTGCCCCCGATCAACAAACGACGTCAGTCGTAAACCAAATCTTGGATGATCTACCAGATCGTTTCTCCGCTCAGTTGCTGTATCTATTTTAAGTGAAGGGCCAGTAGGTGGTCGGACTTAACAGGGATCGTACTTCTCGCTACGGTTCGTCACGTTAGCGTCGATTAAACCACAGGGCGATCACGAGAACGATTGATCCCATTGTTAGTTGCGACCAGTTTACTAATTCGCCGAAGACCAGTGCTGAGCATCCAATAGCGAGGGGAATCTTTAAATTGTTACAGATTGCCAGAGTGCCCGTATCAACCCGCCGTGCGCCAAAATTCCATAAAAAGAAGCAGACTCCCGAAGCAAGAATCCCTAAGTAAACGAGTGAGAGAACTTGATGACTTGTTAACGTTGAAATTGGCCATGTTTGCGGCGCTGGCAGAAAAGGTAGTGTCGATAAAATTGCGCCAAGGTAAAGGAGCGAGAATACGTGGTGATCTTTATGCGGTACTGTTTTCATCACTTTTTTATACGCCACCTGACCAAAAGCAAAACATAGGTTGGCTGCCTGAATGAGTAAAAATCCTGTCCTAAACTCTGTCAGATGTAAATCGCGGTAGAGGATGATGCTGGTACCGAGTACCGCAAGTAGTGATGCGTACATGAAGTGACGATGAAATTTGAGGGTGAAGCAGTCATTTATCACCGTAACGTAGATGGGGGTGAAAATCGTGAATAGTGCGACTTGGTAGCCCTTTAGGTAGTGAAACGAGGCTGTGTAAGCCATATACATCACACCATACTGAATGGCACCAATTGTCAACAGTGCCCCCATTGTCACTACCCGGCAGTGTTTAAGGCGGGTGAAGGGGAGAAACACCAGCCATGCGAGAAAAAGGCGTGCAGTTGTGACCAGTATGGGGTCAATTCCCGTGAGCTGTCCTTTGATTAATCCAAACGAAAAAGCCCAAATGAGGGAAACAAGTATGAGAGATGGCATAGTTGGTCAGTTGTTTCTTAGGGGTTGGAGTTTAGATCAACGAGCGCATGCTGTGTGATCAATGTTGCGGAACTTGTTACAAGGGGAGGCTGATGCAGTTTTTCCCCTTTTTCTTTGAGCGGTAAAGTCCCGCATCTGCAATGGCAATGATTTGGTTTTTGGTGAGATTCGCCTGCTTTGGGCAGTAGAATGAGACACCAATACTCACTGTTACCGAGAGCGTTTTACCGTGCCAATCAACGCTAAGCTGGCTGATGTTCTCACGTAAGCGCTCGGCAATTTCCCCTGCAACTTCAAGAGTTGTTTCAGATAGAATAACGGCGAACTCTTCACCGCCATAGCGGGCGACAAGATCAGTGTTGCGCATGGTTCGTAGAGTGGTGTTGGCAATTTCTTGTAATACTTTGTCTCCCGCTTGGTGGCCATAGGTGTCATTGACAACCTTAAAATCATCGACGTCAAACATAAATAAGGAGAACATTGTATTGTAGCGCGAAGCACGTTGAAGTTCGCGGTCAAAATGATCGTGAAAGTAACGTAAGTTGTACAGTCCCGTAAGGCTGTCTTGAAAAGCAAGACGGCTGAGTTCAGCGTTGGCTTCAGTGAGCTTTGCGCTTACTTGTTGAGCGTGTTCTTTTTCAGTTTTATATTGTCTTTTCAATTGCGCAGTCGAAAGGTTCAGCTTCGACAGTTCTTCGTTGGCTTCTTGTAAAATCTCGGTCGCGCTTTTAGCCAGTTTGTTGGAGATGTCAAAGAAAGAGAGTACCTCACTGCTTTGCTCCGAGATCTCTTCGATCATGCTGTTGATTTTGTCATCGTTGAGCTGGTAGTGCTGTTTTAATTCATCGCGAAATATTTTAAGTTTAGTCTTCGCCGGTTTGCCGTGAAATACGGCTGATAAATTGTCAGATAAGTTGATCACTCGGGCAGGACATTCAGCCTCAGTTGGAGCATTGTATGGTTGTTGGTGCCATGCTATCGGTATTGTGATCTGTTCAGGTAGTCCCCATTGTTGCAACAGTTCACTGCCCAGTTTTGCATGTGAGAAACCAAAATGTTCGAGTTCGATCTCGTTGATACTGGTGTCGGTGGTGTCTGAGCTGAAAATGGCACGGTAACTTGGCAGGCAGTTGTCGGCGATAAGGATACCGATGTCGTGTAATAGGGTGGCAATGAAAATATAGTCGTTGGAGCGACAAATTTCACGAGCAATAATATTTGCGCCGACAGCAGCCGTTACGGAACGTTTCCAGAAATATTCGAAATTAAAGTCGCTGTCAGGTGTTTTTGCGAAGTTGCCGACAAGCACAAAAGACAGTGCTATATTTGTGAGTAATATTGTACCCATCCGCGTAATGGCTTTATCTAACGTGTCAATTCTGCCAGTAGGTGAGAAAATTGGAGAGTTGGCGATTCTCAGGACTCGCGCTGTCAAAGCTGGGTCGGTATTGATTAATTCTGTCAAGCGGGTAAAGGAGGGTTCTTCTTTCTGGACCTCTTCGAGTATTCGCAGGGCAATTGCCGGCGGTGTTGGTAATTTAATACTGGAATTGTTGGCCAGTAGCTGTTTGATGGCTGACATAATTTTAACCCTCCAAGACTAACCATATCACGATTAACGTTTTTTTGGTCTGAAATCCCTGTTCTATTGTACTGATTGCTGCTCTATTGTTGACAAAGTGGCTCGGTCTGACTATTTTAGCCACGAGTAATTCGGTGCGAATTAATATAAAAATTTAGTTTGCTCGGGTTGCTGTTTGTTTATGATACGAATTGAAAGGGAATTTATTATGCCATTATATGAGTATAAATGTTTATCATGTGGGTTGCTTTTTGAAGTGCGGCAAAAGTTTTCTGATGCGCCACTCAAATCATGTCGCGAATGTGGTGCCGAAGTAACAAAAATTATTTCGCAGGGTGGGTTTGCCTTAAAGGGTGGTGGCTGGTACGAGCAGGGCTATTCAGCCTCTAAATCCACGCCAAGCTGTCCTGCCTCTTCAACTTCAAGTTGCGGTGGCTGTGCTAAATCTGCTGGAAAATAAGTGTGAAACTTAACTCAATGTGTTTTATCTGGAGGTCAAAATGAGTCAACTGATTGATGGAAAGGCCCTTGCTGCCAAAATGCGTGAGCAGATGGCAGATCGTGTTCAAGAACTCGAAAAAAAGGGGGTGACACCGGGCCTAGCTGTTGTGTTAGTTGGTGAAGATCCAGCCAGCCGCGTATATGTCACAATGAAAGAGAAGGCTTGTGCTGCGACAGGTATTTATTCCGTGGAACATAAGCTTGCCGCTGAAACGACTCAGCAGGAGCTATTAGCTCTCGTTGATCAACTGAATAACGATGAAAAAATTGATGGCATTTTGGTTCAGCTGCCTTTGCCTGCTCATATCGATGAAGGTTGCATTTTGAATGCGATTTCACCACTTAAAGATGTTGATGGCTTTCATCCCTTCAGTGTCGGTTGTTTAGCGACAGGAAATCCAACCTTCCGCTCCTGTACCCCTTATGGAATTATGAAGATGTTGGAGTCGATCCCTTATGATTTGAATGGTAAGGAAGTGGTTGTTGTCGGTCGATCGAATATTGTCGGTAAGCCGGTGGCACTGATGTGCTTAGCTGAAAATGCTACGGTAACCATTTGTCACTCGCGCACTAAAGACCTTGAGGGCCATGTTGGTCGTGCTGATGTGGTGATTGCCGCTGTGGGTATTCCTGAGATGATCAAAGGCTCTTGGATTAAAGAGGGCGCGGTCGTGATTGATGTTGGTATTAATCGTGTTGCCGACAAAAAACTTGTCGGTGATGTTGAGTTTGATGCAGCCGCTGCACGCGCCAGCTACATTACGCCAGTACCCGGTGGTGTCGGCCCGATGACCATCACCATGCTACTGTTCAATACCATTCAAAGTGCCAGTCAGCGCGTGGCAAAATAACGCGACAGTGTTTAGCTATAATTGATAAGAAGGGGCCATTTGGCCCCTTTTTTTATTGGCGGTATATATTGGGACGACTCTGGCCGAAGATATATTCAAAATAAGCATGAATGGTCAGCTGATCCTCTTCATAGCTGTCAGGTAGGGCACCATACGGTTGCCCCTTGAAGATAGCAGCAATGGCTTCACGATCAAGACGCTCAAAGCCAGATCCATTGATTAAGTCAACGTCATCGATTGTGCCATCTTTGTTTATGGTGATTTTCAGAAGGGAAACACCTTGTTGCCGTTTCTTGATGGACTCTTCTGGGTAGTTCCAAACACCGTATATTCCCTTTTTGAAACGATTGAAAAAAGAGAACAATTTATCTTGCTTCATGTTTAGTAACAGTTCGTCACCGTTTTCAATGTTGGGCCGCTGTTTCGTTTGTTTTGAACGAGCGATGTCCGCTGCAGCATTAACCCCAGTTTGAAAAAGATCTTTTAGGGTCGGTAGTTCCTCGGGCTGATTAACTGGCAGTTCCGCCACAACTGATTCAACCTGCTCACGAACGATATTTTGTCGCGGTTGTGGCTTCTCCTCTTTTGGTTGCGGCGGTTGCGGTTGAGCGATGGTTGGCGAGCTGTCTTCCATGTCGCTTGCTTGAGGAGCTTGCTCTTTTTCGACCTGCTGGTCAACAGCACCTTGGCGCTGTGTTGTCGGTGGTGGTGTTTCAGGTTGTTGTGGCAAAATAGTTTCACGTTGAGGCTGTGATGGGAGAACGTCGACATAGAACGGTTGCTGTTCTTGAGTAGGTGCGGGTTGATCGGGGCCGGAGAGGTTCAGTCCCATCCAGTGTAGGAGTATGGACAGAATGACACCAATGATCAATGGGTAGCGAGATGAAGTAAAATTCATAGCCTCAAGTTGAGTTTGGGCACTAACGTGATTGGGTTACATTTGTTGAGCAGTACAATGTTTCATTATAGCACCATGCTTTTGTTCAACCTATCCTTCTTTTGTTAAGAGGTGTTGCTTGATTTAGGTTGACGCTTGATTTAGGAATCAGGTATAAACCTTGGATAATCAAACTATGTTTTATAAAGAGGAGAAGATATGCATCTCGTAGAACAAATTAAAGCAAAGGCTCGTACGAATATGCAAACCGTGGTTTTGCCTGAAGGTTATGATGACCGTATGGTAGAAGCCGCAGGTAAAATTGTAGCCGATGGCTTGGCTAACATTGTATTGCTAGGCGACCCCGAAGCTCTTAAGGCAAAAGCTGCTGAATTAAATGTGAGTCTAGATGGTGTCACTTTGCTTTCACCAGCGTGTGCGCCACAACTAGATAGTTATGTTGCTGAATTGGTTGAGGTTCGCAAGAAGAAAGGGCTTACTGCTGAGCAAGCTCGTGAGTTGTTGACTGACGATGACAACCTGTTTTTTGCCTCAATGATGGTTCGCAAGGGTGATGCAGGCGGTGCTGTTGCGGGTGCGTTTAATACCACTGGTAATGTCCTTCGTGCTGCGTTTCAGGTGATTGGTACTTCAGTGGGAATGAAGACTGTTTCATCGGTGTTTTTGATGGTCACTAAGAATCCGGAGTTTGGTGAAAACGGTATTCTGCTATTTGCCGACTGTGCTGTGAATCCAAATCCAAATGCTCAAGCTTTGGCTGAGATTGCCGTATCGACAGCGCAAAGCTGCAAAAGCTTTTTAGGTGTTGATGCTCGTGTCGCAATGCTCTCTTTCTCAACCAAAGGCAGTGCGCAACATGAAGATGCCGATAAGGTTTTAGAAGCTCTCGCTATTGCTAAAGAACTTGACCCTTCATTGTTAATTGATGGTGAGTTGCAGCTCGATGCCGCTCTTCTTGCAAATGTTGGTGAGAAAAAAGCACCCGGTTCAGCTGTTGCCGGTAGGGCCAATACTCTTATCTTCCCTACCCTTGATGCGGGCAACATCGGCTATAAGCTGGTAGAACGTGTTGCAGGGGCTGAAGCTGTTGGGCCTATCATACAGGGGCTAGCTAAACCCGTAAATGATCTGTCTCGTGGTTGCTCTGTTGATGATATTATCAATGTTTCGGCTATAACAGCGGTACAAGCTCAAGGATGATGGCGTCGCAAAAAGTCCGCCCACCTGCGTTGCAGCGTTTGTTCAAGACTTTGACATACAACCTGTATGCCTTCACCCTTGAACAACCACTACGCCTTGGGGTACGAAGTTTTTGCTTAGCCATCTAATTCGTTTTTGCGAGACCATCAAAATATAACAAAAAGGGCCATCTTCCCGTAGGAAGATGGCCCTTTTTAGTGTGCTATGAAAACAGCCTGCTAAGGTACATATTCAGCTGTAGTGAATGTGTAGGGGAATTTGGTGTGCTCGGTGTAGGTATCGTTGAGAATGCCCACAACATCTTCAACAAATACAAGCTCTTCGTTGGTGGGGATCACAAAGACCTTAACGGGGGAATCAGGCTTGGTGATTTCGGTTTCACCACTTTTGCTGAAGGTTTTAGCGTTCTTTTCAACATCAAGATGGATTCCCATAAATTCAAGACCTTCAACCGCCTTTTCACGGATGATCGAGGCATTCTCGCCAACCCCAGCAGTGAATACAATGGCATCAACACCACCGAGTGCTGCGGCATAAGAGCCAATATATTTTTTCAAGCGGTATGCTTCGATATCCAATGCAAGTTGGCAACGCTCATTGCCCTCTTGCGCTTTAGTGATGACATCGCGACGGTCGGTGTAGCGACCAGTAATTCCAAGCAGCCCCGATTTTTTGTTGAGGATTGAATCGATCTCGCGTGGCGTGCAACCTTCTTGATCCATGATAAATGGTGGAATCGCTGGGTCAATATCGCCACAACGTGTTCCCATCATTGCACCTTCGAGAGGGGTTAGTCCCATGCTGGTGTCGATGGATTTCCCACCCTTGATGGCAGTGTGTGAGACGCCATTGCCGATATGGAGGGTGATGATGTTGCATTGATCCAGTGGCTTGCCTAGCTTAATCGCCGCTCGTTTAGATACGTAGAGGTGGCTCGTGCCGTGAAAACCATAACGGCGCACGCTGTATTCTTCATACCACTCATAAGGGAGAGGGTAGATGTAAGCGTGAGGAGGCATGGATTGATGGAATGCCGTATCAAAGATAGCAATGTGTGGCACATTAGGCAAAACCGCTTGTGCTGCCTCAATTCCTGAAATATTTGGTGGATTGTGAAGCGGAGCAAGGTGTTGAACTTCGCGGATTGCATCGAGAACTTCGTCGTTGATTGGAACAGAGCAGGTGAATTTCTCGCCACCGTGAACAACGCGGTGACCGACGGCCGAGATCTCTTCCATTTTTTTCACCACACCGTGAGCGGGGTGGATTAATGTTTTAATGATGAGGTCGATAGCGATGCGGTGATCAGGGCACTCAGATTCCTCTTTATAGGTATCTTTACCTGGGACCTCATGGGCAATGAAAGAGTCACCGATGGTTACGCGTTCAACCACCCCTTTAGCAATAACTTCTTTTTTGTCCCAGTTGAATAACTGGTACTTAACCGATGAGCTTCCGCAGTTCAAAGCGAGTATGTCCATGCGTTTGTTCTCCTCCCTATTGGGCCCTATATTTTATAAAAAGATATATAATGCTGTTTTAATAGGTGTTGCTACTGCTGTGGTGCTATTTGGTAACTACGTGTTTTTAAGGCGAAAAAGTAATCGTAAGCCGTTATGAAGCATAACTAAATATCATTTCCATTGCAAGGAGTTTTGTCTTTTTTTAGTGCAGCTAAACAGTTTTGATAGAAACCTTTTACAGAATAAACGTGGCGGGATTAAGGTGTGAGGTGTTAGTGGCTAATAAGACATGTGAATTTTATGCGGATTGACGTGGCTAGGCTACGGACTACGACATGTGATTATTCGTTACTGGACGAGTTGATTTTAATATCAATAAAAAAGAAAAGCCGTAGCGATATGAGATCGTTACGGCTCTAGTGTTGTTTGCTAAAAAGGAAATGTTAGTTGATGGCTAAGCCATCTAATTTGTTTTTGCGAGTCCATGTTAGTTGGCTGATGCTTTAGATGATGAAGGTTCTACGCTGAATTCGTTGAGCTCATCAGGTAGATCGGTAAATACAATCATGAATGGCAATGATTGGCCGGGGGCAACATTGACATTAGAAAGCGCTGCGCCAAAAGGGTTTGCCATTTGGTTGTTCAGGCTGGACATTGAGGCTGACTTTAATTCTTCATCACTGATTATGTTGCCACAGTAAGCAGTTTGGTGAAGTAAAGGGGTTCCTTTTTTTTGGTACAATGTGCCCTTTACGCAAAGTTCGGATTGGGCGGTGATGTGGTCGTTCGTAGCGAGACCTTTGATCACAAAGAGTTGGCCTGATACGCTATTTTCGACATAATAACTCTGCGTGGTACTAATCCGTATTTCACCTTGTTGATCTTGACTTTGAACTTGAGGCTGTTGCTGTAGTTGTTGCAGTTGCTGTTGAACGTTCTGAATCATTTTCATGACATCCGTCGTTCCCAATGTGACGAAAAAATAGCCATATGCGCCAGCAATCATGAGGATGATTAGTAGCAGGAAGATCATAAACTTGGATGTTTTACGCTTTTCAGCTTTTGGCTGTGGCGTTTCCTTAACCTCATCCATAGCAGGTTCTTCGGTCACTGGTGGTGCTAGTGGTGGAGGTGCAATGACCTCAGGTTCTGGTTCAAGACTCTCGAAGGTGAATTCTTGAGATGCTGGTTCTTCAGGGGACGGTGCCAATTCTGAACTTAGTGCTGAGAGTGAAGATTCCTCATCGTCAAAACTAAAATCTTCCGAAGATGAAAAGCTAAAGGCATCACTTTCAGCATCCCATTCAGGTAATGGTTCTGGCTCTGGTGTCGGGGCCGGCTGCAGATCAGCGAGTGTGGTCGTTGGCTCAAAGGCGGTAGCGGGTTCTGTCTCAAGGAGAGGTTGGATTGGTTGATCAGGGATAGTTGAGGTTGAATCGATGGTGAAAACATTTTTACAGCGTACGCAACGAACTTCGATTTGTCCCCCGTGTAGTGTTGATTCATCGAAATTGTACGTTGTTTCACATTGCTTGCATTGGATTACCATCAAGCGTCTCCTTGGGCTAGCTGTTGAGTGGGGTCAAAAGTGTAAATCGCATCAAGGTTGCGATAGAGTTCATCGTAATCAAGACCGTAACCAACGATAAAGCCATCGTCCATTGTTATGCCGCAGTAGTCGCTCTCAATTGGCACACAGCGGTGTTTTTGTTTGTCAATGAGGGTACATGTTTTTAATGATGCTGGCTTGCGCTTGAGTAAGTGTTGCTTTAAAATCTGAAGTGTTAAACCCGTATCAATAATGTCTTCGACAATCAGGATATCTTTGCCGTAAATATCGGTTTCAATGTCTTTTTTAAAGGTGATCTCTCCCGACGATGCAGTTTGTCCGCCGTAGCTCGATACTTGGATAAAGTCCATTGAAAGTGGGCGATCTATTTCTCTAGCGAGGTCCGCGGCAAACATCATCGCTCCCTTAAGGACGACGATCATCAGAATCTCTTTATTGTGGTAGTCTCGATCTATTTCAATGCCAAGTCGAGCAACTTGTTGAGCGATATATTGTTTAGTGTATAGTTGTTTCATGATAATAAATATGACCCATTATGTGATGGCGTCGCAAAAAGTCCGCCCACCTGCGTTGCAGCGTTTGTTCAAGACTTTGACATANNGCCTTCACCCTTGAACAACCACTACGCCTTGGGGGACGAAATTTTTGCTTAGCCATCTAATTCGTTTTTGCGAGACCATCAATTAGTATTGATAAAAAAATAACATTCAATTCTATAACAAGTTCAGCAGTTGATGTCAATTTACACTGAAATTATTGGAGGATTTATGCGGCTTATTTTTATTGGACTGACCTTATTGTTTTGTGGTGCAACAACAAGTTTTGCCTTGCCGCAACTGGTGGTTGACTCATCACTGATCGATTGGGGTAATATCTATTCAGGGGAGAAAAGAGAGCACCGCTTTGTCTTGAAAAATGATGGTGATACCCCCTTAGTGATTCAGCAGGTAAAAAGCTCATGCGGTTGTACTGCGGCGATGGTGAGCAGTAAAACGATCCTCCCTGCGGGGCAAACAGAACTACGTGTTCGCTTCAATTCTAAGAACTTTCGCGGCCGCGTGACAAAGAAGGTCACTGTTGTCAGTAATGATCCGCAGCAACCAAAAAAACATTTTACCTTGCAAGCACATGTTATTTCGGAGCTGTTGGTCACCCCATCACGGTTATCGCTTGGAGCAATTGCTGCTGATAACGACATTGAAAAAACGGTTACCTTCGTTAATCGTTCCGATGTTTCCATTGCAATTAAGGCAGTTCGTTCAACCTCGCGTTACATCACGTTGAGTAATGTTCCTGATCTCCTCCAGCCGGGGCAGGAGGCCATCGTGACGGTGACTATTCGTCCGACATCGTCAGCGAAGGCTGTGTTGAATGGATACCTGTTGATTGATGCGCAGGGCCATGTTCGTAATCAGTTGAGGATCCCGGTGTTAGCGAAGGTTGTTCGTTGATAGTGCGAAAACATTATGATGTTGGCGCCGTGTTGCGATAGCGCAACCATTTATAGCTCTCACATAGAATGAAAATAGGCACCGATATCGCCAGGATGATCCCCCAGTCTGCGAGCCGCAATGGCGTGGTGTGAAGGGCTTGCTGTAAAAATGGGAGATACACCGCACACAGTTGCAGGCCGATGGTGCCGAACCAGGCAATGATGATCCATGGATTTGACCACACGCCAATTTTTATTAGCGGTGTATGCAAGGCACGAAAATTAAAAACGTTAACCTTTTCGAGAATGATGATGGCAGTAAAGGCGACGGTTTGAGCGACAGCAATGCTGTGTTGATCGCCTGATGCAAGGTAGTGATGGAAAATCCATAAGGTTGCTATGCCGATATAACCGCCTAACAACAGGATCATTGTCAACGCATTGCGGTTCAAAATAGAATCGTGTTGCTGGCGCGGTGGCCGTTGCATCACCCCTTGTTCTGTGGGTTCAAGTCCTAAGGCTACAGCGGTTAGGCCGTCAGTGACTAAATTCATCCATAAAATTTGCACTGGCAGTAAAATGAGTGGCCCACCGAGGAGGATGTTGATGAAAATCGCCACCACTTCACCCATGTTAGATGAAAGCAGATAGCGAACAAATTTTTGAATATTATCATATTGCCGCCGCCCCTCCTCGACCGCGCCAACAATCGAGGCGAAGTTGTCATCGGTTAAGATCATGTCGGCAGCACTTTTTGCCACATCGGTTCCGCGCAACCCCATCGCGATACCAATATTAGCTTGCTTCAGTGCTGGCGCATCGTTCACGCCATCCCCCGTCATCGCAACCACTTCATCCATCTGTTGCAGCAGTGTGACAATTCTTAGTTTGTCTTCGGGAGTCGTCCGTGCAAATACCCTATCGTCACTTAATTGCTGGCGTAGGGCATTATCATCCAACTCTTTGAGTTCCGCGCCTGTCATCGCCTGTTGTGTCGGCCAACCAATGGCGTGAGCAATGGCTAAGGCCGTGGTGGGTGAATCACCGGTAATCATGATGGTGCGAATTCCCGCGCTTTTAACACGTTTAATCGCTTGAGGAACTTCTTTGTGGGGTGGATCAATGATGCCGACAATGCCGAGCAGAGTGAGGTCGGTCTCGATTTTATCCTCATCAATGGGGGTATCTTTTCCAATTTCGCGTCGAGCAATCGCCAGCGTTCGTAATCCCTGAGTTGCTAAAGAGTGATAAGCGGAATTGGCCTTGCGGCGATCCTCTGCGCTAAAAGGTTTAATTTCACCTCCTGTTAATAGGGATGTGCAGCGTTCAAGGACAACCTCAGGAGCACCTTTGGTGTGGGCGATGAAATGGTTCGGGCGATGTTCAATCACCGTCATCCGCTTACGATTTGAGTTAAACGAAAACTCACTGACCGTGTAGGGCGTTTCTGGTCTATTGAGACCAGCCTTGTAGGCGGCCACCACCAACGCCGCTTCTGTGGGTTCGCCAAACTGCTGCCAGCCATGATCACCCTTAGAGATCTGGGCATGATTACACTGTAACCCGCTCTGTAGTAAGCTGACGAGATCGCTGCGAATGGAGCTAGATAGGGGCTGGTCTGCACAGCTAAAAACACCCTTTGGCCTATAGCCGATTCCTGATACCGCAACTTTGCCCGCAGGTAGCCATATCTGCTGAACTGTCATTTGGTTTTGGGTTAGAGTGCCGGTTTTATCGGTGCAGATCACTGTTGTCGCGCCGAGAGTTTCACCTGCCTGAAGGCGGCGTAATAGAGCGCGCCGTTTCACCATCGCGCGCACTCCCAAGGCTAAGGTGATGGTAACTACCGCAGGCAGTCCTTCGGGAACCACTGCTACTGCAAGTGAGACCCCAGTTAAAAACATCTCCAGCAGTGGTTTGCCGAGTAACCAGCCCGCTAGAGCAACAAAAAATGAGATGGATATCGCCGTAATACCCAGTTGTTTACTGACACGGGCGAGGTTTTGTTGCAGCGGCGTTGGTTCTTTGCCAACGGTTTGAGTCAGGGTTGCAATGCGGCCAAACTCGGTTGACATCCCCGTTTCGATCACCACGCCATGGGCGCTGCCATTGGTCACTGCGGTTCCCATCCATGCGATACAGCTTCGCTGTGCAAGGGGGCACTGTTTCTTTACCGCAGCGGTGTTTTTATGGCTCGATTCGGATTCACCCGTCAGCGAGGATTCATCGATGCTTAGGTTGATTGACTCAATTAAGCGTAAATCGGCGGGAACTCGGTCACCCACTTCGAGCACCACGAGATCGCCGGGGACAAGATGTTTAGCATCTAAACGCTGCTGTTGGCCATTGCGGATGACGTTGCATTGTGGTTCAAGCATCTGTTGCAGGGCCTCAATGGCCCGTTCCGCTTTCCATTCTTGTACAAAGCCGAGAACGCCGTTGAGGGCAATGATAATTAAGATCGTAATGGCATCGCCAACCTCACCCAAGCTGAAAGCAATGGCTGCGGCGACAAAAAGGATAAGGATAAGGCCGTCGACAAATTGACGACCAAACACATGGTACCACGGGGTTTTTGCTGTTTCGAGGAGTCGGTTCGGGCCATATTGGAGCCTTAACAGTGCTCCCTGTTGGTGGCTTAAACCATTTTTAGCATCGCTATTGAGGGTGGTGATACACTCTTCGGAACTTTGGCTATGCCACAATGTTGGTGGCGCATTGTTGCTGTTGTTCTCTTGAAGGTGCACGATGAAAGACCTCCATTTTAGGGTGTGAGTGGGGAAGATGTGTTTCGCTGTCATCTCTTCACTAATACCACCAATTCGAAAAAGATCAAGATTGTCCGAGTGTTTATGGGGCGTAGCGATACGACCTATTTGTGTGCCGATTTTTCATGATAGTGATTGAATAATGATTAGAAAAGCACTTCGGCACTAGCCATTACAGATTTGTACAGTATAATTATTTTTCGATTAGGATCTTCTCGATTGTTGCGGAATTAAGTAGCGAGTGGTGGGAATAAATGTTGGGGTTGAAATATGGCAATTGGATACAAAAACCTGTGCGATGCGCTAGCGTTTCAACAATTGAATGCGCTGGCTAAAAATAACATGATGACGTTAACGCTTACCGCTTCACGCTTAAAGAGTATGACCGTGCCGATGGG
>LGVF01170326.1_pt2 | contig 19146 bp, 11 predicted proteins | sample 469901 | NCBI WGS metagenome assembly LGVF01 (sample SAMN03893561, study PRJNA290197) | marine sediment metagenome | material: sediment; isolation source: combined push core samples #3730, #5133, and #5579 collected at Hydrate Ridge | place: Pacific Ocean: Hydrate Ridge
TTTAGCCATGTACCATAAGATGCTGCAAATTTCACGGCATCAACAGGTGTAAGGTTTTCACCTACTTTTCCTCCTATTGTACCTCTTATCCCGGAGATAGATTTTATTAGTGTCATACTATTAAATTTTCTTTATTAAAGAGAACGACAAATATATCATTTTGATGATAATAAAAAACAATCATTTGTCAGTTGTATTTTGTTAATTAAAATGTTAATAATAAATTCGCAAATTATTATAAATAGCGAGTGTTTGCTTTATTTTTATGCTGTAGCAAAAACTCAGAATTTAGACGGAATGGGATATAATTTAAATGATAAAAGACAAGGGCTTGCAGATACATTTGAATCGGGATTAGTTTCAGGTTCCATGCAGTATTTTGACACCCATGAATTTATTGAAATTATTGATTTTTTTCTAGACCAAAACGAAACTTTAAAAGCTGAAAGAGCTATTAAAAATGCACTAAACCAACACCCCTACTCTATTTCCTTACAAATAAGAAAAGCAGATTGGCTTTTTGAAACTAATATGTACGAAGATGCTGAGGAGCTTATTGATGACGTGTTAGAAGTTGAGATAAACAACTCAGAAGCTAACGAACTTAAAGCCGATTTACTTATACAAAAAGAGAATCAAGTTGAAGGAATATTATATTTACAAAAAGCATTACTGTTTTCAGAAGATAAGATAGAACTTTATTCAAAAATTGGAATTGAATTAATGGAGCTTAATAAATATGAAATTGCGCTTCAGTTTTTCTTGAAAGTTTTGGATGAAAGTATACACGATGAGTCATCGTTATATAATAGTTCTTACTGCTATGAGTTGTTGAATAAACAAGAGGAAGCTATTGTATTTTTTCACAAATACATAGATAAAAATCCATATAGTCAAATTGCATGGCATCAATTAGGCATACAGTACAAAGCCTTAGGTAATTATAAAAAAGCAATTTGGGCTTTTGACTATGCAACTGTTGTTGATGATGCTTTTTTAGGAGCTTTTTTTGAAAAGGCAAAATGTCACGAAGAACTTGAAGAGTATACAGAAGCTATAACTATCTATAAAAATGGTCAAAAAATGGCCGACCCTACAGCATGGGCTTATTATAGATTGGGCGAAGTTTACAATAAACTACAAGATACAGAACAAGCAATAATTCACTACTTCAAGGCAATTCACGAAGACCCTATGTATGGTGAGGCTTGGCATAGAATTGCTTTTTCATATATAAATAACTCACAAGCAGAACGAGCTTTAGAATATGCAGAAAGAGCTGTTGAAATAGAATATGACAACGTAGAGTTTAACAGCTTATTAGCAAGAGCATATATGCACCTTTCAAAGTTTGAAAAAGCTGATCACGTCTATGAAAATCTAATTTCGTTAGAAGTTGATGATGCTAATATCTGGATAGAATATGCTGTTTTACTAAAAACATTAGGAGCTGAAAATGATGCTTTAGATTTATTACTTAGATCTGTAGGGTACTTTTCTGATAATGCCGAAATTTTATACAGATTAACTGGTTGTTTATTTGTAATTGATAGAGATATTGAAGCTATAGATTTTTTGAGAGAGGCTTTGAGAATTGATTTTAAGAAAAAAGATATTCTAAAACTAAATTACCCCATTATTTATCATAGCGAAATTGTGCAGGATATGATTTTTGCCCACAAACATCACGATAAGTTTTTTTAGAATTTATTTTACTTTTTATCTATAAACTTTAGACTCTGATTGCCATATTATCTTTTTGAAAAATATTTTCACTCAATAAATACATCTATAATATTGATGCTTTTTTGCATGAAGGATTGTTGCACATCATTTCGCAGTTGTATTGAAAACACTAAATTAAAAAGCAAAAAACTCTTTAATTTAGTATTTATCCAGCTGCATGAAGGATAGAAGCGGCATCCTTTTTTTTACTTTTCATGAGTGAATACGAATAAAAAGTAAAAAAAAGATATAGCTGATAGCCTGACCCTTGGGGCATGCCCAAATATTCAACATTATAATTAAAATCAATAGTTTAATCTATTATTATAATCAATTATTAGTAAAACTGACGTTTACTAAAGTTAGATTTGTAACTGAAAAACAACAAATAAAAGATATAAAATGACACATCTAAAAATAGGCGATAAAGCACCCGCTTTTAAGGGAATTGACCAAAATGGAAATGAAATAAAATATTCTGATTTTGCAGGAAAAAAAGTAGTTTTATTCTTTTATCCAAAAGCTAGTACACCTGGTTGTACTGCCGAAGCCAAAGATTTGAGAGATCATTACGAAGAGTTTAAATCTGAAGGGTATGAAATTGTTGGCGCAAGTGCTGATTCGCAAAAACGTCAATTAAATTTTTGCACAAAAAACGAGCTACCTTATAATTTAATTGCAGACGAGGATAAAGAAATAATTAATGCATATGGGGTATGGGGACCTAAAAAGCTTGCAGGTCGTGAGTACGAAGGTATTTACCGTACTACTTTTGTAATTGATGAAAATGGGGTGTTAGAAAATGTAATTACGAAAGTAAAAACTAAAGAACACACCGCTCAGATTTTAGTGAAAAGCTTATAGGATTATTGTTCTAAATTCCTATTTTTATCAAAATATTGAAAAAAGTAAAGTAAATTGAAAACCAAACAATTAGATTTAGATATCATGAGTTCAGACAAAGACGCAAAATTAAAAGCATTACAGATGACCTTGGACAAAATGGACAAGACATATGGAAAAGGTGCCGTAATGAGAATGGGTGACGCAGCAATTGAAGAGATGGAAGTTATCCCTACTGGTTCTTTGGGAATTGATGTTGCATTAGGTGTTGGCGGATATCCACGAGGTAGAGTTGTTGAAATTTACGGCCCAGAATCATCGGGTAAAACTACTTTGACTTTACACGCTATTGCTGAAGCTCAAAAACAAGGTGGCATTGCTGCTTTTATTGATGCTGAACATGCTTTTGATAGATTTTATGCTGAAAAACTGGGCATAGATATTGAGAACTTAATTATTTCGCAACCAGATAATGGTGAACAAGCTTTAGAAATTGCTGATAACTTAATTAGATCGGGTGCTATTGATTTATTAGTTATTGACTCTGTTGCTGCACTTACTCCGAAAGCTGAAATTGAAGGCGAAATGGGTGATTCTAGAATGGGACTTCACGCTAGACTTATGTCGCAGGCTTTGAGAAAAATGACTGCTTCGGTTAGTAAGACTAAATGTACTGTGATTTTCATTAACCAATTACGTGAAAAAATTGGTGTGATGTTTGGTAACCCTGAAACAACAACTGGAGGTAATGCATTGAAATTTTATGCTTCGGTACGTATAGATATTCGTCGTTCTACGCAAATTAAAAATGCTGACGCTGTAATAGGTAACCGTACTAAGGTTAAGATTGTGAAAAACAAAGTTGCACCACCTTTCCGTACTGCTGAATTCGATATTATGTACGGTCTAGGAATATCTAAAGTTGGTGAAATAATTGATCAAGGTGTTGAGCACGGAATTGTTAAGAAAAGTGGATCTTGGTTTAGTTATGCTGATACAAAATTAGGTCAAGGACGTGATGCGGTTAAGAATATTGTAATGGATAATCCTGAGTTGTTTGAAGAACTTGAAGGAAAAATCAAAGCAGCTATAGCAGGTGATAGCGAGAAAGATTAAATCCATATAAAATATAAATTCTAAAGACCGTTTAATGATAAATTAAACGGTCTTTTTTGTTACAAACATGAATTTATGATAAGAAATATACACAGATATTATTTTAGTAGTTTTAAAGACCTCTCAACAGAGGTTTGGTGGCTATCGTTGATTACTTTTATCAATAGAGCCGGAACTATGATTATACCTTTTCTGACTCTTTATTTAACAAAGCACCTTGAGTTTACTTTAAGTCAGGTTGGATGGATAATGATGAGTTTTGGAGGTGGATCTGTTGTAGGTTCATGGCTTGGCGGAAAACTTACTGATATATTTGGGTTCTACAAAGTTATGTATATAAGCTTATTTTTTACTGGAATAATGTTTATTTCACTACAATGGATAACTACATTTTATGGGGTATTGATTGCCATATTTTTAGTTATGAGTATTGCTGATACTTTCCGCCCAGCTCTATTTGTTGCTCTAAAACATTACAGCAAAAAAGAAAATCAAACCAGGTCGATAACTCTTATTAGGTTAGCAATAAATCTTGGCTTTTCGATGGGACCCGCAATAGGCGGTTTAATTATTACTAGTTGGAGCTATTCAGGGTTATTTTGGGTTGATGGTATTACTTGTATACTTGCTACTATTGTTTTTATGATAGTGATAAATACTCCTGAAAAAATTAATGCCGATCAAAAAGATGTTGTAATTGATGCTGATAAAAAACTAGAAATACCTGTGTATAAAGATGGGAAGTTCATGCTATTCATATTTATTACATTTTTGATGGGATTTGTATTTATGCAAGTTTTTTCGACTGTTCCTATATTTTACAGAGATGTTTTTAATCTAGATGAAGGTCAAATTGGACTATTACTAGCCATGAATGGCTTAATGATATTTTTCTTGGAAATGCCATTGGTTCATGAAGCTGAAAAAAGAAAAATATCTAAAGTCAAGATAATTCAATATAGTATATTTCTGATTGCTATTAGCTACTTTGTATTCAATATTGCCGATAATGGATTGTGGATCTTAATAGTAAACATGTTAATAATAACTTTAGGCGAAATGTTTGGTTTTCCATTTACTAACACCATAGCAATGACTATTTCACCAAAGGGGAAAGAAGGTGTTTACATGGCTTACTACACTATTTCTTTTTCATTGGCCCACCTTTTTAGTGCCAAATTTGGATTAATGTGGATTGATAATTTTGGATACACCTCAACTTGGTATGTTATAGGAGGTATAGGTTTATTTGCATGGCTATTATCGTTTAAACTTAAGCGTTTAATGCCTTATTAATAATATTAAATTAAATATTTAGAATTATTACAAATAGTTACCTTTGCAACCTAAATAATACAATAAAATGGGAACTTTTTTATTTGATAAAACAATTTTTGGCCCAATAAAAAGCCGAAGGTTCGGGGATTCTTTGGGGATAAATCTTTTACCAAACGATTATAAACTTTGTAATCTTGACTGTGTCTATTGCGAATGTGGATGGACACTTACGCCCAACAAAAAAGTTGAATTACCTAATTATGAAGAGGTAGCGGAGGAATTTGAAAATTATCTTATAGATTTAATATCTAAAGGTGTCAATGTAGATTCTTTTACTTTTGCAGGAAATGGAGAACCAACAGTACATCCTGATTTTCCGCGTATAATTGATTTAACAATAGAATTACGTGATAAATACTACCCTGAAGCAAATGTTTCGGTTTTGTCGAATGGAATACTTATCAATAGAAAAGAAATAAGAGATGCTTTACACAAAGTAGACTTACCGGTTATGAAACTAGATGCGGGTACTGACAAAACATATCATCTAATTGACAGACCTAAATCAAAGAAAACACTTAGTTATTTAGTTGAGCATTACAAAGAACTGGAAGGTAAAATTGTTATTCAAACTCTATTCTTAAAAGGTGAATATCAGCATGATAAATTTGATAACACCACTGAAGAAGAGGTATCAGCTTGGATAGAAATGATTAAAGAAATTAATCCTAGCGATGTAATGGTTTACTCATTAGAAAGAGATACTCCTACAGATAATTTAGTTAGGATACCTCATGATAAGTTGGAAGAAATTTCAGAAAGATTGCAGAAGGAAGGAATAAAAGCATCGGTATACTAGTAATTTGTTTAATAGGCTGGCTGTTTAACTAAACGATTAAACATTCATCAATTAAACAATTCAACATTAAAAAGAAATACTAAATTTGAAGCAAAATTTCGCATAGCGAGAAAAAAAATAAAATGACAACATCTAGCATAAATACGGTTAGTGATAATATAGATTACATTGCCGAAATAAAAAGATTAAAGAAGGAAAAGAATGCTGTAATATTAGCTCATTACTATCAAATTCCTGAAATACAAGAATTAGGTGATTATGTTGGTGACAGCCTACAACTTGCACAAATTGCTGCAAAAGTAGATGCAGATATGATAGTATTTTGTGGCGTGCATTTTATGGCCGAAACTGCAAAAATTCTGAATCCTTCTAAAAAAGTTGTTTTACCAGATATGGAAGCTGGATGTTCTTTGGCAGAATCATGTCCTATAGAAGAGTTCAAACCTTTTGTAGAAAAACATCCTGACCATACAGTTATTTCATATGTTAATGCTTCGGCTGATATAAAAACTGTTACTGATTTAGTTGTAACGTCATCAAATGCCGAAAAACTTATTAATCAATTACCAGAAGATGAAAAAATTATATTTGCTCCGGATAGAAATTTGGGAGCTTATATAAATAAGAAAACTGGTAGAGATATGATTCTATGGGATGGATCGTGTATGGTACACGAAGCATTTTCTTTAGAAAAAATCACTGAGTTACTAAAAGAACACCCTGGAGCTGAACTTATAGCTCATCCTGAATCAGAAGCACCTGTTTTGAATGTTGCTGATTTTATTGGATCAACTGCTAAACTTATTGAATACGTAAAAACTGCTGAAGCAAAAGAATTTGTTGTTGCTACAGAGATGGGTATTTTACACGAAATGAAAAAAGTTGCTCCTAACAAAATACTTATTCCTGTTCCTGTAAAAGACGATTATATTTGTAATTGTAGCGAGTGTACATACATGAAAATGAATACACTTGAAAAACTTTACAACTGTATGAAAAATGAAACTCCAGAGATATTACTAGATCAAAAAATTATAGATTTAGCCCTACCATCTATTAATAGAATGTTAGAAATGTCAAAATAAAATTGGTTCAAAGTTCGAGGTTCAAGGTTCTAAGATGTAGACTTTGAACTTTGAACTTTACACTTTGAACTTGAATTATGATAAAAAGAGATTTCTTAATAATCGGAGCTGGTATAGCAGGCTTAAGTTATGCTATTAAAGTAGCTTTAAAATGGCCAGATGCTAATGTAATGGTTATTTCAAAAGAGGGCTTCGATAATTCTAATACCCAATATGCTCAGGGTGGAATTGCCGGTGTATTACCTTGCTCTAACGACGAGGTTAATAAACATGTAGAAGACACTATGATAGCTGGAAATTATCAAAACGATAAAGAAATCGTAGAGATGGTAATTTCTGAAGCATCAGAGTCTATTGACGATTTAATAAGCTGGGGAGTTAATTTTGATAAAGATAATAAAGGCAGGTATGATCTTGGTTTAGAAGGAGGACATAGTAAGAAACGAGTTCTTCACCATAAGGATTTTACCGGTAAAGAAATTCAGAATAAATTACTTAAACAAGCTGAAAACCTATCAAATATTGAGTTATTGCACCATCACTTTGCACTTGAGCTAATTACTAGTAAGGACAAAACTACCCCTAAGGTTGTAGGGGCATATATTTACAGCTCGGAAAGTGAAAAGGTTGAGACAATTGTTTCAAAAATAGTTTTCATTGCAACAGGTGGTATAGGCCAGGTTTATAGAACTACGACAAATCCAAACGTGGCAACCGGCGATGGTATAGCGTTAGCTTATCGTATAGGTGTCAAAATTGAAGGGATGGAATTAGTCCAGTTTCACCCAACAGCTCTTTTTGGTGACACTAGCGACAGAGCATTTTTAATATCCGAAGCTGTACGTGGAGCAGGTGCCATTCTTAGAAATGAAAAAGGCGAGGCTTACATGGAGAGCTATGACAAAAGGAAAGATTTAGCTCCTCGCGATATTGTAGCCAGAGCTAACCTCAACGAAATAAAAAATTCCACTGTGCCATATGTTTACTTAGATGTGACACATTTGCAAGATGGAAAGTTTGCTGATCACTTTCCTGTTATTTCGGCTAAATGCGAAGAATTTGGTTTAGATTTAAGTAAAGATTTTATTCCTGTAGCACCTGCCGCTCATTATTTATGTGGAGGCATTTCGGTAAATAATAAAGGTGAATCATCATTAGATGGCATGTATGCTTGTGGAGAATGTTCATCAACGGGTTTACACGGTACAAATAGGCTAGCTTCAAACTCATTGCTAGAAGCAGTTGTTTACGCAAATCAATCGTTCAAAAGTGCTTCAGATGAATTTGAAAAAATAGAATTTGAAAAAGATGTTGATGATTTCTGGCATCCTGTAATAAAGAAAAATATTTCTCTAGATTTACCTTTAAAAGAACTTCGAAAAAGATTGCAATGGTTTATGAGTAGCTATATGGCTGTTGAAAAATCAAATAATACTATGCAATTAATGGCTGATGAAGTTACTGAAATAACAAAAGCATTTGAAGATTTAATAAAAGGTAAAGCATACACAATAAAATCGTTAGAGTTTCGTAACCTACTTAGCATAGCGCAATTAATTGTTGAACATTCATTAGATAGAGTGAAAAATTCAGGCGTGTTTTTTAATAAAGACCTATAGAGTAAATGATCTCCATTTTTTATAATTTTGTTTTAAATATTGAAACCAAAATAAATGAGCTTTCTTGAGCGTAAAATAAGTATTAAAATAATATTCACCTCTTTGGTTGTTGCTGCAGGGGCTGGTTTATTATTGCGCCTAGCTCCTTTTGTTAATTTTGATTTTAACCAATACAATATTAGACAAGCTCACTCGCACCTCGCATTTTTAGGATGGGTTTTTAGTGCTTTAATATGGCTTATTAATAGATATCTTATTACAGATCTTTTCTCTAGTAGTAAAACATTTAGAATATGGTTTATTGTTGAGTTTGTAATTAGCAGTCTACTATTTATTTCATTCTTAGCCTTTGGATATGGTAAAATCCCTATTATTTTATTAAGCCTGCATTCATTAATTTCATATTGGGGAATAATCAAAATCTTTATAAAATCTAAAAAATTACCTTCTACTCTTAAACTTCCATTGCGCCTAGGTGTTATTGGTTTTTTAATATCAAGTATAGGTCCTATTTTAATACCTCTTATAAAAAATGGGATAATACTAGAAGGCCAAAGCCTTAATATTGGCATTAATCTTTACCTACATTTTCATTACAATGCATGGTTCCTTTTTACTTTAATAGCCATTATTTTTTCTTACCTCGAATTTAAACAGGTATTAACATTAGGTAAAAGATTCAAATTAGGATTATATTTAATGTTCGCAGCATTATTTGTAAATTATCTTGATAGCCTTTATTGGATTAAATTCCCTGAATGGACTGAATACATATTTTTCTTATCAAGTGCAATTCAATTGCTAGGTTTTTACATGGTAATAGTCCCAGTATTAAAAAGCATATTACTTTCAGAAAATATTTTTCTAAAAGGAACAAAAATTGTACTAATATTGATTTTGCTTATTTGGGAAAGTAAATATCTTTTTGAATTAATAGTTAACCTTCCTTCTCAACCTTGGTTCAATGTTGGCAACCATTTTCTGCAAATAGCTTATTTACATTGGGTATTTTTAGGAATAGTAACTCCAACATTAATATTTTTATTTCAGGAACTTAATTTTTTACCTCGATTAAAAATATACAATGTATTCTTTTGGAGTGGATGGCTGGGTACCGAAATATTATTAGTACTAATGGGGCTAGGTATTTTGATGCCTAATGTATATTTATGGCTAGCTGTGTATTCTGCTCTAATGTTTATTGCTTTTATTGGACTGCTAATTGGTAGACGATTACCCTAATATCTCTTATTTCATTTTGAGGTTTATTTGGTATTAAACCAAATAATTTTTCTCCATCCTATCAACAACTTTTTTTGATAACATGAAGAAACTCTCTATCTGTTTTTCATTCAATATTAACTTTGGATAATTTAGTAATACAAACTTATGGTTTGGTGGTAATTTACGCCTGATTATATTTTTATTATATGTTCGAACAGTTATATCAGGAAAGCATTCTATTAAATACTGAATAGAAATATCAGAAAATAACCTTTTTGTAATCTGATCATCATTAGCCTGAATTATATAATGCTCATCAAAGTCTTTATCATTTAATTTAATGTTGTGTTCTACTCCTAACCATTCTGACAAATCATCTACTAATGATTTTGGATGAAGGATGAAATCATATTCAACTCTTGGAGTATAAATAAAACTTAACCGTGTACCTCCAACTAGATAATATCCAACATTACGGTTTACATACTCAAGTTCAATAATAAAACCTTTATAATCCCACACAACTTTACCTGTGCGTACAATTTTTCTTTTTTGATAAACTCCACCAGTATTCTTAGCCAACCTTCTTAAAGTTTTCTTTTTTGAAGGAAATAAATGTTTGAAAAATGAAAACATCATATTAAATATTGAATTGCAACCTGTATTAGAGTAATAAATTTACAATTTCTATTTAATTCAGTCAACATGAATTTGATAATACTTACTTTTGCCGACATATAGTGACATGTTTACTAAGTGAATTGGGGACATTTAGTAGGGGTATGTCGTATATAGCAAAACGCCACCATTTAATAGAAATAATAAAATGCCTAATGCTTTTATAGCCTATTGCGTAAAGCCAATAGCGAATAGCTTAAGGCCAAAAGCATTTCAAAAAAATGAAAATAATAGGTCAGCTAGCCATAATACTAGCCATATATTTATCAGGGTTATTAATTGAAAATCTTTTTAGCCTACCAATTCCTGGTAGTATAATTGGATTAATCATAATGCTAATACTTCTACACCTTAAAATTGTCAAAGTTGAAAACATTAAACAAGTTTCTGATTTCTTCCTTAACAATATGATGTTTTTTTTCATACCGGCTACTGTTAGCATTATGGTTACATATCAAATTTTAGAAGGAGTATTAATTGAAGTTACTGCTTTAATAATATTATCTACATTAATTACAATTTCAATAACAGCATTGGTAGTTCAATATATTGCTAAACTAAAAGATTCAAAGAATGGATGAGTTTCTAGATAATCCTGTTTTTGGTTTGTTTCTTACCCTAAGCATAGGATGGTTGGGTGTAAAAATAAGAGATAAAAGTGGCAAGAACTGGGTCAACCCTATGCTCCTATCAGTTTTAATGGTAGTTATAGTTTTGTTAGTATTTGACATTCCATACAGCAGTTATAAAAAAGGTGGTGATTTAATTCATATGTTCTTAGGCCCTATCACTGTTGTTTTGGCTGTTCCACTATATAATAATTGGTCATATCTAAAAAAATATTCAAAAGCAATTATTATAGGTATACTAATAGGTTCATTCACTGCTTTATTATCAATTATTCTATTATCAAGTTTATTTGGTTTAGATGAGTTTTTAATGAATTCAATAATGGGTCGTTCGGTAACAACACCTATAGCTTTAGCAGTTGCCGAAATGTTAGAAGCTAATCAATCAATTGTAGTTATTGCTGTATCCATAACAGGTGTTTTCTCAATATTAATATCTTCGTTTTTATTTAAGACTCTAAAAATAAACCACCCAATAGCCAAAGGAGTAGCTTTAGGCACAGCAGCACATGCAATAGGTACAGGTAAAGCAATGGAATACGGAAAAGTAGAAGGTGCAATGAGTGCTTTGTCTATTGGCATAGCCGGTATTTTTACTATTATTTGGATATTGATTTTTCAGATGTTTGGAGTGATTTAAATTAACCCTTTTACAACCTTCATTCAAATACCATAAATAATATTAGAGTTATTGTTATATAATATTAGGTTAAAATAATATTTTTGGATTTCCGTAAACTATTCGAATAAAAATAAATTATTTGTATAAACTTATGTATCCAAATATTTATACCATGAAAAAAATATCAAATCTATTATTCTCAATTTCAATTATTATTTTTTCTTTCAGCTTTTTTAATGTAGAATTACCTGAATATCTTATCAAGATAAATTATATAGTGTTTTTCTTCGCCTCATTGTTATTTATTATATCTAATAATAAAAAGAAAAAAAACAATACCACTTAGTAAAGTTATTATTCAAAATGAATACAAAAGCAGCTATATAATTGAATTAACGAAAAATACTCATATGTGAAAAACGTTTAATTTCACGAAATTCATCATTTTTAATAATTTATACTTAAATATTCCAAAATTTAATAAAAATGCTGATTTCATTCTGAAAGTAATTTTACAGAATACTTGCTTATATATATGTAAAATGCAATAATATCCATTTTTACCTACTTAAATTAGTTATATATATAACATAGCTATAGACAATAGTACTTTAATTTCACAAAGCCCTAGTCGTTTATTACAGCCCAATAGCACTGCCTGTAAGGTGTTTAGAAACTACAGCATACAACTAGTTACTGTATTGTGACAAAATAGCACTATATAGTTTTAAAATGAAATGATTTTATACGAAACACATAACAATGCAACTGTGTTTCTAAATATTATACTTCTATAAATAAATATATTTGTCATGTTAATTTTAGTGATACAGTAATGCTGTTTTTAGTAAAGCAGTTTTTATGAAAAAGACTGTATCACTGCATTACTAAATACTGAATTACAGAAATAAAAATATATGTTACTAGAAGGAGAACCAAAAGTAAAATTGAATAGCGAAGCAAAAGGTTTCGTTAATCTTTACGCTTCATTAGGTGAGAGAGCTGAGAGCTTTTTGCCTAATAGAGTTTTTGAAAGTCTTAAGAGTTTTGTACGTCTTTGTTACGAAGAACCTGTAGATCCAGCTCGTCAGAAATTAGAGATAAATAAATATGTTCTTGAATTAAAAGAGGCTATCCCAGGATACATTGACGTTCAGTTGATGATTTACCCTCAAGAAGATTCAAAGGCATTTATCTACAATGGTAAACGTGGTCAATTCCAGAATCGTTTGAATACGATGATTGATCAAGAATTGGTTGCTGGCGAAACTAAGAAAGAGGTTAAGCGTATTCTTAATGCTCCTAACTTCTCAATTGGAACACCTCCTGTAACAGAAAACACACTAGACTTTTTATACGACACTTTCCTTGGAGATAAAGTTTCTGAGTTACGTAAGTTTCGCGATGTAATTGGTGTTAGTGGTGATATTGAGGAAGCTCAATGGAATTACTTTTTGGATGTACTAGACCAAATGGTTAACCAAAGTACTCACTACACTACGAAAGCAGAAAAAGACAGTTTCTTAAACAGAAACCAATCAACAATTAATTTTAAAGGTCTTAACGGATTTATTAAAACTGTTGTTTCGGGTTCTGCCGATACTGTTGTTAAACTTGTAGCTGGAGAGGTTTTCTCTAAAAATGCTGTTAGAGTTTTAGAGTGGGGAGATGTTGCTGATAAAGATAGTGAGCAAAGAATTTACGATCAAATAAACGATGATTCTACATCTGTATTTGTTGTAAAATTAAGAAGTATGCGTCGCAATTACTTCAACAAGCACCGTTGGTTCCCATTGTTATCACGTATAATTTTTGTTGATGATTCTGATGCTTCTTGTAGCACAAACACATCATTGGTTTTTTCTCTTCACAACGATATTGTAAACACATTAAACAAAGTTCATAACAAGAAACTTGGAGCTTTAGCAAATAGTCAGGCTAATTTACGTTTGATTTTAGATAAAGTAAATGGAGATAGCCTAGCTCATTTCCGTACTAAGATTCTTGCAAAAATATCTGACTACGAACAAGAACTAGTAAAATTAAAAAAAGAACAAAACGCAGATATTGGCGATAAGAAGCAAGAATTAGCATTGTTTAAATTCGATAATTTTGCTCGTCAGATTATAAAAGATAAATACACTTTATCTAAACTTGGTGCTTACATCGAGTTGATAGAGACTGTAAAAGACTCGAAGAAACACATTAAATTAAATAAAGATTTAATTAAGGAATTCGAGCAAAGAACAAAATCATATTTCTACTCAAACAACGATTCAGTACATATTGCAACTGTAGTTGAAGGTGGTGGTAGAAATCAGATTAAAACTTACGGTGAGTATTTAATTAACCGTAAACTACAAACTGTAGATAACGAATTGGTTGACCGTTGTAAGGTTATTTTGGATATTATTCCAACTAACTATGAACGTACACTTCAAAACTATTTCCACAAGAGTTTTGGAATTAACCTTTTCTTAGAAAAATATAAGCAGTACTTAACTAAAGTTGGGAACGAAGCCGATAACAAAGGACGTTTCCAAAATTTCCTTATCGACCTTGGAATTAACGAAAAGTACCAAGCACTTTCTGCTAAAGATCAAGATATAGTTAAAGATTTTATCGCAGGACTAGGAAACCTTAATCACACATCGGTAGGTGATGACGTTCAGATGATAATTCGCGATTTATTGTTCTACAACGACAGACAACCAAATCCGTTTATTTTCTTCAACGAAGAAGCTTCGTGGGAGTACAAAGATTTATTCCCTTACGATAGATTCGATCTTAATCCTTTTGATATCGATATCGAACTTAAGCCTGATGGTCGTGTTGACTACCTGCGTTTATTGAATAAATTGGAGAATATCAAAGTTACTTTTGCTCTTTTCGATGAGAGTGGAAGATTGTGGGATAGATTCTGTGAGAACTCAACATTGGTTATCAACGATCCTTCAAATCCAACTGGATTAACAGATTTTAATAACGAAGATTTAATCAAATTCTTGAAATTCCTTACCAATAGTAAAATTACTTTATTCTTGGATGAGGCATATAACGATGCTGTAAAAATAGAGGATGCTGAAGAGCCAAAATGGCGTACAATTTCTCGATATATAATGAACAACATCGGAACTTACTCTAAGATTTCTATGGTGTCTTCTCTTTCTACTACCAAAAACCTTGGAGCTACAGGAGATAGATTAGGTTCATTGATTGCATCTCCAAATTGTAAAGCTGTTGTTGATTTTGCAACTAAGCAATACAGTACAGAGAAAGGAAATACAAACTCATTGTATTTGCTAAACAATGTATTGGAAGTTGCTCAGCGTGCTAAAAAGGTTAAGGATGTAATGGAAGACAGTCTTCCAAAAAATGCATCTCGATCTAAAATCAAGAAGGAATTAGAAAAGTATATTCTTAACGAAAATTCTAAGTTCGAAGCATATTCTGCTAGTTCTTCAAAGGAAATGAGATCATCAATGTTCGAAGGTTCTCCTTTGCATATTTTTGTTCTTGAAGAATTACTTTCTCTTGATAAATTGAATGTTCTTGAATTGCCAGACGATTTCAAATACAAAGGAGAGGCTTTCTTTAGCTACTATTCTAAGCATTTGGTGAAAGGATTAAATAGTTTCCGTGTAAACAAAACTTTCCGTACAGAGAGTAATAGACGTTTGAAACTTGCCAAGAAAATTGCTGATAAAGTTATTGCAGAAAGAGGAGCTGACTACGTAGAAATATTGAATTCTGACGGTTCTTACCTTTTCAATATCATACTAAAAGATTTCTTCTCTTACCAAGAGCTTGAGTTGTTCTCTAAGCGTTTGGCAGAGGAAAGAGGTATTGCTGTTATACCTTATAATACAGGTTTTGTACGTTTCTCACTAGGTGATTACCTAGAAGGAAAAGATGATAGCTACAAGTCTTTCGGTAAAGAATTCGAGAATGGATTAAACATTTTCTTGTCTTACTGGGAAGAGTTTTACGCAAAGCGTTTGGCACCTGAAAACAAAGACAAAGAAGCAGTTGACGTTTTAGATGAAATGTTTGCAGGAGACGAAGAGAAATTTATTTCTGACATTCTTGTTGATTTCAACCTTATTAAAAAAGTTGATAAGAAATTAAACGTTAACCTTCGTATTTCTGATATTAAGTCGATGTACAGTGCTACTCCTCGCGAAAGTGGTTTAACAATAAACACTATCACAGGAAGTAAAAATACTGTATTCGAGTTTTATGAAACTATTGGTCAATACACAACATTGCCAGATTTCTTAAACTCGAAAGCGTTTACAAAATTATACGAGAACTTATTGCCACAGATTTATAAGTCTATTCCTGCGTTACGCAAGATGGATATCAACATGGTAATTGCTCGTTTCGGAAAGCCAACTTTATTGAAATTTATAGACTCTAAAGTTAATTTCCAACCAAATCCTTACATCCTTGATGATCCGGATGAGGTGTTGATAATGAGTGAGATTTTATTAGAATTTGAGAGAGTATTGTTCTCGGATGCTAAAATGAAAGTTCTTACCCTAGAGGCAAACGAAAACGACAGAAATGGCGATTTAGCTCGTTTGGAAGGTTACAACTCAATTCTTAGAAAATTCATCAGAGAATTGTTGTTGCACTTCAACTTGCCATTCGAACAAGATCCAAAGGAGCCTGTTCAGTCTGAATTATTTGCGAAGGCTGTTGAAAAGCAAGTTTCAATTACAGGTAAGTCTATTGCAGATCTACATTTAGAAGATAGAATTAAAGAACTTAAAGGTGATTTGCAAAACAAACTAGGCGATGCTTGGGGAACTTTTGGAAACAAAAATTTAAGTCAGAAATTTGACGCTATTGACGATTATATCGATGGTGCTTCTACTGATGCTGATAAATTATACAGATTCTATACTCTTACTGGCGATAGTGAGTTCCTAACTTTGATGAAAGAAGTTTCTTCAAATTTCAATGCTCAAATCGATAGTTTAGATGACCTAGAAATTAAGATGATTTCAGAGAATATTGCTAATACTCTATTCAAAGCAGAATTGTCAAAAGTAACTTCTTTGTTGACTAAAAATGCACTTCAAAAAGTTGTTGATGCTGATATAGAAAAGGTAAGTAGAGAAATGGTTTTATTCCTAAACTCTTTGTTGAACAAAGCGCAAGGAACAAATTACTACTTCCGTTACAATCATTTCATGATTAAATTATTGACAGCAGAATTTGCTTCTCAAAATTCATTCAAAAATGAAATGGTACAACATGGTATAACTATCTACAAAGATTATGAGATGGAGGATAAATCTCTTGAAACTCATAATGATGGTTCGCTAAGTTGGTTGAATAAAGTGATGACACGTACTGGAGTTATTGCTGCCGAACAAGCAGTTCAAATCCAAACACGTACATCTACTGATGCTAAAAAACGTGAGTTTCCTTACTTTAAAGTAGATAGAGCGGATGCTCCTGTTGTTTTAAAAGAAGGTGAAAAATTGAATGATGCTGATTTCATAAAGAACTTATCTACATTGCCTTCGTCTGATTTTTTCAACGAGCGTATGTCTAAGTTTGTTGATAATATGGACTCTGACGATTACCGTTGTAAGATTGTACAAAACGGTTTGGTGAAAGAGCTTTATATTATTCAAAAATCATTCTTGAAATATTTAACAGACAACTATCGTTTGTTAGGAACTGATACAATTTCTTTGAAAGAAGCTAAAAACTTCGTTCCAGATATCGTATTGTTCTTAGGTGCTCCAGAGAAAGTTATTTCTTATCCTTCGGTTGGATATTTCGATCTTAAAGGACCTAACGGAAGTATTAAAACTTTGGTTACACCGCTTCACTTAAAAGCTGATTACTTCGGTAATGTGAAGAAGCCTCGTTTAACAATGTTGAATGAGAAAGTGAAAGAAATGGGAGGAATTCCAGTTCACGGATCTTTGTTTGCTGTTGAGGAAGAAGATGGATCAATATTCACAATCCAGATTGCTGGAGATAGTGGTGTTGGAAAATCGGAGATGCTTGCGGCAATGCAGTTGAAATGGTTGAAACAAGATTTACCAGGAATCCGTAGTATCAAACTTATTGCAGGAGATATGTTCCACGTATTCCCTGATAAAGAAGGAAATATTTATGGAATTGGATCTGAAGTAGGAGATTTTGCTCGTGTTACAGATTTCGATCCTGATTATATTTACGCTTACCGTACACTTTTCGAAAGTGCTGCCGAAAGTAATGTTGAAGACTTAAACTCTCGTGCTACAATTACAGGTTTCTGTGATATCAGTATGCCATTTAAGATCGATGTTATGCTTACTGCGAGTAACTACGCTAAAGCTGATGCAGGAATTAAGCGTTACGCAAACTCAGAGAATTTCTTGATGTACAGAGATTCGCATGGTGAGCGTAAAGAGAAAGCAACTTCTGGAGATAATCCAAACTTTGCACGTTCGTTGATGCGTTACACTGGCGATAAGGCTTTAGTTGAATTGCTTGCTGAACACGGAAATTACCTAGATCAAATTCTTGATTGGATAGAAATTAAGGAAGAGAAGAAATTCTACCTAGCTTCTACTTACAAGATGATTGATAAGATTGATGTAGAAGATGTTGTAAACAAGATATTCAAAGGAAAAGAATTCTCTGAAGCTGGAAAAGAGTTTAAGGTTGACGAAGTTCGTTTCGATATCATTAAAAACCGTTTCCGCTTAACTGCAAAAGAGATTAATGTTGAAGAAGGTAAAGATGCCGCTGTTCACACTCAGCAGTTAGATAGAGCATTCTTCAACGGAATATTCAATGCACTTGCAAGTACACCTTCAGGAAATCCATTTATTACTGAGGCTGGACAATTAGAAGGAAGACAACATTTGGTTAACCTACTTAAAGGTGGTACTGATGGAACAATGAAGGCTAAAAATATCCAATGTGGTATTCTTAGTACTGAAATTGGTAAGCCAGGAAAAGAAATTACAGGACCACACAAGGCAGCTCAAGATGTGAAAGAGTTGTTGAGAGAGGTGCGTATTGCAAATCCTGAACTTAATAAAAACAAAGAGTGGGTTAAGAAACAAATTGTTGATAAATATGGTGGATTATTCCGTCATCACAAGCACTCATTAGAGGTTTGGCGTTACAACTTCTACCTATTCCAGTTAGAAGAAATGCGTAAAGCAGAATTTGTACGTATCGATGATATGTCGGTAGATATTAAATTTGATATGCTTAGAGGATTTGAGCCTTTGCCAAAATCTCACAAGTTCAGCCCGTTGTTGTTAACACCATCAATTAATATTGAGCTTAACGGATTTAGCGAAACTTACGAGCAACTAATGTGGTTGCCAAACAACAGAGATTTTGCTGAGGAACTTTACGCTCAGTGTTCTGAGGTTTACATAGCCGAAGGATATCACAAGGATACAATTATTAACAACATGGTATTACAGTTGATGTTGTTGAACGG
>LGVF01069607.1_pt1 | contig 19085 bp, 15 predicted proteins | sample 469901 | NCBI WGS metagenome assembly LGVF01 (sample SAMN03893561, study PRJNA290197) | marine sediment metagenome | material: sediment; isolation source: combined push core samples #3730, #5133, and #5579 collected at Hydrate Ridge | place: Pacific Ocean: Hydrate Ridge
CCGGCGGGCCGCCGATCTCGACGATCGCTGGGCCAGGCCGTTGATCAACGGCGGCAATACGCTGGTGGCGCTGGAGCAATGGTCGCAGGCCGCCGAGCTATATCAGGACGCATTGCATAGGCAGCCCGAGCAGGCCGAGGCGATGAACAACCTCGCCTGGGTGCTCATGCAGCAGGGGGAACTGGCGCAGGCCCGCCACTGGGCGGAACGGGCGGTGGCCGCCAGCCCCCACACGACTGCTTATCTTGATACCCTGGCGGCGGTGCAGGCCCGTCAGGGGGAGGCGACTCCGCTGCGTTGAGTTTCGGCCTTATCTTTCTCTCCGTTCCTACCATTCCATCGCAAAATCTGCTATGTTCGGCAGCGCCGACCCGTTTTTGACCGCGACTGGCCAGCGGGGTGGCGCCCAAGATTTCATGACCGGGCCGATTCCGGCCCGATGATTTTGCCGAGAAGGACATTACGCACATGTACTGGGAACCGGAGATCGAACAGCTGCCGCCGGCGCGTCTGCAGCAACTGCAGCTCGAACGTCTGCGCAAGACCATAAACCGCGCCGGCCGTTCGCCCTTTTACCGGCAGCAGTTCGCTGCTGCCGACGTCGCTGCTGAGCAGCTGCGGCACATCGACGATATCCGCAGCCTGCCTTTTACCACCAAGGACGACCTGCGTAATAATTTTCCGTACGGTTTTCTGACCGTGCCCAAGGACGGTACGGTGCGCCTGCACTGTTCGAGCGGCACCACCGGCAACCCAACGGTGATTTTCCATGACCAGCACGATCTGGCCTCCTGGGCCAACCTGGTGGCGCGCTCCCTCTATTGCGCCGGGGTGCGGGCTACGGACGTTTTTCAGAATATCTGCGGCTACGGCCTATTTACCGGCGGCCTTGGCTTTCAGTACGGCGCTGAGCATCTCGGTGCCTTGGTCATTCCCGCCGCCGCTGGCAACAGCTGCCGCCAGATTAAGTTAATGCAGGATTTCGGTACCACCGCGGTCCATACCATCCCCAGTTATCTTCTGCGCTTGCACAGTGTTTTCAGTGAGCTCGGCCTCGATCCCCGCCGGGATACCGACCTGCGTCTCTTTGTCATCGGTGCCGAGCCACATAGCGAGGGGCAGCGTCGGCGCATCGAGGCGCTGTTCGGTGTCAAGGCCTACAATTCCTACGGCCTGTCGGAGATGAACGGGCCGGGGGTGGCCTTTGAGTGCCAGCAGCAGAACGGTCTGCATATCTGGGAGGACTGTTTTGTGGTCGAGATCATCGACCCGCAAACCCTCGAGACGCTGCCCGATGGTGAGCTGGGTGAGCTGGTGCTGACCACCCTCGATCGCCAGGCCATGCCGCTGCTGCGCTATCGAACCCGGGACCTGACCCGCATTTTACCCGAACCGTGCCCCTGCGGGCGCAGCCATCGCCGCCTTGACCGCATCAGCGGCCGCAGCGACGACATGCTCATTCTCAAGGGTTGCAATATCTTCCCCATGCAGATCGAAAAGGTTCTGATGCGCTTTGCCGAGGTCGGCAGCGACTATCTGATCGTTCTGGAGAGCCGCAACGGCAGCGACGAGATGCTGATCAAGGTCGAGGTGCAGAAAGAATGGTTCACCGGCAACATGGAGGCGCTGGAGAACCTGGCCCGCAAGATCAGCCATGAAGTTCGCGACGAAGTTCTGGTGACCCCTGCCGTCCGCCTGGTGGAGCCGGGCAGCCTGCCCAAGGGTGAAGGCAAGGCGGTACGGGTTCAGGATCTGCGCAAGCCACAGGAGTCGATATGATCGCCCATCAGGTGTCTGTGTTTCTGGAAAATAAGCCGGGCCGACTGAAGAAGATCACTGCAGTCCTCAAAGAGCAGAAGGTCAACATTCGCGCCATGACCCTGTCGACCAGCACCGCCGGCTGGGGGATTCTCAATCTGCTGGTCGATCGACCGGAAAAGGCCTGCGAAATCCTTACGGCAACGGGGCACCCGGCGGTACTGCGGGAGATCGTGGTGGTGAAGATGGGTGACGCACCCGGCACCCTGCACGACATGTTGCTGCTGCTGGCCAAGGCCGGCCTTAATGTGCAGAACGCCTACGGCACGGTGCTCGGCGACCAGCGTAGCGCCATTCTGGTCATCGATGTCGAGGATGTCGAGGATGTCGAGTCCGTTCAGCAGATTTTCCGCGAGGCCGGGGTGGAAACTTTAAGCACCGAGCAGGTCTATCGTATCTGATCGGAGTTCTGCAGCCTGCCCCCGGCGGCTTTTGCGGTTGCTTTGCCGGCCGGGAAATTTTAAAATTAATAATTGTTTCATCTGCCGGCTTTCGCCGGCGTCATTGTTCCCCTCCAGCAAGTGAAAGACTGTCCTGTCATGAACAAATCACACCACGCCTCCGCCATGGGGGCCCTGGCCTGGCTGCGCCATCGCAGTCCGGTCGTTCTCAGCCGCCTTGGCATTACCGAAAACACCTTCATGGTCATGTTGGCGTTGGCTATCGGCATTCTGGCCGGGCTCGGCAACTTTGTTTTTCGCCAGACTATTGAGTTGATCCATTGGGCGGTTATCGAACAGGGCAAGGAATTTTTTGCCATCTCATTTGAACAGTGGAGCATGGCACGCTGCTGGTCGCTGTTGTTTCCGGTCATCGGTGGCCTGTTGATGATTCCTTTCGGAATCTTTTTCGCCAAAGATCTCAAATTCGGTTTTCCCGACTTTCTCGAGCGGGCCAATCTGCGCGGGGCCAAATTTCCTGGGCGTACGATTTTGACTCGGGGCCTGGCCAGCGCCATCACCCTCGGCACCGGCGGCTCGGCCGGCCAGGAAGGACCCATCGCCCAGATCGGGGGCGCCATCGGTAGTCAGGCCGGGCAGGTCTTTAAGATGAGCGGTGAGCGACTCAAGGTGCTGGTGGCCTGCGGCGTGGCCGGCGGCATTGCCGCGACCTTCAATGCGCCCATTGCCGGGGTCTTCTTTGCCCACGAAATCGTCCTGCTGGCCGCCTTTGAACTGAGCAGCTTCACCGCTATCGTCATCAGCAGCGGTATCGCTACCGTTGTTTCCCGGGCCTTGCTCGGTGATGTGCCGGCCCTGCGGGCGCCGGCCTATTCGGTGGCCCACCCCTGGGAGCTGATCTTCTATGTGGTGCTGGGCATGCTGGTCGGGGTGTTGGCGGTGTTCTTTATCGATTTTCACTACCGGATCAAGGACCGCTTTGCCGCCTTGAAACTGCATCCTCTTGCCAAGCCGATTCTCGGTGGCGCGTTGGTCGGTCTCATCGGTATCGTCTTTCCGCAGATCTTCGGTAACGGCTACGAGTTCATGGAGGCGGTGCTGCGCGGCGAGGGGGTTTTCTGGCTGTTGGCGGTGCTGATCCTGATCAAGGCGTTGGCGACCTCGATCACCCTCGGTTCGGGGCTGCCGGGTGGGCTGTTCGCCCCGTCCATGTACATCGGCGCAGTCACCGGCGGGGCCTTCGGCAAGGTGGTGCAGGTCTTTTTCCCCGGGGTGGTTACTTTGCCCGGCACCTACGCCCTGGTCGGTATGGGTGCTTTTCTCGCCGCCGCCACCCATGCCCCAATGACCGCCCTCTTTTTGCTCTTCGAGATGACCGGGTCCTACGATATCATTATCCCCATCATGCTCTCTTGCGTGATTGCCACCGCTATCAGTCGCCACTTCAAAAAGGACAGCCTCGATACCGTGGAGCTGTCCCGGGCCGGCATCGATCTGGAATCGGGTAAAGAGCGCAATATCATGAAGTCCCTGCGGGTCGGCGCGGTGATGACCCGCGATCCCGAGTCGATTCCCGAAAACATGACCCTGCGCCAGTTCAACCAGTTTATGGCCAGTACCCGGCACACCAATTTCCCCTTGATCAATCGTATCGGCGAGGTCACCGGCATCATTTCGGTGCAGGATTTCATGGGTGTGGTTTTTGAGCACGACCTGCTGGATCTGGTGGTGGTCAAGGAGTTGGCGACACTTGACGTCATCACCGTTCAGGAAGATGAAAATCTCGACAGCGCCATGCGCAAGATTGGGTATCGCAATATCGAACAGCTGCCGGTGGTCGATCGCGCTACCGGGCGTAAGCTGCTCGGTATTGTCTCCCGCCGGGATATGGTCTCGGCCTATAACCGGGCCTTGATGGTTCGTCAACTCGAGGAAAAAAGCGATGACTGATTTGCTCGCCTCCCTCAATGAGATGCAGCAGCAGGCTGTGTTGCATCAGGACGGCCCTTTGCTGATCCTGGCCGGGGCCGGTTCGGGCAAGACTCGGACGTTGACCCACCGGGTGGCTCATCTGATTCGTGAAGGGGGCGTGGCGCCCTGGCGGATTCTGGCCGTGACCTTCACCAACAAGGCCGCCGCCGAGATGCGCCAACGGCTGGAAGCGCTGCTCGGCCCGGGGGAGTTGCCCTGGGTGAGCACCTTTCATGCGGCTTGTGTGCGGATTCTGCGGCGGGATATTGAAGCCCTCGGCTACAATGGTGATTTTACCATCTACGACGATCAGGATCAGCAGCGGCTGTTGCGGGACTGTCTCAAGGAACTTAGCATTCCGGAGAAGACCCTCAAGCCCCGTTCAGCGGCGTCGGCCATCGACAGTGCCAAAAACAGCGGCTTGTTGCCGCACCAGCTCGATCGCAGCGATTACTACGGCGAACTTACCGCCCGGGTTTACGAGCTCTACCAACAGCGTCTGCAACGGGCCAATGCCCTCGATTTTGGCGATCTGCTGCTGTGTACGCTGCGTCTGTTTGAGGAGCACCCGGCGGTGCTGGCCCGTTATGCCGAGCGCTTTCAGCATCTATTGGTCGATGAGTTTCAGGATACCAACCAGGTTCAGTACCGGTTGGTCAAGATGCTGGCCGACGGTCACGGCAACCTCTGTGTGGTCGGCGACGATGACCAGTCTATCTACGCCTGGCGCGGTGCCGAGATCAGCAATATCCTTAATTTTGAACGGGATTTTTCCGGAACTCAAGTGGTCCGCCTGGAGCAGAGCTACCGCTCATCGTCGACCATTCTTGAGGCGGCGGGCGAGGTGGTGGCGTGCAATGTCGGCCGTAAAGGCAAAACCCTGTGGACCGACAATCCGGCCGGCGAGCGCATTACCCTCAAGGATTGCAGCGATGATCTGGCCGAGGCGCGCTTTGTGGCCGCCGAGGTTGCCAAGTTGAAGCTGGACGGGCGCCATTTGCGGGATGTTGCGGTGTTTTATCGCACCAACGCCCAGTCCCGATCCTTGGAAGAAGCTCTGGTTTCCGAGCGATTGCCCTATGTGATGGTCGGCGGTGTCAAGTTTTTTGCCCGCATGGAAGTCAAGGACATCCTGTCTTATCTGCGTACCCTGGTCAATCCGGCCGATGCCCTGTCCGCCAAGCGCATCGTCAACGTACCGGCCCGGGGAATCGGCGCCAAAACGGTGGAACGTATCGCCACCTTGGAGCAGGAGGCTGGTGGTTTTTTGCCGGCCTGCAATCTGGCTTTGCAGCGCGGCGTGCTCAAGGGGGCGGCCGCCAACAAGGTGAGCAAGTTTGTGGAGCTGATGGCCGATTTCCAGGTCAAGCTGACGGAACTGCCTTTCCCCCAATTGACCGCTGAAATCATCGAGGCTAGTGGCTACGGCCCGCTGCTGCGGGAAGAGGCCGAGGGGGCCATGGCCGAAGGGGAACGTCAGGAGGCCAAGGGCCGTCTGGAAAACCTCGAGCAGCTGTTGGCTGGTATGGAGGAACATCAGTCCACCGACCGCACCCTGCAGGAGTTTCTCGAGCAGGTGGCGCTGGTTGCCGATCTCGATGCCTACGACAGCAACCATGACCGGGTTACCCTCATGACCCTGCATGCCGCCAAAGGACTCGAATTTCCGGTGGTGTTCATGACCGGCATGGAAGAAGGACTGTTCCCCCACAGCCGTAGCGGCGAAGATAGCGCCGAGCTTGAGGAGGAGCGGCGGCTGTGCTACGTCGGCATGACCCGGGCCATGGACAAACTTTATCTTAGCCATTCCCGCCGTCGGCGGATCTACGGTGACTTTCAGTACAATTCGCCGAGCCGTTTTCTGGCTGAAGTTCCGCTGCGATTGTTGGAGCAAGATGAGCAGCCGACTCTGCGTCATGCGGCTAGCCACAATCTGGCTTCGGTTTTCGATGAAGCGGGCACAAGTCAGGCCGCCAGCCACAACCTCGCTGCGGTTTTTGATCAATCGGGCGCCAGTTCCACTGACAGCCACAATCTGGCCTCCGTGTTTGAGGATTTGGCCCCGGAACCGATGGATGCGGACGATTTTTTCGACGATGAAGTGCGCCAGGTGGCCGAGGCCGAACTCGGACCCCGTCTCGGTCAGCAGGTGCGGCACGCCAAGTTTGGGGTTGGCACCATTCGCCGGCTCGAGGGGAGCGGTGACAAACAGAAGGTTAGCATCTACTTCCGCACCGTCGGTCTGAAGAAGCTGCTGCTTAAATTCGCCGGCCTGGAACCGGCTTGAGTTCAAGCAACTGACTATGCCGAATTCTCCCTTCAACGGTCGATTTCCTCTCCAAAAGTTTTGGTAGAAGTACCTGACACAAAAGCTAAAGCGGCTCACGCCCGCTCCTTTGAGTCTTGAGCGAAGCGAACGAGCGTGAGACGGGTTTGGCCAAGCTTAAGAGCTTTTGGCGAGACAAATCTGGCCAGCTAAGTCTGCTATAATGGGCGGTGAATGCTTGTGCACCTTACACTGGAGTCCAGCAGCGGATCTTTGCAGAGGGGGAAAAGATGCGGAGAAAATTCGGATACTATTTGACGATTGTCCTGGCACTGACCTATTGCCTCGGTGGTTGGGCTCTGACTGCCCGTGCGAAACAACAGCCCGCCGAGTTGCGCAGCACCTTACAGGATCAGCAGCAGGTCGCGGTAACCATATACAATGGCGATCTGGCCTTGATCAAAGATCGTCGTCGGGTCCAGCTGCCGGCTGGCGAAAGTCTGTTGGCCCTGCGGGAAGTGAGTGGCGGGATGATGGCAGAAACTGCTTTGCTTCGTCAGTTGGATGGCAAAGGTGATTTGCAGGTGGTGGAGCAGAATTTCGATTATGATCTGTTGACGCCGCAGAAGCTGCTGGAAAAATATGTCGGTCAGACAGTGCGGGTGGTGCGGGTGCATCCGCAGAGCGGTGCCGAAACTCTGGAGGAGGCCACAGTGCTGGCGGCTAATGGCGGGGTGGTGCTGCGTATGGGCGACCGCATCGAAACGGGTGTTCCCGGCCGGCTGGTGTTTCCCGATGTGCCGGCCAACCTGCGCGACCGACCGACCCTGGTGGTGCGTTTGGCCAATAGCAAGGCAGGATCGCGGGAGATAGAACTCAGCTACCTGAGCAGCGGTCTGTCCTGGCGGGCTGATTACGTGGCTGAGCTTAGCGTCGATGATAGCCAGCTCGACCTGTCCGGCTGGGTGACCCTCGATAATCGCAGCGGCAGCACCTATCGCAATGCTCTTCTGCAGTTGGTGGCCGGCGAGGTTAACCGGGTCAGGCCGGCGCTGTTGGAACGAGCCGCCTTCGATGGCCGGGCGGTTAAAACCATGGCCGCGGCACCGGCTATGGCTGAAGAAAGCCTCCTTGACTACCATCTCTACACCCTGGATCGTCCTACCACCATCGGCCAGAATCAGGTCAAACAGGTCGCTCTGCTTGGCGCCAGTGCGGTGCCGGTGCGTAAGGAATACTTGCTACGGGGTAGCGAATATTACTATCGGGGTCTGTATGGTAAGCTGGGAGAAAAGCTCAAGGCAGCGGTTTATCTCGAATTCGACAATCGGCAGCAAGACGGTCTCGGCCTGCCCCTGCCAAAGGGTATTTTGCGGGTCTACAAAAACGACCGGGCCGGTAACGCCCAGTTCGTCGGCGAGGACCGTATCGACCACACAGCCAAAAACCAAACGGTGCGTTTACAGCTCGGCGCGGCCTTTGATGTCACCGCACAACGGACCCAGACCGATTTCAAGAAGCTGGCCTCCGGTGCCCGGGAGAACCTGATTGAAAGCGCTTATCTCATTGAATTGAGCAATGCTACCGACAAGGCGGTAACGGTCAAGGTAGCTGAACCGCTGCCCGGCGACTGGGCGATCGTCGAGGAGAGTTTGCCTCATCGCAAGGAGGACGCCCGTACCGCTGTCTGGCAGGTTGAAGTCCCAGCTGAGGGTAAGGTGTTGCTGACTTATCGGGCGCGGGTGCGGTATTGAGTAGGGCTGAATAGAGAGAAAAAAGGCCGGGGGAGCGATGATGCTTCCCCGGCCTTTTTCTATTGGTATCGATGCAGGAATGTCTGGGACGATAATGGTCCGTTAAGATGCCTCATGGTTTTGTAAGCCGAAGAGCAAGACCGCGGGGTTGCGTCCACGCGGAACCGGCCGATTCATAGATTTGTTTGTTGCAGTATTTTTAGCTCCGCTACGCAAACTACAAGAGCGCAGGGTTGCGTCCCCGCACGACGCCTTACTCTTTTTCTGCGCGGCAAAAGAGTAAGCAGAAAAAGACGCCCCAACTCCATACCCTGCGGGTTCCCTGCGCTGCGCAGACGTTTTACGAGCGGGCCAAAACTCGCTGCGCTCAAACATTTCCCCGCCTGATCGTAAAACGTCCACTTAGCTTCGGCTGCGTCACAGGGGCTGGAAGGGCGAAAGGCTTGATGCTTGAAGCGTTTCGCTTGATGGTTTTCTCCATGCTTGGTCAGCATAAAACCGCAGCGCGAAAATTGCCGCCATCGTCCCTGAATCCCAGAGCTTCGGTTCCCTTACGGCAAAATTTTCAAGCGCCCCTGCTCACGCAACCAATCCAGCACCTCGCGGGGTAGCGGATCGAGAGCCAGGGCTTCGTCAATACTCATCTCCCCTGTCTCCAGGCGTGTCAGCAAGCGGTTTTCAAAGCGGGTTTGAGTGCGGCGCTGATGGTAATCGCGATAGACCAGCGAGGCGCCGAGCACGGCGATGATACCCATCATCAGCCAGAAGATGGTGTGGCTGATCTCGACGTGAAAGGCCTCGAGAAACAGTTTGGTGCCGATAAAAAAGATCAGCTGGTAGGCAAGATCTTCAAGGCGCGGCAGACGTTCGAGCAGTTTGACGAAGAAGCCGGCGGCAAAGCGTAGAAAAATGATGCCGAGGATGCCGCCGACCCAGACCACCAGCAGTTTATCGGTCATGGCCACGGCAGTGGTGATGCTGTCGATGGAGAAGGCGACGTCGGTCAGTTCGACCACTAAGACCGTTTTCCAGAAGCTGACACCGATTTTCGGGCCGGACTGGTGAGCGTCCTCTTTGTAGAAGAAGAACATGTGCTTCATGGCCAGGTAGATCAGGTAGCCGCCGCCGACGAACTTAAAGACCCAGAAGCGCATCAGTTGGGCGGCAAAGATCAAAGCGATAAAGCGAAATAAAAAGGCGCCGATGATGCCGAGGCTCAGAGCCCGCTTTCTTTGAGTTTCGGGCAGATTGCGCACCAGGATGGCCAGTACCAGAGCGTTGTCCACTGACAACAGCCCTTCAAGGATGGCCAGGGTGCTGATCGACAAAAGGTTGAGGGGGACAAAATTGACTAGTTCTTGGCTGATTTAGCCGAACAGGGCGAGTTCCATAATAACTCCGTAACTTGGGCTGTAATCTTACATTCTGGAAGGGGAACGGTTTACCGCGAAGGGGTTGTCTGGAAAAGAGCGAGTGGATTTTTTCGAACCAACCGTTGTTATTGTCGGGTCTGATTTTTCAATGCCGCCGCAACAAGCGTTAATGCGACGCTATGTTGACGTCACCACGGATAATGACTGGGCTCAAACTGGAAGGGGGCCCTTATAGCGAAGGGCCAGCGATGCCGGAAGGCCGATGCGTTCCGTCTGCAAGGCCCGGGGCAGATAGTCGAGAATATCCCCGGCGGTCATGCCGTCTTCGCCCAGATCCGCGGCGGCCAGGTCGCCGGCCAGGCCGTGCAGCAGCACGCCCTTGCAGATCGCGTCGACAAAGGGCAGCCCGAGGCAGAAAGCGGCGGCGATGGTGCCGGTCAGTACGTCGCCGGTGCCGGCGGACCCCATGCCACTGTTGCCAGACAGGTTGATGAAGACCCGGCCGTCGGGGGTGCCGATGAGGGAGTGGGGACCCTTGAGGACGATAACTGCTTGCAACCTGGCCGCCGTCTGTCGCAACACGCCGATTTTGTCCTGCTCGATTTCGGCAATGCTGCGGCCGGTCAGGCGGGCCATTTCGCCGAGATGGGGGGTAAGTACCGTCGCTGCGGTTCGTTGTTGCAAAATCTCCGGTTCGGCGCACAGGGCAGTTAATCCGTCACCATCGATCAGCAGTGGCCGGTCAATGGTCGCTGTCAGTTCTCGAACCAGTTGTTGACTCTGAGGGTCGAGGGACAGGCCTGGGCCTATAACCACAAAATCCTGGCTGGCGGCAAGTTCCAGCAGGGCATCGCGGTTGCTCAGGGCGATGCTGCCGGAAGGGGTCGGCTGCTGAGGAACAAAGACGACCTCGCCGGCCTGCATGGCCAGAAAGGGTACGATGGCTTCCGGTGCCGCCAGTCGGCTGTAGCCGCCGCCGGCCTTGAGAAAGGACTGGGCGGCAAAGCGCGGGGCGCCGAGGTAGTCGGCGGCACCGGCGATGAACAGCGTCTGGCCAAAGCTTCCCTTGTGACCGGTGACATCCCGGATTGGCAGGGGTGGCGGATTGTTAATAGTCACCTGCAGTTGCTCATCTTCGGTCAGCGCCAGAGGAAAGGAGATATGGCTGACATGCAGGCTGCCGCCCAGGGCAAAGCCGGGGTAGAGCAGGTTGCCGATTTTTGGCAGGCCGAAGCTTACCGTGGCTGTGGCCTGAACCGCCGTTCCCAAGACTTGACCGGTGTCGCCCGCTACTCCTGAGGGGATGTCGAGACTCAAAACCGGCTTTTGGCTGTTATTGATTAACTCGATGACCTGACCCTGCAAGCCGCTGATCTCGCGGCTCAAGCCGGTGCCAAAAATGGCGTCGACCACTATATCGCAACGGGCCAATTCATCGGCCAGAGTGTTGCAGTCGACGAGTTGGCTCATGCTCAGGGGCAGGCGGCGAACGATGTCAAGATTGAGCCGCGCCGCGCCGCTGAAGCGGTTAGGACCGCCAAGCAAATAGACTCGGACCTCAGTGGCCAAAGAGTGCAGCTTGCGGGCCAGCACCAGACCATCGCCGCCATTGTTGCCAAGGCCGCAGAAGATCAGCACTCGCCGTCCGGCGACGGGTGCCATTGCTTGCAGTACTGTGCAGGCCGCTTGTCCGGCATTTTCCATCAACAATTCTTCGGCAATACCGTACTGCTCTATGGCGGTGCGGTCCATGGCTCGCATCTGCTTAACGGTGCTGACGTTCATCGATAGTTCTCCGCAAGGGACTAGGCTCAGCGTTTGAGCGGCAAAGTGATGACTCGGTTACGACCGGTTTCCTTGGCTCGGTAGAGGGATTGGTCGGCGGCTTCCAGTAACGAGCCGGGAGACCCGCCATGAGCCGGAACCGCAGTTGCCATGCCGATGCTGAAGCGCACGCAGGAGTCGGCCAAAGAACCGGAATGGGGGATCTCCAGAGAAGCGAGGGTTTGCTGAATGCTGGTCGCCACCCTTTTGGCCCCGGTGTGGTCGGTGCCGGGAAGCAGAATGATGAACTCCTCGCCGCCGTAGCGGGCTACCAGGTCGGTATGGCGCTGGAGCGAGTCCTGAATGGCTTGGGCAATTTCCTGCAGGCAGCGGTCTCCGGCTTGATGGCCGTAGGTGGCGTTATATTGCTGGAAGTAATCGATGTCGCACATAATGATCGAAACGGGTGACTGTTCCCGCAACATCTGTTTCCAAGAAAATTTCAGATATTCATCGAACTTGCGGTAATTGGGAATGCCTGTCAAGCCATCCACCAGAGAAAGCTCCTGCAGCTTCTGGTTGACGACCCTCAAAGCCCCTTCGGCCTTGGATCGTTCTTCAATTTCTTCGCGAAAGGCCTGATTGATACGCTCCAGTTCAATGGTGCGTTCCTTTACCCGTTGATCCAGCATCTCAATATCCTGCCGGCTCTCTGCGGCCAAAGCCTGGCTGTCGCGAAAGATTTTTTCGATATTTTCGAACCAGGGTCGCCACATGGTGGGAATCCGGGCGTCGATGAGTGGAGTTTTCCGCCGGTCAAGGGCATCGATGAAATGAAGCATCTGCTCCGAAGGCCAGACGATGTGTCGGTGGTTGAGAAAGGCCATGGTGCCGATCATACCCAGCAGTACCAGCAAGGCGGTCAGTGCGCCGCCGCCGAGTTGGGCGACAAAGGCCTCGGTGGTGGATGGCCGCGGCTGAAAAAAGATTACTTGCCAGGGAGCGTTTTGTAACGGAGCTTGCAGTACCGACCAGGAGCCGAAATGAGTGAGCTGCCAGGCCGGTAGCGATTCCAGATTGGCCACCAATTCCTGCAGCTCGCTGGGCAAGGCATTTTGCAGGGTGGGGATCGTAGCGCTGCCTCTGTTGATGGGGGCCGGATGGGCCAGCAGTTGACGGTCGCTGTTGATCAGAAGCAGAGAGCCACTTTCGGCGTCGAAGTCCCCTATGAGCGAGCTTAAGAACTCGATAGTCAGATCAATGGCCACGGTACCCCGAAACTGTTGGCTATCGTAGACCGGGGCCGAGCAGGTGGTCATCAGGCCTTTACCGTATTCATCAAGATAGGCCCGGGTCCAGAAGGTTTGGCGGTCGGGATTTGGCGCCGGTAGGCTGAGGCGGTAAAATTCGAGTTCTTTCAGTTGCGGTTTGTAGCGAAATTCAGTAGCTGGAGCCCAAGGATAAATATTGATGAAGTCGTTTTTTGAGAGGTAGTAAACCCATCCAAGATTGGTGAAATTTTCAGCAATGGCGCGAAACCGCTGATTGAGATTGAGGGCCATGTGCAATTCCCGGTAAAAGTCGGGACTGCGGTGCTGAATACTGCCACTGCCGGTCAGATTGCCGATCATCGCCTCGGTCAGTGGCGGCCGGTAGTCGTCCAGGTGGAAATAGTCGCCTTCGGCGTTGTCGCGCAGTGCGCTAAAGGCCAGCGGGTCAGTTTGGATGGGGTTCAGGGACCGATCGGCCAGGTCAGCTTCGGCGCTGAGCTGCAGGGTTCGTACTTGGCTGCGGACATTGCCGAGCAAAACGTCAATGGATTTGACTCGTTCACGAAAATGGTTCTGCAGGATTTGTTGTTCTATTCTGTTGTGCAAGCGGTAGTTGTGCACCAGTAAAAAACAGAAAGCCAGAAAGATGGTGAACAATAGAGCCAACATTAGCAGGCTGTGCCGCGTATGGAAGGGAACCAGCCCGGGTTTTTTTGCAGTGGTGTTGTCCACGGTTATGATCGCCTGTTGCTGAGGGGGAAATGGATATTTTCAAGGTTTTGAACAAGCAAGAATTTTAGAACTTTCATGGAAAAATGTAAACCATTTTGGCGTTATTCCCAGCGAATAGTGGCTCAACTGATGGGCAGAGGGGTCGTCGCCGAACCGTTTTCTGCCAGAACCAGTTGGGTTATTTCCTGCAGTTCGCAAATTACCCCAAAAGCATCCTCAAAGGTGTTGTCCGGGGTTAACCGGTTAGGCATGACCACGCAGCGCAGGCCAGCCTGATGGGCGGCTTCGAGGCCTCGACGGGTGTCTTCGATCACCAGGCACTCCTCGGCTAGCAGACCGCTGAGTTTTAGTGCTTTTAAGTAGGGCTCTGGGTTGGGTTTGCTGTGCAGGTAGTCTTCGCGGGTCAAAATGAAATCGAAGAAACTCAAAAGGCCGTTGTTGCGATGAATCAGGTCGAAATGATCCCGCCGAGAACTCGTGACAATGGCCATGGTGACCTTGCCGTGCAGGGTGGCCAGCGTCTCGGCGGCGCCGTCCATGATGGCGACACCTTTTTGCAGCAGTTCGGCGTAGCGTTGGTTCTTGTGCTGTCGAAGAGTTTTCAGGGCGTCCTCGCTGATGCCTTTCTCAGAGGCGAGGCAGAGAGGGCTTCTGCCCAGATCCAAGGTCAGGTGGGTGAATTGCGCCAGACTCAGTTCGATGCCGACCAGGTTCAAGGCATGGCGGCTGGCAGCGAAATAGAGGTGCTCGGTATCGACCAATACGCCGTCGTTATCCCAGAAAATCCCTTTGATCATGACATCACCTGCAAGGGTCAGTAGACAGATAGTGATTTCAGTATGGCACGAAAGGTCTGCAGAGAACAGACCCTGCCCCTGCTGGTGGGGCGAAAGACTTCTGCTAAGCTGATTATAGGGATATTCCGTTGTTGAACAGCAGAGCATGGGGCGCGGGTGGAAAATAAAGGGATGGGAAGATAGATGCTGCAGCTGGACCTGACTGTCGTTACCGGGTTGGGGGTACTGTTGCTGGGTGGTTACCTGGTCGGCCAGGCGGCCCGGTGCTGCAAGTTTCCTCGAGTGACCGGATATATCGTGGCCGGTATGCTGCTGAGCCCTTCGCTGAGTGGTATCCTTGGTGGCGCACAGGCCATGGAACGTTATGCGATCGTCGCCGATCTGACACTGGCGGTCATCGCTTTCGCCATCGGCGGTAGTCTCAAATTTGCGAAGCTCAAGCAACTCGGCAAGGGTATCCTAGTGATCAATTTCAGTGAAGCGCTGGCGGCCTTTGTCGCGACCTGCGGTTTGTTGCTGGTTCTTGGCCCGCTGCTTACGGATACTGCCGCCGAGGGCGAATTTCTTTATGTCGCCTTGATGATCGGCGCCCTTTCCGCAGCTACCGCCCCGGCAGCGGTGCTGGCCATTGTCCATGAGTGCCGAGCCTCCGGTCCTCTGACCACGACCTTGCTCGGGGTGGTGGCTTTGGATGACGCCATGGCCATTGTCCTGTTTGCCTTTGCCAGCAGTCTGGCTGCAGCTAATGCAACGGCCCTTTCCTGGTACCGCATGCTGGCCGAACCGGGTTTGATGATCCTGTTTTCCCTGGTTTGGGGGACCTTATGCGGTTATCTGTTGACGTCCCTGACCTTGGTCCTGAAAAGTCCGCGATCGATGCTGGTGGTGGTCCTCGGTGGCCTGCTGCTGTGCAGTGGCCTGGCCCAACAGTGGTCCCTTTCGCCCTTGCTGTCCACCATGGTGGTCGGGGTCTGGGCGGCCAATCGCGGCCGCGACGGTGAAGGTCAGTTTCAAGCCCTGGAAGCCGTCGAGGAACCGCTGTTTGCGCTCTTTTTTACCCTGGCAGGTGCCCATTTCAATTGGCAGGTCATTGCTCTGGCTGGCCCCCTGGCGGTGCTGATTGTGTTGGCCCGGTTCGGCGGCAAGCTGGCCGGCGCCTACTGCGGGGCTTGCATGGCGGGTGCGCTCCCCCAAGTGCGCCGCTATCTCGGCTGTGGTTTGCTGCCTCAGGCAGGGGTGACGGTCGGACTGGTGCTCATGGTTAGAACCGGGGTCGATCCGCAGGTTTACCATCTGATGCTCAATGCCGTGCTCGGCTCGGTGATTATCAACGAACTGCTCGCTCCGCCTCTGGTGCGTTTTGCGCTGCTGCGGGCGGGGGAAGGGAGGGAGGAGTAACCCATGATCATCGCTGAGCTTTTGACAACTATCGACGAGCGGCCGTTGCCTTTGGTAGCCGAAGGGGAAACCATCGCCGGAGTATTGCAGACCATGGTCAAATTTCCCCATACCCGGCTGATCTACGTCGTCGATGACCAGGGACGCTGTACGGGGACCATTTCCCTGGGGGTGCTTATCCGCCATCTATTTGCCCACGGCTTCGAGCCATCGGTGCACAGCCGGGTGCTGATTCCGATGATCACCTCCCAGGTTGCTGAAGACATTATGAACCGTCAATTGATTTACGCTTTCAAAGAGGATAAGGTGGGTGCAGTGGTTCGCCGCATGATCAAGGCCGGGGTCAAGGAAATTGCTGTGCTTGACCAAGAGCGGCATTTGATCGGTGACCTGACTATGCTTGACTTGCTCAAACACTATCATCTTGGGTCTGACGCTCTTTAGTGAAGGCGGCAGGCCGAGATCAACTACCTGCGGGCAGCCACAACGGCGGTCCGCCTTCAGTATCGACAAGGAGATTCTCTATGATGAAAAAACTGTGGTTGTTTGTTGCTACGGTAGCCATTTTGGCTTTAGTGGTGGTGATTTTCGGTCTGTCCAATCTCGGACCGATCATCAAAAAAGCCGTCAATACTCAGGGGCCGAAGATTACCGGCACCGAACTGAGCCTGGGAGATGTCGATGTTTCCCTGCTGTCCGGGCAGGTCATCTTGCAGAAATTTCTGCTCGGCAACCCGCAGGGTTTTAATTCACCCCATGCCGTGGCCGTTAAATCGATCTATGTCGATGTCGATGAAAAGTCCCTGACTAGCGATACGATCATTATCGAACGCATCGAAGTGGTCGGGCCGGACATCTATTACGAAAAGGGCGCCGGCAGCGATAATTTCAAGGCGCTACAAAGAAATATTGCTAAGGGCGCAACTGGTGGTAGTTCTACGGCGTCCGCCGACAGTGGGGAAAGCAGCAAAAAACTGCTGATCCGTGAACTGGTGATTCGTGGCGGTCAGGTGCATCTGGCTGTGAAGGGACTCGCCGGTCAGGACATCAGTGCCGCGCTGCCCGATATTCAGCTGAAAAATATCGGTAACAAGAAGAGCGGTGTTTCACCGGACGAAGCGGCCCGTGAAATTTTTGCCGCTCTATACGGCAAGATTTCCTCTCCCGATGTGAGCGGTGTGCTCACCAAGGGTCTGCAAAGTCTGCAGGGCGGCGCCGAGCAGTTTGGCCAGCAGGCTGTGGAACAAGCAGGAGAAAAGGCGACCGGCGAGGTCGAAGCGGCGAAGGAGAAACTCAAAGGGTTGTTTGGCAAATAGGGCGCCTTTTCTTATGCAGAAGGCAACAAGTCGTGATTACGGTTTAGGTGGCAGATCGAATTCCATCAGGGGGCCGGAAAAGGCCTGTTCCACCGGGCCATAGCAGCGGTAACTAAAGCTGTCGAGTTTGAGAATGCCCTTATTGCTTTGTTCATCGATGTGCAGGCGCATGCGTCCTTCAGCGAGAATGGCATCGGTGGAAAAATTAAACTGGCGAAAGCTTTGCTGCGGGCTGAGGGTTAGTCGGGCAAAGGACTCTTGGTCCTTGCTGAATTCGATGTTGACCGTCTCGCTACCGTCAGGAATCAGCCAGCGCATTTCGATGCAAGAGAAACGTTTAACGCCGTGGGTATCGGCCTGAGCGCTGCTTGCAGCCATAGTAGCCAACAGCATGACAAGGGTGAAGCTGTGCCAGGCTTTCATTGTGTTCTCCTGAAAAATATGCATGACATAAATAGAACGGTCGGCCCCGTGCTTCATACAGCAACAGGGCCGATCGTTTGAGATAAGATCTTACTTTAGTGCGGCGATGGGATTGTGTCCATGCGCCCGGTCTTTGACCACCAGGGTTGTTACCGGAGCTCTGGAATGTTTGGCAAATAGCAGGTCGTGGCCGAGACACAGGCCCATGGCAATGTTGAGTTCGGTGTCCGCTTCGGCCAGCAGGGCGGCCTGGCCGATGGGATTGCAGGAGGTCCCGCGATCACCTGGCACCAGGTCGGCAGCGGGTATGCGGCAAACCTTGCAGTCGACTCGGGTCACCTCGAGGTTTTGCCCCAAGCGTTGTTCCAGATTGGCAGCTTCTTTGGTCACGGCGACGCAATGGGCAATGCCGATTTTTGTCCAGCTAGCTGTCGTGGCAAAACGCAAAATCTCTTCCACCCGGTCAACACCCCTGGCTTTGGCAGCCGAAGACAGCTTCATCATCTGCCGGTCCTGTTCATCGTACAGGTCCAGACAGTCTGGTTCTGTTTCTGCCCGATCCGTAATAGCTATGGCACTGTGGTTCATAGATCCCTCGTATTCGCTGAGTTTTGATGGCGTCGCAAAAAGTTCACCCTACTACGTTGCAGTGCTTTTCCAGGACTTCGACATACTATATGTATGCCTTCACCCCTGAAAAATCACTACGTCTTGTAGGTCGAATTTTTTGCTTAGCCATCTCATGACTTTTTGCGAACCCATCAGTTTTGGGTTGCAATGTATTTGGTTACGGGGCCTTTAGCAGCCAGCAGCTTGCTCATTCCCGCGACAAAAGTCAAGGGAGTGCGCCTGAACAGGCCACTTTCAATAATCTTTTGGCGGTGTTTTCTCCTCCGGGTAGTTGCTGGCGGGAAACTGTCTGGTCAACGATATTGAATCAGCCATTCATTGGCGGGTAGTTGCAGGGTGATCTGGCGATAATCTTTGCCGAGTTCTCCTTCGGCCTCTGCTTCCTGACCGCGGCAGACGATGCGGTAGGTGTCCACCTGATCGAGACCAGTCGCCTCCAGAAAGGCTTTGGTACGGATCATCAGCGAGACCACGCCCGTTAGCTGTCCATCCTGCATTATTGGATAACGCATGGCAATAAGTCGTGGCTGCAGCAGGCTGCCGTGCCCCGGCTCGCTAAGTTGAGGACTTGGTGATTTGCGCATCAGGTCCCAGAAATAGTCGAGCTCCCTGACCTTTTTCAGGTCGTAGCCGACTGCCAGAAAATTGCGTCGGCGATAGACTTTACGGATGACGAAATCGCTGTCGAGGAGGGTGCTGCCAAAAAATCCGTCAATGTCAGCGAGGAAGGGTTTCATTACTTCGCGGAAATTATCGACGGTCGGTTGTTGTTCAGCCGCAGCTTGCAGGCCGGCAAAGAGAGGGGCGAAATAGTTTTGTACGCTTTTGCTCAATGCTTCTTCACTGGGCGCGGCTAGTGCGGTGCGTTGGTTGAACAGGCCGGCGCAGAGCAGAAACATCAGACACAAGGCAAATTTTTTCATCAGCAAGTCTCCCGGTTGGGGGGCTATTGGACTTAGCGGGCCGAAACGAAAAATTGGCTGTTCGAAAACAGATTTCTGAGAATTTGAGAGCGAATAGCAGGACTATTTATCGAAGATTGTCGGAAATCTGGGCCGATCAGACGATTTTGCAGTCGGTTCATGACAAGTCCGATAGCTTCCTGATTTAGTTACCTGATTAGCGCTAATCTTCAGCCAGTCGTAACCAAGCCTCTGTACGAGGCCCAGTC
>LGVF01086449.1_pt1 | contig 19068 bp, 19 predicted proteins | sample 469901 | NCBI WGS metagenome assembly LGVF01 (sample SAMN03893561, study PRJNA290197) | marine sediment metagenome | material: sediment; isolation source: combined push core samples #3730, #5133, and #5579 collected at Hydrate Ridge | place: Pacific Ocean: Hydrate Ridge
CGCAGACGCACGAAATCGCCGCTGCCAAGGACAGAGCGAATGTCGCGCAGACCGTTGTGACCGCCGTGCCCTCCCCCTGTCTTGATGCGCAGGGTGCCGAAAGGCAAGTCGATCTCGTCGTGTATAACTACCAGATCGGCGGGCTGCAATTGCTGTGTTTTGGCCACCGAACCGATACTGGCGCCGCTTCTATTCATGAAGGTCTGCGGCAGCAGCACAAGCAGATCCTGGCCGTTGAAGCGGCCCACGCCATAGATTGCCTGGTGGCCTTTTTTCTTCAGCGCGACACCGGTTCTGGCAGCGAACAGTTCTGCTACCATGAATCCGATATTATGCCTTGTGGCGCTGTATTCCGGCCCCGGATTGCCGAGACCGGCTACAACCTTCAAACCGACCTCGACTATTCTGCGTCAGCGGCAGGTGCTGCCTCAGCAACTCCTTCAAACTCTTCACCCTCGGCAGCTTCTTCAGCTTCTTCGGCCATACGGCCAGCGATAGCGAGGATGGTGAAGTTGGCATCGTGGGGAATTTCAACGCCGTCAGCCAGTTGAAGGTCTGCAACGTGAACAACGTCGCCGATCTGCATTTCTGTAACGTCGATATCGATAGATGCCGGGATGGCGTTCGGCAGACACACGACTTCGATTTCGTGGCGAACAATCGACAGGTTACCACCCTCTTTTTCTCCGGCGGACTTGCCGATGGGATGGACCGGTACCATGACACTAACCTTGGCGGTCAAATCGATGACCTGAAAGTCAGCGTGCAGCATGTTGCCGACGACAGGATCAACCTGCAGATCCTTAAGGATCACCACCTGGTTGTTAAAGGAACCGTCTCCCTTGAGGGTGATCAGGGTATTCAACCCGGCCTTGGTGGAGATCGATTTTTTGAGGGCCTTGGGGTCCACGCTCAGAGCACAAGCTTCGAAGCTTTTACCGTAAACAACCGCAGGAACCAACCCCTCGCGACGCAGACTGCGGGCACTCCCTTTACCGAGTGCTTCACGTGAGCTAACCATCAATTCTGTCTGTGCCATATATCCAATCCTCCGTTAGAATAAGGTACTAAAGGGTATTTAGTCAGTTTTTACCCTTAAATGTATTGTTCAATCGCCCTAGCTAAACAAACAGCGAACTGACCGATTCGTCGCCATGTATACGGCGAATAGCTTCAGCCAGCAATTCGGCGACCGACAGCTGCCTCAATCGATTACAACTGTCGAGCTTATCTTCCACTGGTATCGTGTTGGTAACCAGCACTTCCTTCAAAGAGCTATTATCGATCCGCTCCAGAGCCGGCCCGGAAAGCACAGCATGGGTTGCGCAGGCATAAACCTCGGCGGCCCCTTTGTCTTTCAGAGCCTGAGCGGCTTGACAGAGAGTACCGGCGGTGTCGATCATGTCGTCAATAATAATGCAAATCTGGCCTTCAACCTCACCGATGATATTCATCACCTCGGAGACATTTGGACCGCTACGCCGCTTATCGATAATCGCCAACCCGGCATTGACCCGCTTAGCAAAAGCACGGGCCCTCTCGGTACCACCGGCGTCAGGCGAAACAACCACTACGGGTTGATCGAAGCGCTCGATGAGGTCCCGCAGAATAACTGGAGCCGCATAGAGATGATCGACGGGAATATTGAAAAAGCCCTGAATCTGACCGGCATGGAGGTCCATGGTCAGCACCCGATCGACACCGGAAGTGGATATCAGATCAGCGACCAACTTGCTGGTGATGGGGGTCCGGGGAGCCACCTTACGGTCTTGACGGGCGTAGCCGAAATAAGGAATCACGGCGGTGATCCGGGCCGCCGATGCTCGCTTGAGGGCATCGGTCATAATCAGCAGTTCCATCAGATTGTCGTTGGCCGGAGCGCAGGTGGACTGAATGATGTAAACATCCCGGCCACGAACATTTTCGCCGATCTCGACCATTATCTCGCCATCAGAGAAGGCGCGAACCTTGGCCGCCCCCAGAGGCACAGCCAGATGACCGCAAATCTCACGGGCCAGAGGAACATTCGAGTTGCCGGAGAAAATCTTTAACTTATTCACAACAACAGTCCTTGCTCAAGCACGAAAAAACTGCAGGCCATGGATTCCATGACCTGCTGACGAAAGAACCGACCGGCGATCCATCCGCCTTCGGCACTATATCTTTCCGCAACGCTCAAACCTGCGGATTTTTTTAAATGGCTGGGGCGACAGGGATCGAACCTGTGAATGCCGGAATCAAAATCCGGTGCCTTACCGCTTGGCGACGCCCCAATAAACTCAAAAAAGGATCAAACAAATTCAACCGGTTATCGGCCCTTGTCCATCAACTGGCCGAGCAACAAAAACTCGCCAAGAAGATTCCTGCTGCAACCGCTCGGCAGCTGTGATCGCCTCGGACTCCTTGGTAAAGACACCAAAGACCGTGGAACCACTACCGGACATGAGCGCTCCGGCGGCACCTAAAATCATCAAGCGCCTCTTAATCTGGTCTATCTGCGGATGATGAATAACGATGACCTCTTCAAGGTCATTGTACAGCACCGCTGTCACGTTATCTAGCACCCTGGAAAATCGCGGTATTTTAAGATCATCCCGACGGGATGTCAACCTTAAATTTTCGTAGGCCCACGCCGTAGAAACGGCGATCCCAGGATTAACCAGAACATACCAGACTGGCGGCAGGTCCTCGATTCTCTGTAGCACATCACCGATCCCCGTAGCCCAGGCGGCATGGCCGAAAATAAAGAACGGAACGTCGGCTCCCAGCTTGACGCCCTGCTCCTGTAGCGCTTGTGATGAGAGCTGCAGATCGAGCATCTCGTTCAAGCCCATCAGCACCGTCGCCGCATCGGAAGAGCCACCACCGAGACCGGCAGCTACCGGGATCTGCTTGTCTATTTGGATATCGACACCGGTATGAAGGTCTGCTGCATCGAGCAGTCCTCGTGCAGCCCTAGCCGCGATATTTTCCTGCTCGGGATTCAGGCTCACCCCGGCACAATGAACCCTAACACCGGAATCAGTCGAGAGGCGCAAGGTAATGCGATCGTACAGGGAGACGCGCTGCATCAGCATCGCCAGATCGTGATAGCCATCGGATCGCTTGCCGAGCACATGCAGGCAGAGGTTGATCTTGGCCGGGGCCAGATAGGTTTTAATCATAAATGGGTCCCACTGGAAACTGAATGATGTAAAACCGGCCTACAACCGAACCACCTGAATACGGGGCCTATGTATTAATCAATCGCTTGCTGCTTGTCAAGCATTATCGCCACCCAGGGGTAGACTTTAGCTCCCTAACAGCCGCTAACAAAGTAGTTATGCCAGGCACGATCCAAGGCTCCTTGCGACAGCTCCGGCGGATGACCATGATAGGAGGCCTCCTCGATAATATGGTCGACAAGATCCTTGGGATGGCAGGCGCTGAAACGAACTTCGAGTCGGCGATAATAGTGATCGATGAGATGATCGAAGACAATTTTGCGATAGGCCAGGCCACTCTTTTCACAATTTCGCTGGAAGATTTCCTCGAACTCACCAATGGAGGGGTGGTCAATCTTTATTTTATAACGAATACGACGCAAAAATGCCTCGTCAACCAAATCCGCCGGCTCAATGTTGGTGGAAAAGACCACAAGGGTATCAAAAGGAATGGCGAACTTCATGCCTGTATGCAGAGTCATAAAATCGATGCGGCGATCCAGAGGCACCATCCAGCGATTAAGCAATTGCTTGGGATCGATCTGCTGGCGGCCGAAATCATCGATGATCAGTACGCCGTTATTGGCTTTGACTTGCAGGGGGGCTTCGTAATATTTGGTGATGACGTTAAAATCGAGGTCCAAGGTGCGCAGGGATAACTCTCCACCGGCCATGATCACTGGCCGACGCACCTCAGCCCAACGCTGGTCGGGGTGCTCGCCGCGGGCCGGCAAAACGATATCGCCGTGACTGACCGGATCGTAGACATTGATAATTTCACCCCGCACCAACAGGGCGTAAGGCATGAAAACCGTCCCCGGCAACAATTTACCGATGGCCTCGGCTATGGAGGTCTTGCCATTGCCCGGCGGGCCGTAGAGAAAGATCTCCTTGCCGGAACTTAAGGCCGGGCCGAGCCGATACAGCAGATTGTCATCAACCACCAGATGATTAAAGGCCTGCCTTACCTGTTGGTCGTCTATCAGAACGTTCTTGACGGTTTGCAGCGCGACCATATGGCGATAGGCCTCGAGGGGCACCGGTGCCGGACCGACATAACGACAGACCTCAAGCAGGATATTGGCTCGCCGAATCCCCTGCTCGGTGATGGCAAAACGAAAGCTGTGGCGGGCATAGAGTTCTGCTCCCTTGACCTCGACAAATTGATCTCTTCGCAAATTTTCCAGGGCAGCATCGACGATGGTGGCTGGTAACTTGATCCGCTCAATCAGTTCGTTGCGCCCGAACTCACCAAGAAAAAGCATGTGTTTGAGGGCCAAGTCGGCAACAAATCCCAAGTCGAGTCCCGCTGCGGCCACACTCTGCGGAGCCGAAGGCACCGGATGAAAGATCTGGTCCAGCTTCTCTTCCTTCAGAAAACCCATGTCGCACAGATTCTGCCCTAGACGACCACCCTTGCTACGCTGACGATCAAGGGCCTTCTGCAATTGTTTTTCTGAAATCAAACTCTTCTCAAGTAACCGTTTGCCGAGCTGTTTAAGCATGGGCATTACCTCTCCATCAAGCGACCCAAAACCCAAAATTGACAAATTTCAGTAAATTCGATCTGGCAGGGTACTGTAAAATCCCAGTCATGAGCCGTGCAAGTAGACCTACAACAACCAGCCAGTTAAAGCATACCCGCTGAAAGGAATTTATCATTCCATCTGGAAATAAATTGATCGGCTCAGTACCGCAACTGGTGGGCGTCGGTGAAATAGGCTCGATAGCCCTGCAACAACAGCAGGGTGCTGCTCAGGGCAACAGAACCGACGATGGCACACATAATGGTGATCTGGTACTTGACGGCGATCAATGGATCGGTGCCGGAAAGGATCTGCCCGGTCATCATACCCGGCAAAGACACAACTCCCATTGCAGCCATGGTATTGACCGTTGGCAACAGGGCCGCGCGAAAGGCATTGCGTAGCGGTTCCTGGCAAGCCTGCCGCGAGCTGGCGCCGAGGCTCAAAGCTGTCTCAATCTCTGCCTGCCGCTCGGTCATTTCAGCAGCGAGACGCTCCACGGCCAGACAGGCGCCATTGATGGAATTGCCGATGATCATACCGGCCAGGGGGATCAGATAGCGGGGTTCGTACCAGGGCGTTGGAACAACGACCAACAGACAAAAATAGAGGGTGATACCACCGCAGCCGGCAAACAGCGAAAGGCTGATAATACGGTAGAAGCCCGGCAATTTGTGTCGCAGGCGGCCGGCCATGATCTGCAGGGCAAAACCGCCCATTACCAACAGCATCAACAGGGTGGGCAGCGGATGACGGGCGGCAAAGATCCAGCGTAATGCGTAGCCGACGGCCAGCAACTGCAGCACCATGCGCAACGATCCCCAGAGTAGATCGCGAGCCTGGCCGATACGGCGCTGCCAGGCCAGAGCCGCGGCCAGCAGCAGGGCGCCGTATGCCCACAACAGATTGAGCGGTGCCAGCTCGACAATTTCTTTGGCCGCCATGGATCAGTCCTGCCTTCTGGCTGGTGGCGCAAGAAAACCTTTCAGTGCTTCGCTACGTGGCCGGGCGAACAATTCGGCCGGTAGCCCCTGCTCAAGAATCCGTCCGTCTTCGAGGTAGGCCAGTTGGTCGGCGATGATTTTCGCCAGATGCAGATCGTGGGTCACCAACAGAACCGCCAGCCGCCACTTGTGGCAGGCTTCACGCAAACTGCCGGCCAGGCTAACGACCGTTGGGCGGTCCAGAGCGCTGGTCGGTTCGTCAAGGAGGAGTACTTCAGGACCCGTCGCCAAACTGCGAACCAGACAGAGCCGTTGCTGCTGCCCCACGGACAGAGAGCGGGCGTCCCGCTGCAACCAATCGCGGGAGAGCTGGCACAGGGCCAGCAGTTCCTGCAGCTGGGGATCGTCGGCCGCAGGCGGGGTCTCCCCCTGAAAAGTAAAGGGGCGTTGCAGATTATCGAGCACCGTACCGCAGAAAATAAAGGGCTTTTGCGCAACCAGCGCCACTTTCCGACGCAATTGCAGTGGATCGTAGTGACGGATATCCCGCCCATTAAGCAGCACTTGGCCGCTGCTCGGCTCTTCCAGACGATTGAGCAACCGTATCAGGGTGCTCTTGCCTCCGCCCGAAGGGCCGATGACCACGGTAATACGACCGGCCTGCAGAGTCAGGTCAACATCCCGCAATACGGCTATCTCTTTCCCCTGTTCATTGAGCCGGGTTTTGCCAAGCCCGTCGAGCTGCAGTACCGATTCGCCCGCAGCCACCATGCTAGCTGTCTCCCTGGCGCAAGCGAGTCATGACCTGTTTCATATCCTCCCAGACCTCACGCTTGACGGCGGGATTGCACAGCAAAAAGGCGGGATGATAGGTGGGCATGACCGCAATGCCAGCGTGGTTCTGCCAATGGCCACGGAGACTACTGATAGGCTGGGAAGTGTCAAGCAAGGTCTGGGTAGCGAAGCTGCCGAGAGTTACAATCACCTGAGGCTGCAGGGAGGCCAGTTGTCGTTTGAGAAACGGTACACAGGCGGCGGTCTCCTCAGCTCGAGGCTCGCGATTTTTCGGCGGATGGCATTTCAGCACATTACCGATATAGACATCCTCGCGTTTAAATCCCATAGCGAACAGAATACGCTCCAACAGCCGACCCGCCTCACCGACGAAAGGAATCCCCTGCTGGTCCTCTTTGCTGCCGGGAGCTTCGCCCACCAGCACCAGCCGGGCCGCGGCGCTTCCCGCGCCGAAAACGATCTGCTCGCGCCCTTTGCTCAGAGCACAGCGCTGACAGTCCCCCAGGTCGGCGCGAACCTCATCCAGGGTTTCGACGCGACAGTCTGTGGCGGAACCTTGTCCATCAAAGGAGCAAGGGGGCCGAGGGTTCGGATCGGGGCCCATAGGCACTTCAAGCACCCCCAGTTGCTGCAGGTCCTCAAGCAGACCTCGCACCTGAGCCACGGTTTCCTGCAGTTCCTTTTGATATTTGTCGGGCATAGGTTCTTTACTTCCCGGACAGAGGAGATTATTCTGTAGTTCAACCCAACGGCGCGAGGGCCATGGCTTTTACTTTATTTTTCTTCATCATTATTTTGCTACTCATACCTGGCGAGGCCTTGGCCTGGGGTATCGGCGTCCACCTGCAACTAGGCTCCCAGACCCTTGAAATCCTCAGCCGGCTGCCAACCCATCTGCAGCCCCTGCTAAGCAACCATCCTTACGATTTTCTCTATGGTCTCATCAGTGCCGATATCACCCTGGGCAAAAAATACACCCACTATCTGAAGCATTGCCACTCCTGGCGCATCGGCCAGCAGATCCTCGCTGCGGCCAAGACCGAATCTCAGAGAGCCTGCGCTTACGGCTATCTTGGTCATCTGGCGGCCGACACCGTGGCCCATTCCTACATGGTGCCGTACAAGATGGTCCGCACCTTCAATACCGCCATGCTCAAGCATCTCTATTGGGAGATGCGCTTTGAATCCCGAGTTGCTCCTGACATCTGGCAGCTGGCCCGCACTATCGCCCGCAAGGATTTTCGCGCCAACGATGCCATGATGAGCAGTGTACTGTCCCGCACCATCTTCTCTTTTTCCACCAACAAGCGGCTTTTCAATTCCATTCTGCTGCTCAATCGCTTACAGCGCTGGCATCAGATGCTACGATCCATCAGCGAGCAATCGAGATGGACTCTGGAAGAGGAAAACCAGGAAGAATACCTGGTTCTGGCCCAACAAGCCACCGAGAGCATCCTCACGGACATGGAGCACAGCCCGTTCTGGAAGGCCGATCCGGCTGGCGAAAGGGCTCTCTATACGGCGGACATCATCCGCAAAAACCTCAATTTGCTATGGCTGGACGGCAAACTGCCGGAAGCCGAAGCGCAGAAACTATTGACACAGCTGAAAATGCGTTTCCGTCAGGGCATCACCAACCCTGAAGCCCTGCTCGATCTGCTGGCCGGCTACTGAGGGTCGCTCCGATCGCTCAGCAGACAGCGAATACGGTCGAGCAGACGGTGAGCCAGTAGCTCCTTGCTCATCTGCGGCAAATCCTCCACCCTGCCATTCCGATAAATCAGTCGAACCACATTGGTGTCGCCGGCAAAACCGGCCCCCTCTGCGGTCAGATCGTTGGCCACGATCAGATCGAGATTCTTGTCCTGCAGTTTGCGCCGAGCATTTTCCAGCAACTGCTCGGTTTCGGCGGCAAAGCCGACCAACAGCCGCTCTCCCGGCAAGCGGCCCAGCTCCGCCAGGATATCAGGGTTGCGCTGTAGTTCCAGGGTCAGAGTCGACTCGCCGCCCTTCTTAATTTTTTGCGATTGCCGGCAGCAGGGGCGGTAATCGGCCACCGCCGCCGCTTTGATGACGATGGAGCTATCGGGCGCCAGATCCATGACCGCGGCGTGCATCTGCCGAGCGCTGACCACCGACCGCAGCTCAACACCGGGAGGGGGGGCCAAAGCGGTGGGCCCGGCCACCAGATGGACGCGAGCGCCCCGTTCGGCGGCAGCCCGAGCGATGGCATAACCCATCTTACCCGAGGAATGGTTGCTCAAAAACCGCATCGGATCCAGCTCTTCCCGGGTCGGTCCGGCCGTCACCAGCAGCGTCTCGCCGGCCAAGTCCTGGGGTGCCAGCAGGCGCTGCGTCTCGTCCCGAATCGCTTGCGGCTCCGGCATCTTGCCCTGCCCCTCCCAGCCACAGGCCAGCATGCCGGTGACCGGTTCCAGCATATGGTAGCCACATTGCTGCAACTGCTCCACGTTGCGGCGGCAGACGGGGTTCTGCCACATATTGCTGTTCATGGCGGGCACCAGCAACACCGGTGCCTTGCAGGCCATCACCGTGGTGGTCAACAGATCGTCGGCGATGCCGGCGGAAAGTTTGCCGATCAGATTGGCGGTAGCCGGAGCGATCACCAGCAGATCGGCTCGATCAGCCAGGGAAATATGACCGATATCCTGTTCCTGCAGCAGATTGAACAGCTCGCTGTGCACCGGTCGCCCGGAAAGGGTCTGAAAGGTCAGCGGCGTAATGAACTGCTGGGCCGCCGCGGTCATGATCACCGAGACCTTGGCTCCGGCCTTGACATAGAACCGCACCAGTTCAGCCGCCTTATAGGCGGCGATGCCGCCGCACACACCCAACACTATCTCTTTGCCTTGCAGCATAACTTCCTCGGTTTCCCCGTGGGCCACAGATCTACCAGGCCATTAAACGATATAACGCAGGTAGGGATTGGTCCGTCGTTCCCGACCGATGGTGGTTTCCGGGCCGTGACCGGGGCAGACCACGATCTCATCGGGCAGGGTCAGGATGCGGTCGCGCAAAGCCTTCATCAAAGCCCCCTGGTCGCCGGAAGGCAGGTCGGTACGGCCGATGGAACCGGCAAACAGGTTATCGCCGGCGAACAGTCGCCCTTCCCCAAGCAGACAGATGCCCCCGGGCGAATGGCCGGGCACGTGAATCACCTGAAACTGAAACTCACCGAGGTCGACAAGATCACCATCCTGCAATAGCCGGGTCGGCTCCGGCGACGCCTCTATGGGTTGGCAACCAAAACGCAGGGCATGCTCCGCGCCACCACGCAGGATGGCCAAATCCGCCGGATGGATCAGCAGTTCGGCCTGGGTCGCTTCCACTAACGACCGGTTGCCACCGGTATGATCGAAATGGCCATGGGTATTGACTACCTGCTTCAGGGTCAAGTTGTTTTCGGCCAATATTTCCAATATACGCTGCGCCTTGCCGCCGGGATCGATGACCATCGCCTCACCGCTGGACGGGCAGCCCAACAGATAACAATTAACCTGCAGTTCCCCCGTTACCAGTGACTTCATCCAAAGAGCCATCAGTTATCCCCCTCATCGAGTTGGGCAAAGAGGTTCAGGGTCTTTTCTTTTAGCTGATCGGCCAAACTGTAACTTAGATCTCGATCCTTGGTTGCCGGTTGCTGACGACGCTTGGCGGGCTTTCCCTCTGCAACGGGCGGCGTCACCGGTTGCGCTGCGGGCGCCACCTCGGCCGCAAGGATCGGCTCTTCGCCGGTTTCCTTATAGAAATAACGGTCGTAGATACGATGATAGCCACTCCAGGCGGCCCCGTTGTCGGGCTCTTTCTGCAGATGGCTCTGCACCCCGTTGATCTTGCTGTCGAGATCGTCGAGATAATTGAGAATCACCGCCTCCAGGGTTTTTGGCCGCTTCGGCGAACCGTACTCGTACTGACCGTGATGGGAAAGCAACAGATGCTTCAGCAGCAGTCCGGCTGGCAGAGGAAAATCCTCCAGCTGGCGCAATTTGGCCTCGACCATCTCCACGCCGATCACGATGTGCCCGAGCAGTTTGCCCGTATCGGTATAGCCAAAAGACCGTTCGTAGCAGAGTTCGGCGACTTTGCCGATATCGTGCAGCAAGGCCCCGGTCAGCAGCAGGTCGCGCTGCACTCCGGGATAGCGACGGCCAATGTCGTCGGCCAGCTGGGCCACCGCCAGGGAGTGCTCCAGCAATCCGCCGAGATAAGCATGGTGAATTGTCTTGGCTGCCGGGGCTTGAACAAAGTGCTGCAGAAATTCTTCATCGGCCAGAAAGGCCTCCATCAATTGGCGATAATGGGGAGTCTCCAGGCTGGCCACCAGCTGGCGTAATTCGGCCAGCATCTCTTCTACAGACCGACCGCTGACCGGCAGATAATCGCCCAGGTCCACCTCCTGTTCGGCGATCTTTTCCAGGCGCTGGACGACCAGTTGCATCTTACCGAGATAGACGCTGGCTTTGCCCGACACCCGCACAAAATCGTCTTTATCAAAGAGGCCGGAGAGTTCTTCGACCCGATCCCAGACCCGCCCCTCGACTTCACCGGTACGATCCATCAACTTCAAGGTCATATAGGGCTTACCGTTTTTGGCCATGGCGGTGGTCTTTTCCCGCACCAAAAACTGGCCGTTAACCTGATCCCGCTCCTTAATCTGTGCTACGTAAAGCTCTTTCAACGACGACTCCTGTTGGTTGCTGTTGCTGCGATCTGCTCGGCGGCCTTAAGACCATCCAAAGCAGCGCTCATGATTCCTCCCGCGTAACCGGCTCCTTCGCCGACGGGATATAGCCCAGATTGATGCAGGGCCTGACCATCGGCCTGCCGCAAGATGCGCATCGGCGCTGAAGTACGGGTTTCGACACCGACCAAGGTTGCCTCAGCCGTGATGAAGCCGCGCATGCGGCGCTCAAAATGAGGTAGAGCTCGGCGCAGAGCAGTGCTGACAAAGGCTGGCAAAACCTGCTGCAGATCCCATTCCCGCACCCCGGGACGGCAGGAGGAGTTCAAAGGCCCTTTGCCTCGACCGAGAAACGCTAACAGATTCTGCGCCGGTGCTCGGTAATCGCTACCGCCGGCGACAAAAGCCGCCTCCTCCCAGCGGTGCTGAAAGCGCATTCCAGCCAGGGGATCGGTCGCACCGAAATCGTCGGGACGCACCGCCACCACCAGGGCACTATTACTATAAGGACCATTGCGCAACCGATTGCTCATACCGTTGACCACCAGCCCCTGCGATTCGGATGCGGCCAGCACCACCTCTCCACCGGGACACATGCAGAAGGAATAGATGCCGCGCTTGGTCTCCGGGTCGTTGTAGGTCAGGGCATATTCAGCCGTCGGCAATCGCGGATGGCGGCGATGCCGGTACTGAATAAAGTTGATCAACTCGGCCGGATGCTCGACCCGCAAACCGATGGCAAAGGGCTTGCTTTCCAGGGCCACGCTCTGTTTAGCCAACATGCCATAGGTATCGCGGGCGCTATGACCGGTAGCGAGCACCAGACTGTCGCAGGCGAATTCTTCCTGTTGATCGAGAACCGCCCCCTGTAAACGGCCAGCGGCGAAAGTCAGATCGGTCAGGCAGGTGTCGAAGCGAATCTCCACCCCGAGCCGCAACAGCTCTTGGCGAAACTTGATCAGTACCAGTCGCAGCCGATCACTGCCGACATGGGGCTTGGCCTGGCTGAGAATCTCTTCGCTGGCGCCGAAATCGACCAGGGTCTGCAGCACATAGCCACCCCAGGGATGTTTAACGCGGGTATTGAGCTTGCCGTCGGAAAAGGTCCCGGCGCCGCCTTCGCCGAACTGAATGTTGCTGGTCGGATCGAAGGGTCCTCCGGAGCGAAACCGGTTAACGGCCAGCACCCGCCGTTCCACCGGCTCACCGCGCTCGATAAGGGTGACCTGAAAACCGTAACGGGCCAAACTCAGGGCAGCAAAGAGCCCCGCCGGTCCCATGCCGACCACCAGCACTCGATGGTGCCGCTCCCGGGAAGCGATATCCGGCACAACAGGAGGTTGCCAGAGACTGATTCGCCGATTATCGCCTTGCTTAGCCAGCAGAGTCGCTTCATCGGCTACTTCGAAAACAACAGAGAAGATGCGCAGCACTTTCGGTTTGCGCCGGGCATCGATGGCCCGGCGCACTACCTGAAAACTGTGCAGATCGTCGAGTCCCAGGCCCAGTTCTGCGGCAACCCTGACCGGCAGCAGCGACTCGTCTTCATCGAGATCCAGAGCGATCTCACGCAACTGCAGAGCCATCAGACGGCCCTCCTTAAGATTTGCGACCGGAACGGCGCAGCGGTTGTCGCTGGCTGCGGACCACCCAAGGCGTCTCGACCGGCGAAATAAAAATTATTCCACGGGGAATTCAATTTGGAAAACGGTGCCTTGCCCAATTTCACTTTTTGCCTTGATATGGCCATGGTAGGTCTTAACGATCCGCAGCACCACCGACAAACCAAAACCCGTTCCCTTGGGCTTGGTCGTAAAAAATGGGTCAAAAATCTTACTGAGATTCTCCGGCGGGATTCCCTGGCCGGTATCACTGACCTCAATCTGAATGCGGTCTCGATCGCGAGCCAGCCGAACGCCTAATCTTCCCCCTTTACGCATTTCATAGATGGCGTTGGTAAACAGGTTGGTAAAGATCTGTTCGACTTCGGCACTATTGGCCATTATCGGCGACAACCCCGTTTCCAGCTCCCGGTCCAGCTTGATGTCATGAACCTCCAGCTGCTCGTTTAAACCGGTCAGGGTGCGCTCAATAACCTCCTGTAAAGAAATCGGCTGAATCGTTCCCCGCGGCCGCTTGCTGGAAGCCAGCAGCTGGATCAGGATATCGTCGATGCGGTCTACCTCACCGAGCAGCTTATCAATATAGCCGGCCCTTTCCGAATCGTTGGCCAGGACAGGCTTGAGTATCTGGGCAAACAGACTGATGGCATTAAGAGGATTGCGAATCTCATGGGCCATACCCGCGGCAAAATGGCCGAGAGTCGCAAGCTTTTCGGCCTGCATGATTTCCGCATGGGCCCGCTCCAGCTCCAGGGTTTTTTCCGCTACCCGCCGCTCCAGTTCGCTGTTCCAGCCCTCGATCTGGTTGAGCAATCGTTCCCGCTCGAGACGCAGTTCGCGATTGTGAATTTCGATGCGCCGAATACGCAGCACGTTTTCGATTCGCTCGATCAAATCCTGATTTCTGAAGGGTTTTAAAACATAATCGGCCGCGCCGGCCTTCATGACCTCAACAGCAATCTGCTCGTTACCTTTGCCGGTCAACATGATGACGTAGGTATCGGGAAAACGCTGACGCATCTCCCGCAAGGTGGTCATGCCATCCATGCCGGGCATCATATAGTCGAGGAGCACCAGCGACGGTTTTTCCCGCTCGACCGTCGCCAGGCATTCATCACCACTTTTAGCGGTGATGACTTCATAGCCACGGGTGGAGAGTAACATTACTGCGAGGTCGAGGATAAGTGCTTCATCATCGACCACCAATATCCGGCCGGACATGCCTGTACCTCCCGATTTACTCGTTTTACTACCTTAAAATCTAGCCTAGCATAACCTTTGACAGGCCATTTTTGCAAGGACAAAGCCCTGCTAAAAAACAGCCAGCCACAAAGCAAAAGCAGCCCTAAGGCTGCTCTATGTCACGCTTTCTTAAACGATCTATTAACCGGTCAATTACCGGGAACTACTCCACATAGCGAATGGTCATCACCGGCACGGTGGACTTGCGCACCACCTTCTCCGCCGTGCTACCAAAGAGTACATGATCCAAACCGCTGCGACCATGGGTCCCCATCACGATCAGGTCGGCGGAGACTTCCTCGGCTTTTTTGATGATCTCGTCGTAGGGAATTCCCGGGACAATAAACGATTCGTAGTTGTCGTATTCCCGCAGATTTACCCGGCAGAATTTATCCATCATCTTTCGAGCACCCTGTTCGATCTCTTCTTCGAGGGTTTCAAAGGAAATGTGCGGCACGTAGAAACCACGCAAATCGACGGGCTCATTGATGACATGCACGACCAGCAGCAGGGCCTGGTATTTTATGGCCAGATCGCGGGCATATTCAAAGGCATAGGCCGAGTTTTCAGAAAAATCGCTGGCAAACACAATTGTTTTAAATTCTTTCATTACGCCTCCACTCGGTGCTTGCGATTTATCGCCAGATTCCCAGCTATTTCCCCTTTTGGGACCATGGCAGATGCTTGCAGAACAGTCTACCCTGGGATCTGCCGCTAATTGGCTCTGGCCGTCTTTTGTCCAGTGAGCATTTTATCCATGACAATGCGTAACTCTTCAAGTTTAATCGGCTTGTTGATATATTCATACGCACCTAGATGAATCGCCTCCAGATAGGATTCGACCCCCCCGTGGGCGGTAACCATGATGACCTGAGTGCGGGGATAATGCCGATTAAGTTCACGCAAAAAATTCATCCCGTTCATTTCAGGCATCTGTAGATCGCTGATCACGACCTGCACATTCTGTCGCTGTAAAAAATCGAGGGCCTCTCGACCGTTGGCCACGCTGTCGACCCGATAACCTTCCTGCTCCAGAATCTTACTCAGGCCGATGCGAGCGTTTTCTTCATCGTCAACGACCAGCACTCTTCTATCTCGTTGTCCCACCGCTACCTCCCCTTGCTCTTCACTGTTTATCTGCGAAAAGTTTACCATTTGCGACAAGGCTGTCAAGCAACGGAATATCACCACGTATTCCTAAAAATACCTGTATTTTTGAACACTTAAATAAATATAAAGAAAGAGACTGCCCACGAAACAAATCTAAAAGTTCAAGACTCCGCCTGCCAGAGTAGGATTAATTGTTGGATCAACTCTGCCAGGGGGGCCGCCCCACCCATGCCAACAGCCAGCACCTCTTGGTGACTGAGCGGAGAAGAACTCAGCCCCGCAGCCCGATTGGCCACATAGGACAGTCCCGCCACCCGCATCCCCAGATATTTGCCCATGATCGCCTCAGGCACCGTGGACATGGACACGGCATCGGCGCCTAGCAGCCCCAGGGCTCGTATTTCAGCGGGGGTTTCGTAGGATGGACCGGGCAATGCAGCCAGCACACCCATCGCCAAACTGATATTCCGCTGTAGCGCAAAGGCCTGCAGCGCCCCATAGTGCTGCTGATCGTACAGTTGGGACAGGTCAAGAAAGGGATCGTCGGGCTGGCCCCGCAAAGGATTGTCACCCAGCAGATTGATGTGATCGGAGATAGCCATGAAGTGGCCAGGCAGCAGGTCTTGGCGAATCCCGCCGACGGCGTTGGTCAGCAATAGAAACCGGCAACCGAGCAATTTGGCCAGATGCACCGGCGCACAGACCTGGCGGGCGTCCAGTCCCTGATAGAGGTGAAATCGCCCCTGAAAAAACAGCACCCGCCAACCTTGCAGAGTACCAGCGAACAATTGCCCGGCGTGCCCGGCCAATTCAGTGCGGGGAAAGCAGGTATAATCCCCATAGGGAAAAACCTGTCCTTCCTCCAGGTTGTCGGCAGCGGCGCCGAGGCCCGAACCAAGCACAACTGCCAGATCAAAAGGCTCCTCGCCCAGCCGTTGCTGAACCGCCTCCTTAAGCTGCGCGAAGCCCGCTGCCATTGGTGCCCTCCTAAAAAAACCTACTACTGAAGCAAATCCAGATAGTGCTCTGCTTGTTCACCCAGTTCCGAAGATGGCGCCAGTTTTACCACATTGCGAAAGTATTGCACCGCTTCGGTAGGATTGTCCGCTTTCATATAGGCCAGACCGAGTTGGAAATTGGTGCGGATATTGTTGCCATTGAGCTTCAGCGCCTGCTGAAATTGTCCCAGTGCGCGATCGGTCTTACCCATGGCATAGTAGGTTTCGCCAAGGCGCAGATGGGCCGCATCGTAACGAGGGTTTTGCGCCAAAGCCTTACGGTAGGCGTTTATCGCTTCAAGATATTCTCGTTTCTGAAAGTGAGCATAGCCGAGACCGGTCAGGGAAGTCTCCGAGCTGAAAAACATCATATTAGAAGCCGCCTTGCCGAAATAATAGATAGCATCATCCCAACGCTGAAGATCGAGATACAGGGAACCGAGATTGTTTTCTATCAGCGAATCTTCAGGGCGTTCCTTTAAGGCCTGAAGATAATATCCTTCGGCCTCGGCAAAAGCGCCCTTGAGCTGATAAGCCCGGCCCAGGCCAACCAAGATATCGGCGTTATGGACATCGACTTCATGGGCCATGTGAAATTCCTGCATCGCGCGACTGGCGTCACCCTCCTGCAGATAGGAAACGCCAAGAATGTAGTGAACGTCCTCCTGTTGCGAGGAGCTTTTCTGAGGTTCCGCACAGCCAACCAAAAAACCGCACAAGATTAAGATAACCGCCGAACTGAAACGCATAGATCCCTCCGGCACTGTCGCACAGATTCAAATCCGGGCGACGAAAAGTAGTTACAGGTATTTATCCAACAACAGGGCCAGCCGCTGCCGGATGGTAGCGGATATTTGGCTGGTGTCGGTCATGATGGCATACTGCAGGGCGCTGCCGCAACTACAGGGACGGCTTGCAGCGGCGAGCCCCGCCGCAACCTTGATGATATTGCGGGCCGTCGCCACGTTCTGCTTGATGATGGCCAGCACCGCCTCCACCGAAACATCGTCATGCCCTTCATACCAGCAATCGTAGTCGGTGGCCAAGGCTACGGTGCCGTAACATATCTCCGCTTCGCGGGCAAGACGCGCTTCGGGCAGATTGGTCATACCGATAATGTCCACCCCCCAGCTGCGATAGATGTTCGATTCGGCCCGAGTGGAAAAATTCGGCCCCTCGATACACAGGTAGGTGCCACCCTTGTGAACCGTAGCACCGACCTCGGATGCGGCCTGCGCCAGGGATGCAGACAGATCGCCGCAGACCGGGTCGGCGAACTGCACATGCCCTACCACTCCTTCGCCAAAGAAGGTGGAAGCCCGTTTGCCCTGGGTGCGGTCGAAGAACTGGTCGGGGATCACGATATCCCCGGGCACGATCTCCTCCCGCATGCTGCCCACCGCCGAAACCGAAATAATACGCTGCACGCCAAGTTGTTTCATGGCATGGATATTCGCCCGATAGGGCACTTCACTCGGCAACAAACGATGACCGCGACCATGGCGGGGCAAAAAGACCATCGGCACCCCATCAAGGGTGCCGGTAATCAGCACATCGGACGGCTTGCCAAAAGGGGTGTCGATCTCGACCTCCCGGATCTCGCTCAGTCCTTCGATCTCGTAGAGCCCGCTGCCGCCGATTACGCCGATAACTGCCTGTGTCATGCCTGCTGTTCCTTTCTCGATTAAGATACCGATGATTGTTTGGATTTCGCGTCGTCAAGCTTGCTTTTAAGCTGACCACAAGCCGCTGAGATATCCTGCCCCTTGCTGGCCCGCCGAATCGCGATCATATCGCGATTGAGTAGATAGGTCTGAAAGGCTTCGACGCGCCTTGCCGTCGGGGCTTGCAGAGACGAACCGGGATGTTCGTTGTAGGGGATCAGATTGATTTTGGCGCGGATACCGTGCAGCAGGCCCACCAGACGCTTGGCGTCCTGGTCGCTGTCGTTGACGTCGCGAATCAGAATATATTCGAAAGTGATGCGCTGCCGCGGCGCCAGGGGATATTCCCGACAGGCGGCCAGCAGTTCTTTGAGAGGATAGCGGCGATTGATGGGCATCAATTCATCCCGCACCTCATCGGTGGTGGCGTTGAGGGATATGGCCAGGTTGACCTTGATCCGCCGACCGAGGTCGAGCATCTGCGGTATCAGTCCGGCGGTGGACAGAGTCACCTTACGCTGACTGAAACCGAGACCCTCCGGCAGATAGAAGATCTGCAGGGCCTTGATAACATTTTCCAAGTTGTCGAGGGGTTCGCCCATGCCCATCAGCACCAGATTCTGAATCGGCCCGTCCCGCCGGGCCGCACAGACTTGATTGACGATCTCGGCGGTTGTCAGGTTGCGTGCCAGACCAAAGCTGCCGGTGTGACAGAAGGAACAGCCCATGGCGCAGCCGACCTGAGTCGAAATACACAGGGTGGCCCGGCCCCCCTCCATGGGGATGCGCACAGTCTCCACACTCTGCCCATCAGCCAAACGGAACAGATACTTGCGCGTACCATCGCAACTTTCCTCCACCGCCTCCGCCTGCAAATTGGAAACGTAGGCGCGCTGCTGTAATTCTTGGCGCAATGCCTTGGCCAGATCGGTCATGTCATCAAAGGAGCACACGTCTCGTCCGTAGATCCAGCGCATGATCTGGCTGGCGCGAAACCGCTCCTTACCAAGTCCGGAAAGAAATTCGATCAACTCTTCCTGAGTAAGATTTTTTATATCGATAAGCTGTGATTCTGGCATGGTGCTCCTGGCAATCGTACTGATTTTGCAGCTAGTGTTCATCCGAAAGTTCTGGATGAACACTAGCTGGTTTCTGATATGGAAACGAACAATTTTTCGTAAGGTCAAGGAAATCAAGGCATTGCGCGGAGGCGTACATCGGTACGCCGCACAAGCAAGACTGTAGATTGACGCAGAGATTAC
>LGVF01208945.1_pt1 | contig 18998 bp, 13 predicted proteins | sample 469901 | NCBI WGS metagenome assembly LGVF01 (sample SAMN03893561, study PRJNA290197) | marine sediment metagenome | material: sediment; isolation source: combined push core samples #3730, #5133, and #5579 collected at Hydrate Ridge | place: Pacific Ocean: Hydrate Ridge
TACGGGAAAATTCGTCGAATCCATTTTGTTGGCATTGGTGGTATTGGTATGAGTGGTATCGCAGAGGTACTACTTAATCTTAACTATCAAGTGTCTGGTTCTGATCTCAAAGCCAGTGATTTAACGCGGCGCCTTGAGCAACTTGGTGGCACAATCTATTCTGGTCATGCCACAGAGAACGTTAGCGACGCTCAGGTGGTGGTCACCAGTACCGCTGTCGCGGCCGATAATCCAGAAGTTGTCGAAGCGCAGCGTTTGCATATCCCTGTCATCCCGCGCGCAGAGATGCTCGCTGAATTGATGCGGATGAAGTATGGTATTGCCATTGCCGGTACCCATGGCAAGACCACCACCACCAGCATGGTTGCCAGCCTGTTGTCACATGGCGGTATTGACCCGACGGTCGTTGTCGGCGGCCGGCTGAATGCGCTGGGCTCGAACGCGAAATTGGGCCAAGGGCAGTTTATGGTGGTAGAGGCCGATGAATCAGATGGCTCATTTTTAAAGTTGTCACCCAGCATTGCGGTGGTGACAAATATTGATATAGATCATCTCGATTATTATTCAGGGCTGGATGAAATTCAGTCGGTGTTTATCGACTTTATCAATAAAATTCCATTCTACGGTTTAGCTGTTTTATGTCTCGATGATAGCAATATTCAAACGATTTTACCGCAGGTTGAAAAACGTTATGTGACCTATGGCATAACACCACAGGCCGATTATCAAGCCACGGACATTAAGTACAGCGGCGGCGGTACCGAGTTTCAGGTGAGTTATCGCAATCAGGAGCTCGGTCGTATGCGAATTGAGATGCCCGGTGAGCATAATGTGTTAAATGCGTTGGCTTCGTTGGCGGTCGCCCGTGAGTTAGAGCTTGATGTTGAGACGATTCAACACGGCTTTGCCGACTTCGCTGGCGTTCAGCGCCGTTTTCAAATCAAACTTGATGATGATGTCATGGTGGTGGATGATTATGGTCATCATCCCGTTGAGATTAAGGCAACTCTCGCCGCAGCACGCAATGGCTGGGATCGCCGGATTGTCGCGATTTTTCAACCACATCGCTACAGTCGAACCAAGGCGTTATTTGATGACTTTGTTACCGCATTTTTTCAAGCCGATTGCCTGATTGTTATGGATGTTTACGCCGCAGGCGAAGCAAAGATTGATGGCATAGACAGTCCGCTGTTAGTCCACGCCATCTCAGAGCATGGTCATCGTAATGTTCACTACTGCGCAGATGCCCAGCAGGTTCTTGATCGCCTTAACGAAGAGCTGACGTCAGGTGATATGGTGATCACATTTGGCGCGGGTTCAGTGTGGCAAGTGGGTGAACAACTTATCGAAACGTTATCAGAATGATCAAAGGTGATTGGCGTGAGGAATTAACTCAAGGACGTTGGGGGATACGGGGGGAGTGTTTGATCGACGAACCCTTGGATGGCCTCAACAGCTGGCGAGTTGGTGGCCCTGCTGATCTACTGGTACGACCGCTCGATGTTGAAGATGTTCATACCCTTTTTGCCTTTATCCGTCATCATCGTGTGCCGTGGCGGGTGCTGGGTGGTGGTAGTAATATTCTCATTGCCGACAAAGGGGTGCGAGGTTTAGTCATTCAATTGTCCGATATGAATCGGATCAGTCCGTCAGGTGTGTGTCAATTAACCGTTGGTGCCGGGTGTCCGTTAAGTCATCTGGTAAAAGAGGCGGTTCGCTTAGGCTATGCTGGATTTGAATCCCTCGCGGGGATTCCCGGTACCGTTGGTGGCGCAGTGGCTGGTAATGCTGGGGCTTTGGGACAGCAGATTTCTGATTGCCTTCAATCGGCACTGGTGGCCGAAGGTGCTGCTGTTGAACGCTGGGAGCGTGATGAGTTTCATTTTGGTTATCGTAGTAGTGCCATCGACGATAAACATATGGTGTTAGAGGTGGTCTTTGCCTGTCAACGCGGTGAGCCAAAATTGCTACGAGAAAAGGTTGCAGCAGCGCGAGAACATCGCCGTCAAGCCCATGCCGTTAAGGGGGCAACAGCAGGCTCGGTGTTCAAAAACCCGCCTCAAATTCAGGCGTGGAAATTGATTGACCAATGTGGGTTGCGCGGTAAACGAATTGGCGACGCACAGGTTTCTGAGCACCATACGAATTTTATTGTAAACCATGGTAGTGCAACGGCCGATGAGATTACGCAATTGATGACATTGGTACAACAAACCGTTATGGATCAGACCGGAGTATGTTTGAGTCCTGAAGTACATAAGATGGGTGAGTTTGACGAATCGCTGAGCAGCCATGGCAAACATTTACACTGGACAGAGGAGAAGTGATGAGCGCTGGGGAAGCAATTAAATCAAAACGGATCGCGGTGATCATGGGTGGTGACTCTGCTGAACGAGATGTTTCGTTACGTACGGGGGAGGCTGTCCTTGAGGCGTTAATCCAGCGTGGCTACGATGCCGTGGCAATTGATTCTGCCTCGCGATTAACTCAGCAACTCATTGAGTCTGGCGCAGAAATTGCGTTTATCGCTGTTCATGGCCGCCACGGTGAAGATGGCACCCTGCAAGGATTGCTGGAGATGATGCAGATTCCCTATACTGGCAGTGGTGTCCTGGCCTCAGCAATTGCCATCGATAAAGATATAACCAAAAAAATGGTGGCCAGTCAGCTCACTATCGCAGACTCTTTTTTAGTCGACGAAAGCAGTGATATCGAAGCCCTTTGCGCTGATTGCTGCCATTACCCTCAGGTTGTTAAACCGGTTCGTGAAGGTTCAACTCTTGGTATTACCATTGTCAATAATCGACAAGAACTTCAGCAGGCCATCACTTTTGCACAAACATTTGATCGACGTGTTTTAGTCGAGCAATTTATCTCTGGCCGTGAAGTGACCGTATCAGTACTATTGGGTGAAGCCTTACCGGTGATTGAGGTGGTTCCAGCTGATGGTTTTTACGATTATGCAGCAAAATATACCGCTGGAACAACACAATACATTGTACCAGCAGAATTTTCAGATACGCAATACAGCGAACTACAACGCGCTGCCGTAACGTGTTGCGACAGCATCGGTTGCCGTGGCGCAGCGCGGGTCGATTTTATTGTTACCGAAGATCAATGTTACTTTCTTGAAGTGAATACGATCCCCGGAATGACTAAGACTAGCTTGTTACCCAAGGCAGCAGCATGTAGCGGTATAGATTTTGCATCATTGGTGGAAAGTATTGTTAAAGATGCGTCACTTGATCGTTAAAATTTAGGGCCATCTTAAAATTATGCGTGATTTAAAAAAGGTACCAACAGCGCAAACAGCCAAGGCCAAACGGGTTAATCGAAATGTTCGTAGTCCGTCGAGCCGGAACTGGAGAAAATTGATATCCCGCTGTACGCGGGGCATTATGTTTACTGCTTGTGCAGGTCTTGTCACTGTTGGCGCGGTGTTGTTGATGGACCTGGTGATGAACTCGGAACATTTTCAAGTTCAAACAATCACGATTCAAGGTAACCATCGCTTAAGCGATCAAGATGTCATCGATCTGTCAGATATCCGACACGGGGTAAGCACTTTTGACTTAGACCTTGAAAGTATCGGTGAAAAGATCGCTGAAAATGATTGGATTCATTCAGCTCGTATTATGCGTAAACTCCCGCAGGGAATTATCGTAGATATTACTGAGCGGCAAGCGTGTTACATCATTAACCTCGAATATCTCTATTACGTGGATCGTGACGGTGAGATATTCAAGGTGTTACGCGACGGCGATGCTCTCGATTATCCGTTAGTGACGGGTCTAGATCGCCAGCAATTGCTCGATCATCCTGAGGTGAGCCGACAGCGCTTGCACCAGGTTGCTAAAATGCTCAAAGATTTGCAACGAAGAGAAGTTTTTAATGTTGCGAATGTGGCCCAAATTGATATAAACCCACAAGAGGGATTTGTGCTGTACAGCGATCCTTTTGGGGTGCCGATTCATGTTGGTAACCAGCACTTTAGTGAAAAAATTGATCGACTCGAACAGATTTTTTTAGATATTGAAAAACGATTACCAGTGTTGCAATACATTGATCTAAACGTACCCGATAAAGTAATTGTTAAATAGGTTCCAGTTGCTGATGAAAACAGTTAAACTCAACCAATTTTAACAAACTTCGATTTAAATTGATTCTAGCTTACAGCCTGTTATGGCGATGTAGAGTAGGGTCGTAGCGGTAGAATACGTCACGATGGGGAACCGTGGGAAGGATAGGAATGAGCAACCGCAAGGAAAACCTTATTGTTGGCCTTGATATTGGTACAACAAAGATTTGTACTATTATCGGAAGTATGACGGAATCAGGACTTGAAATTGTTGGTATCGGCACTAGCGTATCCAAAGGATTACGTAAAGGTGTTGTCATTAATATTGAAAGCACGGTTCAGTCAATTCGCAAGGCGCTCCAAGAGGCTGAATTGATGGCGGGATGCGAGATAAACTCGGTCTTTGCAGGGATTGCAGGTGCTCATATCACTGGTTTTAATTCGCAAGGTGTGATTGCGATAAAGAATCGTGAAGTGACTACCGAAGATATACAGCGCGTAATTGATGCGGCAAAGGCGATTGCTATCCCGATGGATCGTGAAGTGATCCATGTGTTACCGCAAGAATATATTATCGACGATCAAGATGGAATCATGGAGCCGCTTGGAATGAGCGGCGTTCGCCTTGAAGCCAAAGTGCATATTGTGACAGGTGCTGTTGCCAGCGCCCAAAATATTATAAAAAGCTGTAATAAGGCCAATGTTAATGTCGCCGATATTGTTTTAGAGCCACTGGCTTCTTCTGAATCGGTGTTATCGCTTGATGAAAAAGAGCTGGGCGTGGCTATTGTTGATATTGGCGGCGGGACCACCGATTTAGCCATTTTTGTCGATGGTGCGATCAAGCATACCTCGGTGTTGTCTTTGGGGGGGAATCACCTCACTAACGATATCGCAGTCGGTTTGCGCACCCCGATGGCTGAAGCGGAGCGGATCAAGCGCACCTATGGTAGCTGCTTAACCAGTGATATCAGTGCGGATGAAACCATTGAGGTGCCGTCGGTAGGTGGTCGTGAACCACGGATTTTATCACGCCAACTTCTAGCAGAGATTCTTGAGCCTCGGGTTGAAGAGATCTTCACCTTGGTGAACCGTGAGATTGTCCGCAGTGGTTATGAGGATCTAATTGCCTCAGGTGTTGTTATCACTGGGGGAACCAGTATTTTGCCGGGAATGCCAGAACTTGCTGAACAAATTTTTAATTTACCTGTTCGTCGTGGTTCGCCACAAGGAGTGGGCGGTTTAATTGATGTTGTTAATTCACCAATCTATGCAACGGGTGTTGGCCTTGTCATTTATGGCAGCAAAAATCAACAGTGCGAAAATTTCTCAATTGGTGAGGAAAAAGTATTTGATCGTGTTATGCGCCGAATGAAAGAGTGGTTTGGCGAGTTTTTTTAAAGGCTAGAAGCAATTATCGTTGTTGTTACAATACCGATGAAGCGAATAAACACAACCGTATCTGTTTACGGAGAAAATATTTACGGGATATTCACATGCAGGGGGAGTCATGTTTGAATTTGATGAATCGTTAGACCAAACGGCAAAGATTAAAGTGATCGGTGTCGGTGGTGGTGGCAGTAACGTCGTTGATGCGATGATTAATGCTGATATCACAGGGGTTGAGTTTATTGTAGCCAATACCGATGCGCAAGCGTTGAAGCGTAGCGTAGCACCGATGAAGGTTCAGATTGGTACTAAGTTGACCAAGGGGCTAGGTGCTGGTGCGAACCCTGAAACGGGACGTGAAGCTGCCATGGAGGATCGTGCTCGAATCAGTGAATTACTGGTGGGAGCTGATATGGTCTTTGTTGCTTGTGGTCTTGGTGGTGGTACTGGAACGGGTGCAGCCCCAATTATCGCTGAAGCAGCACGAGAGATTGGCGCATTAACGGTTGGTGTGGTCACCAAACCCTTTACTCGCGAAGGTCGTCAACGGCTTATCAAGGCTGAAGGTGGCGTTGAGGAACTCAAAAAAGTGGTTGATTCACTGATTGTGATCCCCAATGATCGACTTGTTGGTCTCGCTGGTAAAAATATGAGTATCCTCGATGCGTTTAGACCCGCAGACGATGTGCTGCGTCAAGCGGTTCAAGGGATCTCCGATCTGATCACCACCAGTGGCTTAATGAACGTTGACTTCGCCGATGTCAAATCGGTGATGAGTGAGCGTGGCATGGCGATGATGGGTATTGGTATTGCTGAAGGTGAGAAGCGTTCAAGTGAAGCCGCACAGCAAGCGATTAGTAGCCCGTTGCTGGAAGATATTGATATCTCTGGTGCCAAAGGGGTGCTGGTTAATATCTCTGGCTCAAGCAGCATGACCATGGAAGAGTTCGATGAAGCGTCACGCATTGTTCACGAAAAAGTCCACGAAGATGCCAATATTATCGTCGGTCTGGTTATCAACGAAGAGCTGGGTGAAAAAATAAAAATTACGGCGATTGCTACTGGCTTTGGTGATTCGTTTGAAAAGGATAAGCGTCACCTGAAAAACCTCAAGAGCGATGCCTCAAAACGGATTGGCTCAAAGGTTGACCTTGATGTGCCAACGATCATTCGCAACCAACAACGCGAAGCCACTCGTTCTATGCGTTCCAAGGGTAATGAGGATGACGAATATGACATCCCCACTTTTTTACGTAAGCGGCAGGATTAAGTACTCCAGACATCACCATGAATTTACTGCGTAGTTTTATAAGTAGATTTGGTGCTAAAGTTATCCAGTAAGCGGTCTCCGTCCGTGGTGCTGGATAGGTTGTACTGACAGGTGTCATGTATAACTCCCTCAGATCGGGGACCTTTATGGTCCCCGTTTCTTTTTGGAAAATAGGTGAGTCATGCCCCATCATTTGCGTGAAAAACGGCAACAGCGTCTTGCTGATGAGATTGGCTGTCAACCCAAGCCTTGGGGCGGACGACTCAGTGTCGCCTTAGTCTATCCAAACACCTATTACCACGCCATGAGTAATCTCGGTTTTCAGGCCGTCTATCAGCTTATTCAGCAGCGCGATGATTGCCTGTGTGAACGATTTTTTCTGCCAGATGCTGAAGATCTTGAACGCCATCACAAAATTAATACCCCTCTTGTGTCGCTGGAAACAGGGCGCACAATTGACTCCTTTGATGTCATCGCTTTTTCACTTTCATTTGAAAATGATTATATCAACCTCCCCATTCTCTTTGACTTGTTTCGTTTGCCATTATGGCGTCAGCATCGCAATCAAGGGCATCCTCTAGTCATCGCAGGTGGTATTTGTGCGCTGTTGAATCCGGAACCCATTGCTGAGTTTGTCGATCTGTTTGTTGTTGGCGAAGCGGAAGTGCTGCTAAATCCCCTATTCGATCAAGTATTGCTCGGTCATGAACGCAGTGAGTGCTTAGCTCGGCTTGCGCAACAAGCAGGTTATTATGTGCCGAGTCTGTATCATATTGACTATTCTGAAGATGGAACGCTTGCGTCTATCACGGCCAAGGATCAAAGCTGTTTGCCTGTTCAGAGACAATGGGTAAAGGATCTGAATACCACTCAGTGCCAAAGTTTGATCAAGACCCCGCACACCGCCTTTGGCACGATGGATCTTATCGAGGTGTCACGCGGTTGTTCGCGTGGGTGTCGGTTTTGTGCCACCGGATTTGCCTACCTTCCGCCACGAGAAAAAACAGCACAGTGTGTGATGGAACAATTGACACCCTGTTTGTCTGCTAGCAGTACCGCGGGATTAGTCGGTGCCGCGGTGTCGGATTATTCCTCTTTAGATGAGGTGACTGATCAGGTTATTGCCAGCGGTGCTGAGGTTTCTGTCGCCAGTTTACGCATCGATACCATGACCCGTGAACAGGTGAGAATACTAAAGAAATCTGGCCAGAAAACACTGGCTTTAGCCCCTGAAGCTGGGAGTCAGCGCTTACGTGATTTGGTTAATAAGCACCTCACCGAAGAGCAAATTGTTGGTGCGGTAAAAATTTTAGCCGATGAAGGTATCTTAAATTTAAAATTATATTTTTTGATCGGTTTACCCACTGAAACAAGTGACGACAATGAAGAACTCATTGCATTGGTCAGTAAAATTCGTTCCATTTGGGTCGAAGCTCAGCGGCCTCTCGGTCGTCTTGGAACGATCACGTTATCCGTCAATCCCTTTATCCCAAAACCGATGACACCGTTTCAGTGGGCTGGTATGGCTACCATTCCTGATTTAAAGCGGACTATTCAGTTTTTACGTAAACAGATTAACCGTATGCCTAATATGAAGATACAGGTTGAATCCGTTCGTAGCGCGCAACTGCAAGCCGTGTTGGCTCGTGGTGATCGGCGAATTGCAACTATATTGCCGCGTTTGGCACAGGGGGAAAATTTAAATAGTGCTTGCCGTAGTGAAGGAATTGATCCAAGTTTTTACGCACAACGCCAACGGACTCAGTTCGAAGTACTACCCTGGGATGTGATTAGCGCAGGAGTTGATAAGGAATATCTGTGGCGCGAATATCAAGCTGGACTCCATGAAACACTTTCGAGACCATGTCAAAAAGGTTGTGACCGTTGTGGTGTATGCTATGTGGGTGAAAAGGGAGAGAATTAATTGAGTTATAACACTTAGTATGAAGGGGAGATGAGATGAAAAAATCACTCGGTGCAAAGCCGATTGTCTATCCGACACCTGTATTCCTCGTTGGTAGTTATGATGAAAATGGTGTTGCAAACATGATGAATGCAGCTTGGGGTGGTTTGTGTAGCTCTAATCCGCCAAGTGTTGCGGTGTCAATTCGTCAAGAGCGGCATAGCTACGACAATATCATTCAGAAACAAGCCTTCACCATCAATATCCCTTCTACCAATCAAGCCAAAGTTGCCGATTATTTCGGTCTGGTTTCGGGTAAAAAATGTGACAAAGTGAAGCTCAGTGGTGTTGCCGTAGAGAGGGCTGAATTTGTTGACGCACCAATGTTAAAGGACTGTCCTCTCGTGTTGGAGTGCCGTCTTATCGCCACCCATGACCTCGGTGTCCACACCCAGTTTGTTGGTGAAATTATTGATGTAAAGATCGAGGAGGAGTGCCTCGATTCCGCTGGTCAACCTGATATACGTTTGGTTGACCCATTGTTGTTTGCGCCAGGTAATCGTGCATATTTTGCTATAGGTGATTTTGTTGGTCAGGCGTTTGCTGTTGGTAAAGATATTGCAGCCCATAATGGATTCGAATAATTAAACCAAAATATTATTGATCAGTGGGGTAATGGAGATGTTGTCCCCATTGATTGATTGTTATTGGGTCATATCCCTCAATTTAGGGTTGGGTTGTGACGTTTGTATCCAGCCAACAGGTAGAGAACCAACGGAGAGGAAGCGTTCGATGTCGGAAGTAAAAAAACGGGGCATTATTAGAAAGATTGTTCGTTTACTCACGTTTGTTGACCTGCCCATTCGGCGCAAGTTTACCCTGTTTGCTGTTGGCGTTCTCTTTTGGTTTGTTTTATTGACCAGCGTTTCATTCTACGTGCTAGTAGATGTCAATATTAAAACGGCTCAGGTGGTCGACAGCTTGCTGCCATATGAGTGGTTTGCTCAAGATACCCTGCGCAATGCCAACGAGGTCGATCACCTCATTGTCGATTTGATTCATGCTGAGAGTGAACAGATTATTACTCTAAAAGCAGAGCGGGTTAAATCGAACCTATTAGCAATTGATTCAAGTATTGATCAGCTAGAGGCACCACGAATGCAGTCGCCACTGCGTTTGATTTGGGATCGGTTATCAGAAGACGATTGGCTCGATCGACAGGGGAATCATGCTTATGTTGAGTTGGTAAAAGGGTCAACAGCATCATTGCTGAAAATAATCAATGAGATGACGTATCTCAAGCTCGATCAGGTTAAAAACAGTGCCGATAACAACTCTGCGATTGAGAGTCAACGTGGTCACTTTGGTGCCATTGAAGCCGAACTCAAAAGTGCATCAGTGGAATTTTTAGAATCGATCTCTCAACAAACGAATCAATATTCGACCAGTATCACCACCACCACTAGCTATGCTTTTTGGATGATCTTAACCGTATTAACGTTGGCCAGTGGTTTGTTGGCGGTATTTACCTTCTGGATATCTGATTCGATTGTAATGCCAGTTTCATCAATGATTACCAAAATTCATACGTTGGCAACGGGACATGTCGATCTGACCGATAAAATAGAGATCCGTTCTGAAGATGAGATCGGTGAAATGTCACAAGAGTTTAATGATCTCATGGATACCGTTCATGGTATGACGGTGTTTAAAAGCGTAATTGAAGAGGATGCCACCCTTGAAGATGTGTATTCACGCATGGGCGAAGCATTCAGCTGCAATGTCGACATCAATCAATATTGCATTTATGAAGTCAGCGGTGATTACAAAACAATGCAAGCGGTTTATCCCGTTGCCTTGTCTGAAAAAGAACTACAGTGTCATGCTGAGATCTTGACATCCTGCGATCTCTGTCGTGCGGTTAAAACCGGCCACCCCATCTCATCCCTCGCTTATGATCGAGTATGTAAGCAATTTATTGACGATCAAACCAAGGTTCATGTTTGTGTGCCGATGATCATAGGTGGTCATGCTGGCGGGGTGGTGCAGTTTGTTTTTGATAAAGTGGGTGAATTTGCACTGTCGCGCAATGAGATTGAACGCAAAATTGCTAAAGCCGAAGCTTATATCAAGCAGTCATTATCGGTGCTTGAAGCCAAAAGGTTGATGAACACCTTACGTGAATCCTCGTTACGCGACCCCATGACGGGGTTATTCAATCGCCGTTTTTTACAAGATCAGGCGGGGCATCTCATCGCTGGAAGTTTGCGGCGTAAAAAAGGGATTGGCTTGTTGATGTGCGATATTGATTTCTTTAAGCAGGTCAACGATCAGTATGGTCATGATGCTGGCGACGAAATTCTCAAAGGGACTTCAAAAATCATCAGCGATAGCGTGCGTGAATCTGACGTAGTGGTTCGCTTTGGCGGTGAAGAATTTTTGGTTATTATCACTGATATCGAACCGGGCGATGCGCTGGTTGTCGCGGAGAAAATCCGAACTAGTATTGAAGAAAAAGTGTTCCTCGTTGGCCCAGAAAAAGTGAAAAAGACCATCAGTATTGGGGTGAGTGAATTTCCTTTAGATTCCGATGGATTCTGGCAAACTATTAAGTATGCCGATGTTGCGCTGTATAATGCTAAGGACACTGGACGAAACAGGTCGATCCGCTTTGATGAGTCGATGTGGTCGGCAGATGAGTTTTAAACTGTAAAAGAGTTTGTTAAATAAGAAGCCCCGCCCAGATCACTGGGTGGGGCTTTTTCAGTTGATGTGTTAAATCATGTTGTAGATGTTCGTTAAATGAGTTGCATCGTTCCTGCGGGGCCGTGATCGACCTCACCAATGATAAACGCTTGATCACCCGCTTCTTGAAGTGCATTAAGCAGTTGATCCAGACGTTGCGCGGGAACTGAGATTAATAGGCCGCCCGATGTTTGTGGGTCACATAGCAGGTCGATAACGTGCTGTTGTTGCCCCTCTTCGCCACTGACGCGAGGTATGTAGTGACGGTGGTTACGGAAGCGACCCTCTGGAACAAGGCCGTTCTCAGCCATATCGATAGCATGGGGGTAGTCAGGCAAGCTGTCACCATGAATCGTGAGGCGCACTTGACTGGCATCGGCCATCTCTAAGGCGTGGCCGATCAATCCGAATCCGGTGATGTCGGTGCAGGCCGAAACACCAACTTTCAACATCGCTTCGGAGGCGTAGCGGTTGAGACGCTCCATCCCTTTTAGGGCGACATCAATCTGTTGCTCATTTAAAACCTTAGCCTTCAGCGACGTGGTTAATAGCCCGGTGCCGAGAGGTTTGGTGAGTACGAGTAGGTCACCTGGTTGGCAGCCGAGGGTGGTGATCATTCGGTCAGGGTGTGCCGTTCCAGTGATGGCGAGGCCGAATTTTGGCTCTTCATCTTCAATAGAGTGGCCACCAACAACTGTGGCCCCAGCTTCATGAACCTTATTGGTGCTACCACATAAAATTTGGGTTAAAATATCGATGTCCAGACAATTGGGGAAGCCGACCATATTCATAGCGGTGATCGGCTTGCCACCCATCGCATAGACATCAGAAAGGGCGTTGGATGCTGCTATTGCGCCAAATAGATACGGGTCATCAACCACTGGGGTAAAGAAGTCAATGGACTGCAGTAGTACCAATTCTGGCGTAATTTGATAGATCCCCGCGTCGGCGCACGGGATGTCGCGTGACAGGAGGTTAGGGTCATCATTTTGCGGTAGCTGGCACAGAACCTGTGCCAAGGTCTCAGGACCAAGTTTAGCCGCTCATCCAGCACTACGGGCCAGTTGGGTCAGGGTGATTTTTTCAGTACTCACGGAGTGTTCCTTCATAATTATTGAAATGATATTTTACGTTGTAGATTCGTTGACTTGTTGGCTATTGCGCTGAACTTGGTAGTTTCCACGCTTCGCGGGCATCGCCCTTACGCATGGTGTATTTTAAGGTATCAAAATACTCAAGCAGCGCCTGTACGGGTTTGCGAGCGCTGCCAATTAAATCACGATATTGCGCTAATGTCAGGCTCTGTTGCTTAGCAAAGTGATCAATTAATTGTTGTAGTGCGTGTTGATAGCAGCTGCGATGGAAAAATGTTTCCTCGTTAAGCTTGATCAGGATGTTGTTGAAGAACAGATAGCCGAGGCAATCTTCAATGGTCTTATCGTCAAGGCCAAGTGGTTCGAGCATTTCGCGGCGACCCTTCGCCACCACTCCAGCCTTGCGGTAGTTGACCTCAATTTTATCAAGAATCAGTTGCTGTTCAGCTGTGGGTTGAGGGACATAGCCCTCGACTTGCACCCATTCTCCTGCGCGTTGCAGCGCGGTATTGGCAAGCAGTTGATCGAAGGCTTTGCCGCTTAAGCGTTTCAATAACTTGGCTTTCAGGGTAGCGTGGGGCATGCCCGGCAGTAACGGATTTTGTTGATGGAATTCAGCAACACTTTCCAACAACCGTTCACTAAAGCTACGCATCACAGGCGCGGGCAACCACTGGTCGGCCAGTAAGCACACCTGTTTTTGTTGTTCGAGATCTTTCAGGTGATTGGTGATTTTTTCCCGTCCCATCCCTGATATCTGTTCAAGGTCCTTGATTCGCGCACATTGTAACTCGGTAAGCTTTTGCAATAGAAACGACCCTTCACCCGATTCAAGTTCCTCAAGTTGCTTGATCACTTCATCGCGAAAGCGTTTGTGCTTCACTGGTGCCGGGTCAACCACAATACCGCCGCCGATGGTAAACATCGGTGAGTATGAACGGATAATGAATCGGTCTTGACGGTGAGCAACAAGGGGCCGGTCGAGATGGATCTGTACCAATGCCGTTTCGCCCGCTTCCATCTGATCGCGATCGAGGAGGGCAATCAGGCCGACAACACGAGCGGTGCCCAAGTAGAAATGGACGGGGTCACGGAATTTTATCGTCCGTGGGGCATCGGCCAGTAAAGTAAGTCGGGCATCGATACGATTGGTTTGTTCAAAAATCGCTGGGGTGCCAATCACGCTGCCCCGTTGCAGGATGCTTCGCTCCAATCCTGCAAGGTTGAGAGCCACCCGTTGGCCGCAATAGGCCACCTGTTGTTTCTTGCCGTGGACCTGAATGTCACGAATCCGAACTTTTTCACCTGGTGGTAAAACTTCGACACTTTCACCGACATGGGCACTTCCTGTTAGCAAGGTGCCTGTCACCACAGTGCCAAAACCAGCAACGGAAAAATGGCGGTCAATGGGCAGGCGCATCGGGCCATCAGAATCGCGTTGAGGGATTTTGCTGCTCACCTCAACAATGGTTTGAATCAGTTCTGGAATCCCTTGACCTGTTATCGATGAAACGCGACAAAAGGGCGCATCTTTCAAAAAAGTTGTCGCAACCTCTTCTCTAATCTCCTCTTCAACTACATCGGCCCACTCTTCATCGGCAAGGTCGACTTTGGTCATAACGACGATGCCTCGTGGAATTTGCAGCAGATTGAGAATTTGCAGATGTTCGTGGGTTTGCGGCATCACCCCTTCATTGCAGTCGACAACAAGGAGAACGAGATCGATACCGCCGACACCAGCAAGCATGTTGTTGATGAACTTTTCGTGACCCGGAACATCGATAACGCCAGCTTGGTCGCCATTCGGCAATTCGAATGAGGCAAAGCCGAGATCAATTGAGATTCCCCGTTGTTGCTCCTCTTTCAGGCGATCTGTTTTTGCTCCCGTTAGAGCTTGAATGAGAGCTGTTTTTCCGTGATCAACGTGGCCGGCAGTGCCGATGATGATGTTTTTTGTCCGAGATGTTGACATGGTTAGTTACTTTTCTGTTGAAGACTACTGACAAGGGTCTCGATCACTGTGGCCTCCTGATTCGCTAGCACTGTGCGTAAGTTGATGATGACGCGGTCGTCTTGAATCCGTGCTACCACCGCTTGCTCTGCACTGCGTAAGCGGTTGGTAAGTTGATCAGGGGTGAGGTGTAGCGGCGTTAACGCCACAGCGGCCCCGGGGAGGTTAGTGATAGGTAGCGCACCACCGCCAACACATGAATCTTCACGAATTATTTCCACCGTGCAGGTTTGTGTTACCTGTTGCTGAAGTTGCTCTTTAAAGGTTTGGCTTCGTTGTTCGAGGCATTCAACAGACATGTTGAGCATTCGTAGCACGGGGATTTCATCAAGAGCCTGTTGTTCATCGAGGTAGTGGCTAAGGGTTGTCTCAAGTGCTGCTAGTGTCAGCTTGTCGATCCGTAATGCCCGGGCCAGAGGGTGATTACGTATTTTGTCTATCGCCCATTTCTTCCCCACAATGAGTCCCGCTTGAGGCCCGCCCAAGAGTTTATCGCCGCTAAAGGTCAATACGTCAATTCCTGCCGCCACCCCCTCTTTAACCGTTGGTTCTTTGGGGAGACCATAAGGGGAGAGGTCGAAAAGCATTCCACTGCCAAGATCTTCCATGACAGGGATTTTATGCTGCTTGCCTAAGGCCACCATATCAGCCGCAGGAACGGAATCGGTGAAACCAACAATTCGATAGTTGCTGGTATGTATTTTCAATAGCAATCCTGTGTTGTCGTTGATCGCCGTTTCATAATCGCCTAGGTGGGTTTTGTTGGTTGTGCCCACTTCACGCAGAAGGACGCCACCGGCTTCCATCACGTCAGGGATGCGGAATGCCCCACCAATTTCAACCAGTTCGCCACGGGAAACAATGGCTTCATCACCTTGTGCTAGAGCTGTTAACGCCAGCAAGACCGCGCCAGCATTATTATTGACAACGGCAGCCGCCTCTGCACCAGTAAGGCGGCAGAGTAGTGTGTCGATATGGCTGTAACGGTGACCGCGTTTACCCGTTTTGAGATTAAGCTCTAAGTTTGAGTACGATCTGGCGACGGTGTTTATCGATTGTAGCGCGGCTTCACTTAGTGGCGCGCGGCCGAGGTTGGTGTGCAGCAGGGTTCCTGTTGCGTTGATCACTTCACGCAGTGAGGGGTGTGCTTTTGCTGCCAAGCGTTGGCTGGCATCCGCAACAATCGAAGCCACCATGTCATCCTGTGGCGAATCTCCCTGTAGAATCTGTTTTCGACATGCATCGACGGCTTCTTGCGCAGCTTCCACTTTTAAGCAATGGGGACCAGAGGCCGCCGCAAGTTGTGGCTTGAGAAGAAGGCTGTCGATCGAAGGGAGTTTTTTGAGGTCATCAATTGATTTGTTCATGGAATATTTTGTCGCCATTGATAGGGTTGACAGGGTTTAATGTTTGAAAGTGTCAGTGGTGGCAATATTGTTGCATTTAAGAAGATGAATAGTACCATATCTTTGACAGAGGCAACAAGATGCATAACAGTGGTTTGACGAAGAATAAGAGAATCGTACTCTATTTAGTTGGCGCATTGCTCGTCCTTGCGGTAGGTGTCGGGGTGTTTTTTTTCTATGTGCCTTCTAGCGAAGCAACAAAATCCTCGCTACAGTGGGAACAGCGCGAGGTTGAGTTTTGGCAAATACAGACATTTGATCGTCGTTTCTGGCACAAGGATGCCAAGAAATATTGCCAACAACTGGAGCTTTCTAATCACTACGACTGGCGGTTGCCAACATTGCCAGAGTTGGAAAGTCTGTTAGAAATATCGGGCGGTCGACGGAAAAATACCGCTCGTGTTGAACGGGCTATTTACTGGACCTCTACGCCTTTTGACGGAGATCGTCGACGCTATTGGGCGTTGTCCTTTTTAAGCGATCAATCTGCAGCGATGGAGGTGCATAATTATAACGATGTTGTTTGTGTTCGCACTATTAATAAAAAAGTGTTATGAATATTTCAATCACATTGTATTAATATATGTTATGAGCTGCTGTTGCAGATTGAAAGTTTGATGAATGTCACTAGAGAACTATACAGGTAGTAACGAAAAAATCTTGCGCGATCTTTGCGATGATTTAATGCAATTAGTGGGCAAAGAGTTTTTTGCTGCACTGGTAACCAAACTGGCACGTGTGGCTGGGGCTGATTACGCCTTTATTGGTCAGTTCACGTCAGAAACCTGTGAAACTGTTCGTACTGTCGCCGTTTATGCCGATGGCGAAACCATTGATAATATAGAGTTTGGAATAGAAAACACCCCGTGCGAAGTGGTTATTAAAAATGGTTACCAGCGTTATCCCCATAGTGTTCTTGAACTTTTCCCTCTAGATCATCTCGCCATTCAACTTGATGTTGACAGTTATGTTGGCGTCCCTCTGATCGACTCATCTGGTACGGTTCTCGGTCCTTTGGCTATTTTCAGCCGCAAGCCGTTGCATAATTTATTGTTAATTGAAACAGCGTTGCATATGTTTGCGTTGCGAGCATCAGCTGAATTAGAGCGATTGACTCTAGAGAATAAACGTCAAGACGAACTCCATTTTTTGCAGAGCCTGTTGGATGCTGTCCCTAATCCTGTCTTTTATAAGGATAATAACGGGCGTAACTTGGGCTGCAATAAAAGCTATGAGGACATTGTTGGTTTGTCGCGTCAGGAGATGCTTGGCCGTACGGTGCAAGAGTTGTTGGTTGATCAGCGTTCAGAGGTAGGGCTTCAGGAAGACCGGCATGTGTTTGCAACCAAGCAGTCTCGTACCTACGAAAATCAATTAACTTGTCCAGATGGCAATACGCTAGATGTTCTCTTCAACAAGGCGCCACTCTTTAATCGTGATGGTGAGATGATGGGCCTTGTTGGCACAATCCAAGACATTACCTCGCTGAAACAGATAGAAACAGCCATGCAGTCGCTGGTTGAGAGTACGATTGGCCATACTGGTGCTGAGTGCTACAACCGCGTTGCTGAGCAATTGTGCCAGTGGTTTGGTGCTGATTGTGCCATTGTTGGCCGTATGTACGGTGACGGTAAGGTAACTTCTCTAGCGACATTGCGCGATGGAGACTTTCTTTCTGAATACAGCTTTGATATTGCAAAGACACCTTGCGAAAAGGTGATTAATGACGGCATGTGTCTTTTTTCTGACGGCCTGTACAATCACTTTCCAGATAGTTGTATTGTGCGTGATTTGGGAGCTGAGGGATATGTCGGTACACCAGTTCGCAGTCACGATGGGACAATTATTGGGGTGCTCAGTGTGCTGTCGCGTAGCCCCATAAAGAGTATGGGCCGCGCTAAAGATGTTTTAGCGATCATGGCGGCAAGGGTGAGTGCTGAAATTGAACGGGAGCAATCAGAGCATCAGTTACGCGAGAATGAAAGTCATCTTGAATATTTGGCCTACCATGATGTGTTAACAGAATTACCAAATCGCCAACTATTTCGTGATCGATTACAACACGCGATATCCATGGCACGTATGGCCAAGTCACAGGTGGCCGTTCTTTTTCTCGATTTAGATCGATTTAAGAAGATTAACGATTCACTGGGCCACGAATTTGGTGATCAGCTTCTGTGTGAAGTTGCCGAGCGTCTTAAAAAATGTGCGCGTGATGTGGATACTGTAGCCCGAATTAGTGGCGATGAGTTCGGGATCGTTCTCGATCAAATATCGAGCGTTGAAAATGTCATTTTAATTGCCGAAGAGATTCGCCGATCACTTGATAAGGTGATTGAGGTGGATGACTATAAGTTGTTTTTGACCGCGAGTCTTGGCATTAGTATGTACCCGCAAGACGGTAAAACCGTGGTCTCATTACTCCAGGGTGCCGATGCTGCCATGCATCAAGCAAAGCAGTTGGGTCGCGATAATTATCGTTTCTATACCTCGGGAGTCAATGAGCGTGCCAGTGAGTTATTGAGGCTTGAGGGGGCGTTACGTCAGGCAGTAGATCAGGATCGATTGGTTGTTCATTACCAACCACAAGTGGACTTGGAGACTGATAGCGTTGTTGGCGTTGAGGCACTGGTACGCTGGCTTCATCCTGAGCAGGGGATGATATCTCCCGCAGACTTTATCCCCCTCGCCGAGGAAACAGGATTAATTGTTTCAATTGGTGAATGGGTGTTGCGTAGTGCATGTTCGCAGTGCCAACAATGGCAAGATCAGGGTTATGAACCGATTCGGATCTCTGTTAACATGTCTGCGCGACAGTTTAATCAAAAAAATGTGGTCGCAATGGTGACGGAGGTCTTAGACCAAACGGGGCTTGATCCCCATTATCTTGATTTGGAAATCACCGAAAGTGTTTTGATGAATGATGTCAATAGTGCCATTGACACCATGACGCAACTACATGAGCTAGGTGTGCAACTTTCCATTGATGATTTCGGTACAGGATACTCATCGTTAGCCTATTTAAAAAGATTTCCGATCGATACGTTGAAAATCGATCAGTCCTTTGTTCGTGATGTGGTAACCGACTCCAATGATGCTGCG
>LGVF01086560.1_pt1 | contig 18978 bp, 18 predicted proteins | sample 469901 | NCBI WGS metagenome assembly LGVF01 (sample SAMN03893561, study PRJNA290197) | marine sediment metagenome | material: sediment; isolation source: combined push core samples #3730, #5133, and #5579 collected at Hydrate Ridge | place: Pacific Ocean: Hydrate Ridge
GTGCAGTTGAGCTGAAAATACTACAACAAGCAAATCTATCAATCGGCCGGTCTTGCCCGGCCCGGCATGTTACTTTTCTTGACGACCAAGAAAAGTAACCAAAAGAAGGTCGCCCCCCGTTGGCCCGCCTGCGTTCAGCTGCACTCACAGGGGGAAAATCATAAAAGCATCAAGCAATAAAAAACCCGCCGGCGAACCGGCGGGTAAGTAAAAAGAGTGAAAAGCTGTACTCAGAGCTTTATCTCGATATGGGCATCCTTTTTCATATTATCCACCCAGCCATCAATGGCCACCTTCCGTTTCTCCTCGATGAGCAACTGGCTGATCTGCTCCTTAACCGTTTCGAAATCGGGAACCTTACCGGCGTTCATCTCGTCGAGACGCAAAATGTGCAGCCCTTGCGGAGTATCGATGACCTCACTGTACTGTCCAGGCATCAACCCGGCCACCGCGGAGGCAAAGGGATCGGTCAATTCATCCTTGCCGAATTGGCCCATGGGCCCGCCTTCGGCCCCTTTGTCACCCTGGTAAGCCGCCAACACCTGGTCGAAATCTTCGCCGGCCCGAAGGCGCAAAAGAGCTTCCTGGCTCAGGGCACGCAGAGCGCTGAGTTGATCGGCGGCGGCATTAGCCGGCATGTTGAAACTGATGCGACTCAGAAGCTGGAAGGGGGCCTCACGATATTCCTCAATGTGCTCCCGGTAATAGTTTCGTGTTTCCTGGTTAGTCACCTCGATCTTGTCGCGGATTTCCCGACCGACCAGTTTGAACTCGAGCAACTGGCGGCGCAACTTGGTGCGATAGCTCTCCATGGTCAAACCTTGGGTCTTCAGAGCCAATTCCAGCTGATCCCGATCGATATTGTTCTGGCGCTCAACATCCTGAATGGCCCGTTCGACCTCTTCGTCGCCAACGGTCATGCCGAGCTGCTTGACCCGCTGCTCGACCAGGGCTTCCTGAACCATCGTGTCCAGAATTATGAGGCGCTCCGGAGCAGCGATATTCGCGGCACTCTCGGCACCAAGTTCGGCGACGATCCGTTCATCAAGCTGCAGGGTGGTGATGATATCGTCGTTGACCACGGCAGCAATGCGGCTGACCATTTCGGCCTGAGCCGGCAACGCACTCAGCAGCAAACAGACAGCCAGCGACAGAAAAAAACCTTTCATAACGTCAGTTCCTTACTTACAGGTTGATGAATCGTTGCTACAACAGGGTCCAGTCGACCTCAATGGTGGCCTGACTGCGCAGACTCTGCAGCCAATTTCGGTAAGCTTCCTCTTCCTTCTCAGCTCGCAGGCGGGCCGCTATCTGGTCCTGAACCTGATCCAGTGTCAGGCGCTGCGCTGAGCGCCGTTCTTCGACCAAAAACAGATGATAACCATACTCACTTTTGACCAGTTCGCTGATGCGCCCGATGGGCAGTTCAAAAACCACCACATCAAAGACATCGGGCATCTGGCCACGACCAAAAAACCCGAGATCACCGCCCTGTTCGGCATCGGGCGAGATGGAGAAGCGACGGGCTGCCTCGGCAAAATCGAGACCCTGGCGCAACTGGCCAAGGACCTGCTGGCCGTCGGCTTCCTTAGCCAGGGTGATCTGCCGTGCTCTAACCTGTTGCGGCCGGTCGAAATCGGCCCGCTGCTGCCGGTAATAAGCGGCAACCGCCTCTTTGCTAATGACGATGTTGCTGTAAGCCAGACGCCTGATGGCCTCTTCGATACGGCGATTTTCCAGCAATTGCCGACGCCAGATCTCCACAGTCAGCTTTCGCTCCTGAAGCATGGCCTCGAAATCGTCCGCTACATAGTCCTTACGATGTTCAGCGACCACCGCCTCCTGCTGGGCTGCGGTCAGATCGACAGCGGCCCGGTCGGCGGCAGATAGAATCAGCTCGCGATTGATCTTCTGAGCCAGAAAGGAGCGTTTAAGTTCCGGGCGCGCTTCCTCGGCCACGATGCCCCGAGCGGTCAGATGGCGGGCAAAATCTTCCTCAAACCGATCGAAGGAAATGATCCGCTCGTTAACCCGTACCAGCACCGAGGACGCAGGCTCGTCCTGTTTCCGACAGGCGCTCAATAACGCGATAATTAACCAGGCCAAAAGGAAAAGACGCAGGGTACCGCCGCAACGAATCTTCAAGGGCATCTCTTTTCGAATACACACCGGGAGGGCTGTTAACACCAGCTATCATGTAGCACAGCTAAAGAAAGCCTTGCAACGCTTTTTTGGCCGTGTCCAGCAGTGCCTCGCCGGCTTGCCGACCACAGCGCAAAGCCAGCCGGTAGTCTGGACTGAAGGTAAAAGGACTGCCTTCCGGCCGCACCAGGGCGAGAATCTGCTCCGGTGCCACCGGCGTATCGGCACGAAAGGCGAAGACCAGCTGACGGCCATCGTATTCGGCCTGCTCGATGCGCAGCCGCTTCATCAGCACCCGCAGCTTCATCACCTCCAGCAGCAGCTTAGCCGGCTCCGGCAGCGCCCCGTAGCGGTCGCGCAGTTCGTCGGCCGCCTGATAGAGGGCACCTTCGTCAGCGGCTGCAGCCAGTTTTTTATAGAACACCAGCCGCTGGTTGGGATCGGGCAGGTACTTCTCCGGCAGAAAGGCCGACAGGCCGAGGCGGATTTCCGGATCGACCCGATCCTCCCGCTGCTGGCCCTTCAATTCGTTGATGGTCTCCTCCAACAACTCGCTGTACATTTCAAAGCCGATGGCGACGATCTGCCCCGACTGGCGGCCACCAAGAAGGTCGCCGGCACCACGCAGTTCCAGGTCGTGGCTGGCGATACGGAAACCGGCACCGAGTTCGGTGAGATCCTGTAGCACCCGCAACCGCTCCCGGGCCTCGCGGGTCAGGGTTCCCTCGCCGGGAATCAACAGATAGGCGTAAGCACGCCGGTCAGAACGTCCGACCCGGCCACGCAGCTGGTAGAGCTGGGACAGGCCGAAGCAGTCGGCGCGATTAATGATGATGGTGTTGGCCCGGGAGATATCGATCCCGTTTTCAATGATGGTGCTGCACACCAGCACGTTGCTCTGACCCTCGATGAAATCGAGCATGACTTTTTCCAGGGCCTTTTCCCCCATCTGGCCATGGCCGACAGCGACCTTGGCCTCCGGCACCAGGGTGCGCAAAAAGCCAGCCATGGCGTCGATGGACTGAACCCGGTTGTGAACAAAAAACACCTGGCCGCCCCGGCGCAACTCGCGCAGAATGGCCTGACGAATCAGATCGTCCTCAAAACGGGTAACGTAGGTACGAATGGCCTGGCGATCGACGGGGGGGGTGTCGATAACCGACAGATTGCGCAGACCGAGCATGCTCATGTGCAGGGTCCGGGGGATGGGAGTGGCGGTCAGAGTCAGCATGTCGACCTCGGCGCGGAGCTTCTTTAACCGCTCCTTGTGGCTGACGCCAAAGCGCTGCTCCTCGTCGACGACCACCAGCCCCAGATCCTTAAAACGCACGTCCCGCTGCAGCAAGCGGTGGGTGCCGATGAGAATATCGACCTGACCGGCGGCAGTACGGGCCAGCACCTCTTTTTGCTCGGCGGGGGTGCGAAAGCGCGAGACCATCTCTACCGTCACCGGACAACCTTGGAGGCGCTCCTGAAAATTGAACCAATGCTGGCGAGCCAGCACCGTGGTCGGTACCAGTACCGCCACTTGCTTATTGTCGAGCACCGCCTTGTAGGCGGCTCGAATGGCCACCTCGGTCTTGCCGTAACCCACATCACCGCAGATCAGCCGATCGAGGGTCTGCTCCGACTGCATGTCGGCCAGCACTTCGTCGATGGCCACCTGCTGGTCGGGGGTCGCCTCATAGGGGAAAGCCGCTTCAAATTCACGGAACAGGTGATCCGGCGGCGAGTAGCGAAAGGCCTGGCTCATGGTGCGCTTGGCATAGAGTTGCAGCAGCTCCCGGGCCAGCTCTTCTACCGCCGCTCGAGCTTTCAGCTTGGCCTTTTCCCAGGCACCGCCGCCCATGCGGTCGAGACGGGGGGTGTGGCCTTCGCCGCCAACGTATTTCTGCACCTTTTCGATGCGATCGACGGGCAGATAGAGCTTGTCTTGGCCGAAGTATTCGAGATGCAGAAAGTCCCCGGCCACCGAGCCGGTGGTCAGATGGAGCAAACCGCGGTAGATACCGATGCCATGGTCGGCATGCACCACATAGTCGCCCTCCCGCAGCTCGGCCAGGGAGGAGAGCATAGCCTGGGCACGGGCTTCGCTCAAGCCACGGCGATGGCTGCGGCGGCCGAAGATCTCTTCTTCGCCGATCACCGCCAGCTGTTCGTCGGGCAGGCGAAAGCCGCAAGAGAGGTCGCCAAGGGTCAGGGCCAGCTGGCCTGGCTGTAACTGCGACAGACTCATCCCCTTGTTCAGAGGCAGTTCTAAACCGTGAGGCCGCAGCAGGTCCTGCAGACGCTCGGCCTGACCCTGTTGATGGCAAACCAGCAATACCCGCCAACCCTCTTCCCGCCAGTCTTGCAGGCGGGCGGTTAAGCGGGCCGCCAGGGAGCCGGCATCCGCCCCCTCGCGCAAATCGCCGTTGCCCTGAGCGACAAACCGGTAACGGGGCAGTTCCTGAGCCAACTGAAACAGCTCCAGAGAGCACAGATCAGTGCGCGACCGGCCGGCCAAGGCAATACTGACCTGCTCGGGGGCCAGAAACAGCCCTTCGACCGGCACGAACAGTTCCCCGGCGGCGGCAATGCGCCGCTCACCATCACTGATCGCGGCAGCGAAACGATCGCTTTCTTCTTCTACTGCCGGCGGATCGAGTACCACCCAGTGGCCGTCAACGGCATAATCGAAAAAGCTGTCCAGGCTGCCGTAGTTGAGGGGCATGAGAAAGGCATGACCCGGCGCCAGCAACCCCTCGCGAATCTCTTCCAGCAGGGCTTCCCGCTGGGTGCGGGCGATATGGAGAGCATCGCAGCGTTCCTTGAGAGCGCGGCAGAAGGTCTCCAGATGCTCGCCAGCCAGGACCATTTCCCGAGCCGGCAATAACTGCAACGATTTCAATTGCTCGCTGGTCGAACGCTGGCTCACCGTATCGAAGGGTCGCATGCGCTCGATTTGATCACCGAAGAATTCGATGCGCACCGCCGTCTCCAAGGTCGGCGGATAGACATCGAGAATATCCCCCCGCACCGAAAAGGTGCCGTGATCCTCAACCAGGGGCACAGAGTGATAACCGAGCTCCACCAGCCGCCGCAGCAGGGTGTCCCGGGGCACCTCGCTGCCCACCGTCAAATCCTCGCACAATCCGGCTAGCACCTGGCGCGGCATGACCTGCTGCATGAGGCTGCGTACCGTCAACACCACCGCCCTTAGCCGTCCGGCATGCAGGGCCGCCAAGGTGGCGACGCGGGTCGCTTCGATATCGGGATGAGGGGTCAGGGCCTCGTAAGGGCCGACCTCCCAGTGGGGAAAGAGGGAGATCTGTTCGGAATGGGGGTGATAAAAGGCCAGATCGGCGGCAAAGCGCTCGGCCTGTTGCTGATCGGCGGCGAGGATAAACAGGGGTTCGCGACGGCTGGCCAGACGCCGGCTGAGCAGATAGGCGGCCGCCGAACCGACCAGCCCGCAGACTTCGCTGTGACCGACAGGAGCGGCATCGGCAAAGGAATGCACGGTGGCATGAGCGATTTCGTTGGACGGTGTCTGGGTCATTTATAAAATGGCGCGGGGGCGTACTTAAGCACGCCCCCGCTGAAAAGATCAGAGATGGTAACAGGCATCAGTCCCGGGGAACCGCCAGCATGCGATCGAGAGCCAGCTTGGCCTTGCGGCTGGTCTCGACCTCGACGGTAATCTGCGGACTCATGGTCTGCAGACATTTTAGCACGTCTTCCAGGGTAGTATATTTCATGGTCTGGCAGAAGAGCAGGGAGTTCGGCATGATGAACTCCTTGTCGGGGTTCTCCTCGCGCAACCGGAACAGCACACCGACCTCGGTGCCGATGATGAACTTCTTCACCGGACTCTTTTTGACGAAGTCGATGATGCCGCTGGTCGAAGCGATATGATCAGCCATTTTCAGAATTTGCGGCCGGCACTCGGGATGGGCAAGAAACAGGGCCTCGGGGTGCCGCTCCTTGGCGGCCAGCACATCCTCTTCGGGGACCTGGTCATGGAAGGGGCAAAAACCTTCCCAGAAGTGGCACTTCTTGTCGGTGTTGGCGGCAATATAGCGACCGAGGTTGCGGTCCGGCACCAGAATAACCTCATCGGCGTCGAGGGAGTTAACCACCGCCACCGCGTTGGCGCTAGTGCAGCAGATGTCGCTTTCGGCCTTGACCGCGGCGCTTGAATTGATGTAAGTCACCACCGGCCGGCCGGGCAGACGGGCCTTCATCTCCCGCAGCTTGTCTGCGGTGACCATGTCGGCCATGGGGCAGCCGGCTTCGGTACGGGGCAGCAGCACGGTTTTGTCGGGCGCCAGTATGGCGGCGCTTTCGGCCATGAAATGGACCCCACAGAGCACGATGACCTTTCGTTCGGTCTGTGCGGCTTCGATGGCCATGGCGAGGGAGTCCCCGGCGATATCGGCAATCTCCTGAATCTCGTCACGCTGGTAGAAATGCGCCATGATCAGGGCATCGCGCTCGCCCGCCAGACGGCGGATCTCCTCCTTGAGTTGTTGCTGATTCATTATCTATCTTCCTTGAAGCTTTCGCAAAAAAGTCATGGGATGGACAAACAAAAAATCGACCTACAGGACATCGTAGGCTGAACTTTTTGCAACGCCATCGTCCCCGGCAAAGGGCTACAGGGCGGAACAACGGCTCGCATAATAGTGCAAAAGCCCTTATATGTCAAACCGTTATCAGGCTTTTCCAATACTTGACAGAATAGGCTGTTGCCGTTATTGTCCAAAGAATTCTAACTATCCTTCGATTTACCGGTTAAGGAAACCAGAATGTTCAATCTCGGCATGACCGAACTGCTTATAATTCTAGGCGTAGCCCTGCTGATTCTCGGCCCTAAAAAGCTGCCCGAACTGGCCAGGGCCTTGGGTAAAGGGCTGGCTGAATTCAAACGCGCCACCCATGACCTGCACCAGACCCTCGATGAACCGGGCGAGCCGGGCGAGATCGATCAGCCTGTCGAAGACTCACAGGCCGAAACGACCCAAAAAGACCCTGAAGACCATGGATGAGCTCCCCGTTACCGCCCATCTGGAGGAACTGCGCCGGCGGCTGATGATCTGTGTCGGCAGCTGGCTGGCGGCCTTCGCCCTCTGTTACAGCGTCTCCGAAAAGCTCTTCCGCCTTATCGCCGAACCGGTCCAGGCGGCCCTCCCCGAAGGCAGCTCTCTGGTTTTCATCAACGCCACCGAACCCTTCTTCACCTACCTTAAAGTCGCCGCCCTCGGCGGCCTACTGCTGTCCCTGCCAGTACTTCTCTGGCAACTGTGGCTGTTCGTCGCCCCCGGCATGCACGGTCACGAGAAGCGCTTCGCTCTACCCTTTGTGCTGGCCAGCTGCAGCTGCTTCGCCATCGGCACCTGGTTCGGTTTTCGATATGTTTTCCCCCTGGTGTTCCGCTTTCTGGTCACCTTCGGCACCGACGGAGGTATGCAGGCGATGCTCTCCATGGGCGCCTACCTGGCCCTGTCGAGCAAACTTCTGCTGGCCTTCGGCCTAGTCTTCGAACTGCCCATCGTCATCTTCATTCTAGCCCGCATGGGCATCGTCGATCACCACTGGCTGGGCCGTCACCGCAAATACGCCATTTTGCTCGCCTTCGTGGTCGGCGCCGTACTGACACCCCCCGACATTATCTCCCAGCTCTGCCTGGCCGGTCCCTTCATGATTCTTTACGAAGTCGGTATTCTGGCGGCGCGACTCTTCGGCGCTCCGGCACGGCCTAAAGATGACTGAGTTGTTGCCACCACCCATCAGCGAGGGACTCGACGACCGATGAAGCGTTCCTCGTCCTTTGCCCTATGGTTCATTATTCTGGTCTGCCTGACCTTCAGCGCCCTGGTGGCCTGCAGCTTCTATAGTCAAGAGCGGCGGCAAACCCTGGCCGGCTTCAACACCGAAGTCGATGCCATCGGCAATCAGGTCTTTCAGGAATTGAGCTTCCAATTTGAATCCCTCTATCTGCTCAAAGCTCTGTTTGACGGTTCTACCGCCGTGTCCGACGAGGAGTTCCACCGGATCGCCAAGGAAACCCTGGCTCGCCATGGGAACATCCTGGCTCTGGGCTGGGTGCCGCAAGTCGAGCACCCGACAGGCGAGCCGAGCTATCCCCTCGATTACCTGTCCCCTGAACAACGCCGCAGCGGACTGCTCGGTTTCAATCTGGCCGCGGTGCCTGCCATAAGCCCAGCGCTACAAGCGGGCCTGAATCAGCGCAAGCTGCAGGTAATCCTTCAGTTCCCCCTGTTTGCCAATGAGCCTGAGCTTCGAGGAATATTTGCCCTACTGCCGGTTTTTGGAACCGATGTCTCCAACGGTGAGCAGGCCTCTTTGCGAGGCTATATCGTCGGGTTTTTTCACCTGGATAGGCTGCTCGGCAGATTACTGGAAAAACATCCCATCGCAGACATCGACCTGACCCTGCTGGACCTTACTGCGGGCTCGAAGCATCGAATTCTCTATCACCATCAACCGCCGGTTGGAATTCCGGTCTCGGCTTCGTCCTACCTTACTGAACTACCGGTGATAGCCGGTCACCAATGGTGCCTTCGCGCCCTACCGACGGACAGCTATCTGAACCGCCACAGCAGCCGGGTTCCGCACCTGATCATGCTCTCGGGGTTCATTTTTACCTTTCTGGTGGCGGCCTATCTGCGGGCAGCGGCCGTCCGCTCGGCAGAGATCGAAGAGTTGGTAAAAGCCCGTACCCGCAAACTGAACGAAACCAACGATAAACTTGCTAACCTTTCCATGACCGACGGCCTGACCGATATCGCCAATCGTCGTAATTTCGATAGCCATCTGAACGTCGAATGGAAACGGGGCATTCGCGAGCAACAGCCCCTGACCCTGATACTGATCGATATCGATTGCTTCAAAGCCTATAACGATCATTACGGCCATCTGCAGGGCGATAACTGTCTGCGCCGGGTAGCCAAAATTCTTCACGAACAAACGTCCCGGCCGCGAGATCTGGTGGCCCGCTATGGGGGAGAGGAGTTCGCCTTAATTCTGCCCCATACAGACTGTGCCGCTAAATCATTGGGCGAGCAATGTCGGTCCGCCGTGGAGGCCCTGGCCCTCCCGCACACGGCCTCGCCCATCGCCTCCTGCGTCACGGTCAGCGTCGGTGTCGCCAGCCTGGTGCCGCAACGGGGCAGCCAGCCCGTCGATCTTATCGCCCTGGCCGACCAGGCCCTCTACCATGCCAAAAATACCGGGCGCAACCGGGTGGTGTTGGCGGATTAGCTTACTATTTATAAAATCGTCCGGTTATTGCCTTGCCTGTTAAAATGTCAACGAACAAGCAACACCGCGGGGTTGCGTCCCCGCCCGACGCCCTACTCTTTTTACCCGCCATAAAAAGAGTAGGCAGAAAAAGGCGCCCCAACTCCTTGCCCTGCGGGTTCCCTACACTTCGCAGACGTTTTACGGGCGGGCAAAAACTCGCTGCGCTCAAACATTTCCCCACCTGATCGCAAAACGTCCACTCCGCTTCGGCGGCGTCACAGGGGGTGGGGCAGTCAGAAGCAGAAAGCTTAAAGCTGCCATAAGTTTGATCTTCGCTGCGTTTGTCGCTATAGTTTCGCCATGACCCCTGCCCTGGAAATAAATCACCTACACAAAAGTTTCGCTGGCGCCAAAGCCGTTGATGACCTCTCCCTGAGCATCGAACCGGGGGAGATTTTCGGTCTGCTCGGCCCCAACGGCGCCGGCAAGAGCACTACGATCAATATGATCAGCGGCGTTTGCCGCATCGATAGCGGCACGGTGCGCGTCTTCGGCCACGATGCGGTGCGCGACTATCGTTTGACCCGGCGACTGGTAGGGGTCATGCACCAGGAGCTCGTCACCGACCACTTTTTCACCATCGACCGGGCCTTGAAGATTCACGCCGGTTATTACGGCGTACCCGACGACAAGGCCTGGCGCGAGCTGCTTATCGAACGGCTCGGCCTGGGTCCCCACCTGCATAAGTCGATGCTGAAACTGTCCGGCGGCCTCAAGCGGCGCTTCATGGTCGCCAAGGCGCTGATTCATAAGCCGCAACTGCTGATTCTCGACGAACCGACCGCCGGAGTCGATGTGGAACTGCGCCGCGCCCTGTGGCAGTTCGTGCAGGAAATGAACCAGGCCGGCACCACGGTGTTGCTCACCACCCATTACCTGGAAGAAGCGGAGCAGATGTGCAACCGCATCGCCATCATGAGCGGTGGCAAGCTGGTGGCCCTGGAACGGACCGCCGATCTGCTGGCACGCCTCGACAGCCGTTCGATGCTGCTGCATCTCGATACCCCCCTCGAGCAGGTTCCCACCGCGCTGGAAGCCTTGAACGGCCAACTTGAGGAAAACGGCCAAAAACTGAGGATCAGCCTGGCCGGCGAGGTGGTCATGGCCGAAGTCCTGCAGCTGCTGGCCCAACTCAATCTGCCGATTCGCGATCTCGAACTGCCACGACCGGGCCTGGAAGAAGTTTTTCTCGACCTGACCGGCTTGCAACTCACAGACCGCAAGGGGAGCCCATCATGATCAACCGCTTCCGACAGCAACAGAATTTCGTGTCCTGGCTGCCCTTTGCCACCCTGCTGCAAAAAGAGATTCGGCGATTTCTGCGGGTCTCCTTTCAGACCCTGCTCACCCCCATCGTTACCGCCTCCCTCTACCTGTTCGTGTTCGGCGCCACCCTCGGCCAGCGCATTTCGGTGGTGGAGGGTTTCTCCTACGCCCAATTCGTGGTACCCGGCTTGATCCTGATGGGGGTCATCAACAACAGCTTCGCCAATACCTCCTCATCCCTGTTCATCTCCCGCTATCTGGGCAACATCGTCGACCTGCTGGTCACCCCCCTGACGCCGCCACAAGTCATCCTGGCCTACACTCTGGCGGCCATGCTACGCGGCCTGCTGGTCGGCACCGTGGTGCTGATCATCTCCTGTTTCTTTGCCGAACTGCCCTTCGTCTCCCCCTGGGCGGCGGCGGCCATGGCGGCCCTGGCCAGCTTTCTGTTCGCCCAGTTCGGCCTCATAGCCGCTATCTACGCCAGCTCCTTCGACGCCCTGTCCATGTACAACAACTTTCTGATTCTGCCGCTGATTTACCTCGGCGGGGTCTTCTACCCTGTCTCCATTCTGCCGCCTTTCTGGGCGCGGCTGTCTCATTTCAACCCCATGCTCTACCTCATCGACGGCTTTCGCCATGCGATTCTCGGTGTCGGCGATCTGTCTCTGAGTACCGCCTTCATCGTTGCCGGACTGATGGCTGCAGCCCTATTTGGTTGGGCGGCGGCACTGCTGGGCAGCGGCTACAAGCTGCGGCTATAGAAATCCGTTTTTTTAAAAATCAATGTTGACCGGCCAGATTTTCAGGTATAATTAAAGACCTTATCTAATGAATTCTTGAAAAGGTCTATCGAATCCGACCCTCACCCAAGGAAGGTGGTTTCGCAAAACTCATCGGATGGCTAAGCAAAAAATTCGACCTCCAAGGCGCAGTGGTTTTGCAGGGGTGAAGGCATACATAAAGTCTGTCGAAGTCCTGCAAAAGTGCTGCAACGCAGTAGAGCAAACTTTTTTGCAACGCCATCAAGGAAAACAGCCATGGGATCTCTGGTCGTCTACAGCGAAGACAGCACCGAACACCGCTACACCATCTGCCAGGATGAAAAAAGCGAAAGCTACTTTATGGTCATCGACGAGCAGCCCTACAAGGAAGACGATCATCTGTTCGAGGGCACCTTCGACGACCTGCTCGACAAGCTTAATGAGTTGCGCGCGGCGGAAGACCTGAAAATCATCTGAGGATCCGCGGTAGCGTCGTCGGCTTTAACCCCTTTGCCCAGCCCGCACTGAGCCCTCCAGCAAACCACTACCTCCCCCTGTTCAGGAGCCAAGCATGCCCACCCTGCACCATCCACTTTTAGCCTGGTTATTCATAGCCGTTTTGAACTGTGGTCTGTTCTCCGTCGCCGAAGCGGCGCAAAGAGCGCCGGCCAAAAATGTCATCATCATGATCAGCGACGGCATGGGCTACAATCACAGCGAAGCGGCCAGCCTCTACGCCAGCGGCCGCACAAACAGCCAGGTCTACGCCGGCTTTCCGGTGCAGCTGGCCATGAGCACCTATCCCAACCCCGGCAGCTACAATGGTGAATTGATCTGGAGCAACTTTCCCGAAGCACTCAAGGGAGCCACCGACTCCGCCGCTGCCGCCACCGCCATGGCCAGCGGTCAGAAAACCTATCGCGGGACCATCGGTATGGTGCCTGGAGAAGACGGCACCCTGCGTCCGGTGGAAAATCTGGTCGAACGGGCCGAAAAACTCGGCAAGGCCAGTGGACTGGTGACCAGCGTTCCTTTTGCCCACGCTACCCCGGCCGCCTTTGTGGTCCACAATCCAAGCCGCAAAAATTTTCTGGATATCTCTACGTACATGCTGCACGACAGTGCTCTGGAGGTGCTTATCGGCTGCGGTCATCCCTTTTATGACCGGAATGGCCGGCAACTGAACACTGCCCGCAACTATAAAACTGTCGGCGGCGCAGAAACCTGGCAAGCCCTGAAAAATGGAGAACTCGGCGCCGATGCCGATGATGACGGCCAAGTCGATCCCTGGACCCTGATTGATCAGCGGGCCGACTTTCAGCAACTGGCCAACGGCCCCACGCCCAAACGGCTGCTCGGCATTCCGCAGGTCGCCCGCACCCTGCAACAGGATCGAAGTGGCAAGCCCCAGTCGCGCCCCTACGCGGTGCCGTTGCTGACTTCGGTGCCGAACCTGACCGAGTTAACCCGGGCGGCCCTCAACGTGCTCGACAACGATCCCGACGGTTTTTTTCTGATGATTGAAGGAGGAGCGGTGGACTGGGCTAGCCACGATAACCAGTCGAGCCGCATGCTCGAGGAACAGCTCGACTTCGACCGCACGGTGGCGGCGGTGGTGCGCTGGGTGGAAACGAACAGTCGTTGGGAAGAAACCCTGCTGATCGTCACCGGTGACCACGAAACCGGTTATTTGACTGGGCCCGGTTCCGATCCCGACTGGCAGCCTTTGGTCAATCAGGGTCGGAATAAACTGCCCGGGATGGAATGGCACGGCGACTACCATACCAACAGCTTGATTCCGCTGTTTGCCGTGGGCCAAGGGGCCAAAAGGTTGCTCGACTTGGTAGAGGGGCAAGACCTGGTGCGCGGGCCGTATGTGGATAACACCGCCGTGGGCAAAGCTGCATTTGCGGCATTTGAATGAGTTTTCGGCCCGGCCAGCAGAGAGTAACGCAGCAACGTTACGGATACATTATCGGTTTTAAACCCAACAACACCTTCGATCACTGTTCGAAAGAGGTTCGAACCGATAGTATTAGCAACCAATTGTCGGAAGAGGGGCTGCGCAAAGAAATTGCTGCAGCTGTGGCATGGCTCAAGAGTTTTTAGCCTTCTCCTTACCTGCGTGACAGCATGCTCCACGCAGTGGCAGCCATTTTTGCATACTTTTGTTGGCTTGGACAAAAGTATGGCGGCTGGCGGGCCGCGACCCGCCGGTTTTATGACCAGTCAAGATCAAATGTTTTCACCATAGAGTTCACAGAGGAATTCCCTGAAATCAATAGTGCTTCTCTGTGTTCTCTAGTGAGCGATGCGAACAGGTAGTATAAAGAATTTTGGCGTTTTTCTTCGGCCACCCCCATCTTTACTGGAGCCAAAGGCATAACCAGACAATCTTTATCAGCTAGACTTTGTATCGGTTCAAGAGAAAACCCAAGTTACCAAGGAGATATGAAATGACACCTGTAGCAGTTTACACCGAAACTTACGGCATTTACGCCTACAGCGTTTTCAAAGAGGACCATGGCAAATATTTCCTGGTAATCAACGAAGAACCCTATTGTGAAAACGGCGAAGTATTTCACGGCAGTTTCAGTGAGGTCAGCGCCAAGCTGGAAGAAGTAAGGCTCGCCCAGGCTGGTACTCCAGAAGATTAATCAAGCTCGCTGCCCCAAGTCCTTAGCGCCATAACCTTGATGGCAGCGAACCGGTTTGCTTCGCCGCCTTACTGCCGCTACAATATCCCCATGCAACGACCCTGCGCCATAGCCGAATTTGTCTCCTACGACGAGACCATCCCCGCTCTGCTGAAAAGTATCGGCGCACCCGAGGTGCTCCACCGTCAGCAGCGCATCCTGATCAAACCCAACCTGGTCAACGCTTCCCCGCCGCCGGTAACCCTGCCGGTGGAGGCCTGCGCCGCCCTGGTGCGGGCCTGCCGCCAGTGGAGCGATGCGCAGATCATCATCGCCGAGGGAACCGGCGAAAAACACCTGACCACCGATGAGGCCTTCGCCATCCACGGTTACGACAGGTTGGCCAAAGAAGAGGGAATCGAACTGGTCGATCTCAACGAGGCGGAATTGGTCGAACTGCACGATCTTCGCAACAAGGTCTTCCCCACCTTCATGATGCCGCGCCTGGTGATGGAGAGCTTTGTCCTCTCCGCCGCGGTTCTCAAGGCCCATTCCCTGTCTACCGTCACCCTGAGCATGAAAAACATGATCGGCGTCGCGCCACCGGCCTACTATCAGCGGGGCGGTCATTGGAAGAAATCCGCCTTTCACCAGCAGATGCAAACCTCAATCTTTGAGCTGAACCGCTACCGCCAGCCCGACCTGGCCTTCATCGACGCCACTGTCGGCCTTTCCGACTATCACCTCGGCGGGCCGACCTGCGATCCGCCGGTTAATAAGCTGGTGGCTGGATTTGATCCGGTGGCGGTGGATGCTGCTGGCTCTGGGCTTCTCGGTATTCCCTGGCAGCAGGTGGGGCATATCAAGATGGCGGATGGGGAGTTGGGGAGGGCATAATAAAGCAAAGGAGCTTGCAACGGTGAAGAAGCGAAGCCCCATTTGTCCTTTCCTTCATGCTAACCTTGCCTCCCCCTGGTACTTGTGACATGACTATTTGAAAAATTGCCCCGCAAAGGGTCTTTCAAAGCGCCTATTTCGTCCTCTGCTCCGACAGACCCAACGAAACTCGCACCTGCAACTCCTGCAACTCCTGCAACTCCTGCAACAGAGTCCGTTCCCCTTCACTAGACACCAAGGCTCAATCCGCCAAACAGATTGCGCCATTTTTCATCCTGTGTTTCCTCGCCGGACACCTGCTTGTTGATTTTTCTTCTTTTTATGTTTACTATTAAACAAAAGAAGGAGTCACCATGCTTGCACCTACCCTAAAAGATCATGATGGTATCGATCTGACGACAGAAGAAAGTCGTTCCCGATTGGCAAAACTCCTTACCAACCTTTTCACCAGGTGGGAACTAAACAACGTGGAACAACTCAATCTTCTAGGGTTGAGCCCTACAAGTCGCTCCCTGCTGACCAAATATCGTCGCGGCGGCCCCCTCGCCAACTCAAGGGATATGCTGGACAGAGCAGGTTGGCTGTTGGCCATTCACAAGGCATTACGCCTGCTCTACCCGCGCAACGAAGCCTTGCGGTATTCCTGGGTCAAACGCCGCAACCTGGATTTCGACAATTTCACTCCGTTGGAACTCATGATGCGAGAAGGCATTATCGGCATAGCCAAAGTTTCACGGTATCTGGACATGGAACGGGGTCTTTGATGGAAGGGCTTTTCGATCGCCTGAGTGACTTCCGTCAGGACGTTTTTCGCAATATCGTTTCGCTGCGGGAGACGGAAGACCTGTTTGACGACATCAACGACGGCGACGACCAGAACTCGGCCGTGGCCTGTGAAGCGGAGATGGATATCAAAGCGGATATGGCGCCCGGGGTGATCCCACGAGGATTCCATTACAACGAGGCCATCGGCTACCCCTTCGAGACGCAGCCCTTCATGCAAACGCGCTTTGGCGACGGCCGCTATGGCGTATGGTATGGCTGCCTTGCCTTTGAAACCACCATCTACGAATCAGCCTATCACATGATGCGCCGGGCTTCCGCCATCGAAGGAGTGACCGAGACGATCGTTCGGGAGCGGGCAGTTTACCGGGTTTTTTGCCAAGCTCTGATGCTCGACCTGTCCGAGAAGGCCGCAGGCTACCCCCAGCTGTTGGAAAATGACTATACCTTTACCCAGCAAATCGGGGCCCGGGTCCACAAAGAAGGGCATCCCGGACTGCTGGCCCCTTCAGCCCGACACAAAGGACACACAAATGCGGTGGTATTCAGCCCGGATGTTTTAAGCAACGTTCGGAACCATTGCTATCTGACTTATGAGCTGGACCCTGTCGCCGGCGAGATAACCGTATCCCGACAAGAAGGAGATCGGTTCTTGACTCTTTCGGCGGACCAGCTGTTCTGAAACCCCTCCCAGCCCGCGCCTGCAACTCCTGCACCCGCCTTCGGTCGCGCCACTAGATGAATATGCCTCTGTAATATCTTGAATGATTTAATAGAGGTGTTCCATCCCCCTTCATCCTGCAAAATTATGTCGGAATTTTTTACACAAACATTGTGACGAGTTCAAGTATTCGATATTATTACATTTTTTTCTTGGCCTGAATATTGCGTGTTAATTAGAACAAAATGCAATTGTCATAAATATTTACACAGGGTCAATCCACTTGAAGAGGCGTCTTATGAAAAAAAACAATATCATCTTTATTTCTTTTATGGTTGTTCTGCTTTTTAGCAGTGCCGCTTCAGCATTAACCTATGATACTTCTGATTGGAATGCTCCTGATTATGATGGCAATAACGGCTACGGCGCTGTTCAGGTTACAGGAATGTATGGATTTGACGATCCGGCCGGTCCTGGCAATGCAACAGTTGGAACAACAAACTTGTTGACAGGTGCTCCTTACGATGCCACTGGTCGTGCTTCTTTCTTTGCAGGGAACGACTCGCAAGACGATGGCCAACCAACACCTTCATTGAATATTGGCCAGGCAGGTGACGGCCTATTAAATGGAGATAGCCAAGATTGGTTATTAAAAAACAGTGATCCTGAGCAATATTATCAGTTTGACGGATATGAGTTTATTTCTGAATTTCAAGATGTTGATGGTATAGATGGCGCTAACGACCCAGGTTGGATCTATTTAGGGAAGCAGGACGGTGCTTCAATACCTTTTTCTTACGCACAAGTTGGTGGAATTGATATCGGATCTTTAATTGGCATAGGTTTCAATTACGAACTAGACGATGATAGCGAGATTATTGGTGCTGATTGGTCTTTGACACCCCAAGAAGGAATTTTAGATACTCTCGAACCCTTGTTGGGAAACAACTTTTTTGATCATCTATCTATTGTCCTAAAATCAGCCGATTACTTTGCTGTTTACGATTTGGACTTTAATAAGATTTTTGCATTGGAAGGCTTAACGGAAGAGTATTTCGCACCTGTGCAGTTAACGGGCTATTTGGATAATTCTGATTTGACACTGAAGAAGGGTAACGCTCAAGCAATTTCACATATCAGCTTGTGGGCACATGATCCTGCCACTTCAACGATCGTTCCCGAACCGGCTACTTTAATTCTCCTCGGCTCAGGCCTTGCCGGGTTGGTTGCAATGGGTATCAGGCGCAAGAAAAATATCTGATATTTTTCAGCGTTGTCCGGTTAGTTTTTTGCACGTCGGTGCCTTCGTTTCGGTTGCTTGGATTTGTTTGACGATTTTTTCTTTTTCCGAGACTCAGCTGCTTCATTCGCTATCTGCATGCGAAGCTCTCTGACTCGATGAATGCTGACTTTCTCCCCATGCTGCTCACGGCAGTAAATGGCAAGGAGCAGGTAAGTAATGAGTCCGCCAAGGAGCTGGACCATTAAACCGTAAGGGCTCCGAGCAATCAGGTGATACACCTTGAGGTGTCGCTTCCACCAGCCGAAGAAGGTTTCGATGCTCCATCGCAGTTTGTAAACGTGGGCGACATCTTCGGCTGAGAGATCGTGCCGGTTTGTTGCAATCCAGTGGTCCTTACCGTCAACACGGTAACCGACAACTCGAAGTTCTTTCTTCGTCTGATTTATGCCCTTGGTACCAAGGAGTACCACCGCATCGTAGAAGACGATACCGTCGGGGGTGACGGTATTCTCCCTGATGATCGTTTTGGTGGTTCCCTCTTTGATGCGGCAGACGAACTGCTTCTCATTGATCTGCCACTGGTCAAAGCATTGGTGGCATTGGTAACCCCGGTCCATGACCCCGGTTTGACCTTTGCCGATGATTTTCTCGGCAAAAGGTCGTTCACCCTCTTTGCCGTCGGTCAGGAATATCTTGGTTGGGATGCCCCGGTTGATGTCGAAACCAATGTGCGCCTTAGCCTTCTTTGTTCCGCCCCGATAGTCGGCCCATTCCATGGAAAGGACAGCATCAATGAGAGAGCCGTCTATGGACACCAGATTTCCCAAATGTGCGAACTCAGCAGGGAGTACCTTGGTTGCATCCGCAACCAACGCCGTAAAGAGTTGACTGAGTTGCTCAAGGCCACGGGTATTGATGGCTTCGAAGAAGGTGCTCTTTTTGATCCCCTTCGGGGGCGCAACACAGTCCTTGGCAAAATCGTTCTGTTCAAGGGCCTGGAGCAAGTGTCGACCGGATGCAAACTCTTCCAGGTGAAAATAGACCAAGGCATTTAGTTGTTCTTCAAAGGTCATTTGCAACGGTCTATCGCCTCTGGATTCAAGCGGGTCTATCACCGAGAATCGGTTCCGAGCCGGGGCAAGCAGATTCCTGAAAGCACGCCCTTTATGTTTTTGCTTTAGTTGTTTGAAGCGTCGCATGTCGTAACTCCTTAGTTATTAGGTAGTTACGATTGCGCCGCGAAACGCATTCGCTAAATGTCAAGATAAAAATTCGGCA
>LGVF01026354.1_pt1 | contig 18957 bp, 17 predicted proteins | sample 469901 | NCBI WGS metagenome assembly LGVF01 (sample SAMN03893561, study PRJNA290197) | marine sediment metagenome | material: sediment; isolation source: combined push core samples #3730, #5133, and #5579 collected at Hydrate Ridge | place: Pacific Ocean: Hydrate Ridge
GGAAAGAAGACCGGGAGCAATAACAAGCTTATTGTTCGGTCCAAGGGGATGACATGTAGGTTCAACTTCAGCAGCTACGATTGTGGAGGTAAGTCCACGGCCGCCATGACCGGCCCAGATTTCCGGTATCTCCTCAATAGAAGTAGTAAGATTAGACATATTCACTCGGAAAATTTTATCTGCCATGTTTTTACTCCTTAGCACTGCATGTATTTATTATTTTAATAAAAAATGTGGCCCAACGATTGCCGGACATGACCCGCTTATTTCATTTATAACGACATAAAGGACACGGGAGCACCTTGTGTCCTTTATGTCAGGCTACTGCTCTACCCATTACAGTGCTGCAGTGTAAATGGCTTTAACATCCTCATCTTTAACCATTCTCGGATTGGTAAATCCACAGGCATCTTTCTGTGCATTGCCGGTCATAGTTGGGATATCTTCTGCTTTGACTTCCTTACCATAACGAACACCTAGTTCTACAAGTCCTGCAGGAATTCCAACATCTGTGGAAAGCTTCCTGATTGCTACTAGAGCAAGCTCTGCCGCATCGCGTGGAGCAAGGCCGGTTACATTCTCGCCCATCAACTCAGCGATTTTAATGAAACGATCAATCTTGGCGATGAGATTAAAGGCACTGACATGCGGCAACAGAATTGCATTACATTCGCCATGGGGCAAGTCATAAAAACCACCAAGCTGATGTGCCATTGCATGAACGTGACCAAGACTTGCATTATTAAATGCCATACCAGCAAGATACTGTGCGTAACACATACCTTCGCGGGCATCAATATCATTTCCATTTGCTACAGCGGGACGCAAATGCTTGGCGATAAGCTCAATAGCTTTTTCTGCAGCAGAGTCAGTCATTGGGGTAGCAATGGTGGAAACATACGCCTCAACTGCATGAGTCAATGCATCCATACCTGTGGCAGCGGTTAATGCAGATGGCATACCCATCATCAGAAGCGGATCATCAAGTGCAACACCAGGAGTAACCCGCCAGTCAACGATAGCCATTTTTACTTTACGTTTTGTATCGGTAATGATACAGAACCTGGTCATTTCAGAAGCAGTACCTGCGGTGGTATTAACTGCAACATATGGAGGCATTGGTTTGGTGGATTGATCCACACCTTCATAATCCTGGATTGTGCCGCCATTGGCAATCACCAGACCAACACCCTTACCACAATCATGTGAGCTGCCACCTCCAAGGGTTATCAGGCTGTCGCATTTCCCCTTTTTGTAGGCCTCAACACCATCATGCACGTTGGTATCGGTAGGGTTGGGAATTGTTTCATCAAATACAACATATTTCATACTCGCATCATCCATCAGATCGGTGATCTGCTTGGTAATACCAGCACCGGTAATACCTTTGTCTGTAACAATTAATGGCTTTGTACCACCAAGGGTCTTAATTTTTGCAGGGATTTCTTTTGCAGCACCAATACCAATCAGGGTCACACTCGGAATGAAATAACCGTAAACTTCTTCGCGTATAGCCATAATAACACCATCCTTTTGTAATGTAGGGTTTAGGAAAATTTATCCGCCTTCACTTGGATCCATAATCTGCGCACTCTTCTTATAGCAAACCTTGTGCCAGTTGTATTAATGCCATAATTGCATATGGTTAAGCGTTTAGCAGCTGGAGGCAGGCGGGAAAAAATGTCCAGAAGGAGAGAAAATAAATATTTAGAAGGCAGTAACAAAACCGGGGAGATTAACTGAAAGCCTTAAAATAGTGGTCTGCAGCCCGGTGAGCCATTTTGACTCATCACTTTAGCCAGATGGGTCAAGATGTCTCATTGGCCAGCAGATATGGCTTATTGGCGTAATTACTGGGTTGAATAACTTGAGAGTTTACGATAGAGGGTTTTTCTGCTTATTCCCAGGGAATCTGCAGTTTTTTGACGGTTTTCTTCAAAGAAATCCAACATTTTCAAGATATGTTTCTTTTCTACAGATTCCAGGGTAAGACACGCTTGACTGCTGTCTGCGCTATGTACGAGCTCACTTGGAAGGCAGCGTTCTGTAATTATATTGTTTTCGGATAAAATTATGGATCGTTCGATGACGTTTCGCAACTCCCGTACATTGCCGGGCCAGCTGTATTGCATCAGACAATCCATTGCACCCTGGACAATATGACAAGGAACATTGTCCGGACTCAAGGTTGTTAAAAAATAATCTACAAGCAAGGGAAGATCTTCTCTCCTTTCACTGACAGGCGGCATCTGAATATTAAAACCATTTATTCGGTGATAAAAGGCTTCGTTGAATCGGCCTTGCTCAACCTCTTCAGAAAGATTTCTGTTTGTGGCAAATAAAAAGCGAATATTTACTCGGCGCTCCTCTTTTTCCCCTACCCGTCGATAAGTCTGCGTGTCCAGCGCCCGCAATAAGGACGCCTGCACTCCCAAGGACAAATCACCTATTTCATCGAGGAACAAGGTGGAATCATGAGCAAACGACATCAACCCCTCCCTGGTCTCCGTTGCGCCGGTAAACGAACCCCTCATATGGCCAAACAACTCACTCCGGGCAAGATCTTTCTGCAGGGTGGCACAATTCTTTATAATCATGGGATGTTCGGAACAGTGTGAGCACTCGTGTATCAATCTGGCGACCACATCTTTACCAGAACCGGAGTCCCCTGTTATGAGAACGGGGATTTTTGCTGGTGCGACCTTGTTTATCAGAAATTTAATGTCACGAATTGCTTTCGAGTTTCCTATGAATTTCGCCTCCTTTTCCTGACCGCTGTTATGGCGTAATATGTCATTTTCACGGGAGAGTAAAACTCGCTGATGAGCTTTTTCTACTATGAGTTCCAGTCGTTCCAGGTTAAAAGGCTTGCGAATAAAATCATAGGCACCCAGTTTCATAGCATCTACAGCGATATCAATATCTCCATGGCCGGTAATCATGATTACCTCAACATGGGGTACCGTATCTTTTACTTTGATCAATAAATCGAGATCGGTGATATCAGGTAGTCGCAAATCCATGATGACCACATCAAACCAGTTGCCGCGTACCATCTTTAAGGCTTCTGCTGCATTTGCTGCAACAGAAACTTCCCGGTTCTCGTTGGTTAGTTCTTTCTGCAAAAGTCTTCTGATAGGTTCTTCATCATCTATTACAAGTATTGGATATCTTACTTTATTTGTCATGTGATTATACCGGGTATGGTAACATGGAAAGTTGAACCTTTTCCTTCGTCACTGGTTACATTAATTTCTCCACCATGGTTCTTGACGATGGTGTAGCAGGTTGAAAGACCAACCCCAATACCTTTGCCAACAGGCTTGGTGGTAAAAAACGGTTCAAACAGCTTGTCTTTCATCTCAAATGGTATACCACAACCTGAATCTTCAACAATCAAGTCAACATCGCCATCTTTACCGGTGACAGTCTTAATGACAATTTCCCCTTCATCACCGATAGCATCTAAAGCGTTGGTAAAAAGATTAATTATCACCTGTTTGAGTTGTGATTCATCTCCCTTAATCAAAGGCAGTTCCTTTTCCAACTTCGTTTTGACCGTGACGCTGTGATGCTCTCTTATATGATGTTTTAGAATAAACAGCGTATCTAAAACACATTGATTCATATCCACCGGGCAAAGACTTGAAGCAACAGGTCTGCTGAAAGTGAGCAGGGTCTGGACAATATCACGACAGCGCAAACATTCATTTACGATGGTTTCTGTATACTCCTGAAAATCTTCGAGAACATCCTGGTCAACCTGAGTCTGGATGCGACTAATCCTGCGCTGCAGCCCTTCGGCAAAACCTCTGATTGCTGCAAGGGGATTGTTGATTTCGTGAGCCACTCCAGCAGCCAGGGTACCAATAGTGGCCATTTTTTCTGCCTGATAATACTGAGCCTGGAATTCTTTTTCCAGAGTAATATCCCGCTTAGAGAGCAGAGTTTGACGCTCCCCGTTCAGAGAGGATTTAAGCGGAGAAGCGATTATTCTAAAATGTTTGAATTTGCCGTCTACTTTATAAATCGCAAGATCTTTGACAATACCGTCACAATCCAGGGATTGGATAACGGGACAATCATCACAAACACTATCCCGACCACGGAAAATCTCATAACAGTGGTGGCCTATCGGATCGACCCCGGGGAACCAGTCAATAAAAACATGGTTCACCCGCTGTATTTTAAGATCTTCTGACAGTACAACCATCAAGTCAGTAATCCCGTCCAATACAGCCTGTACTTCCCGGCGCTTTTTCTCAAGCTTCAGATTGGATGTTTTTAGCTGTTCTACCTTTTGTTGCAACTCCTGGTAAAAACCTAACTTGCAATGCTCAATACCAACCAGGTCTTCAAGTGTTGTAACAGGTTTCATCACCATACCTCGTGACAAATTTCCAGAAGTTCTCTCCATGACGCTGATCGCGGGTTTGTCAAATTACAGGCATCGTTGACTGCCATTTTACAAATTTGTTCAAGGTACTGTTTATCCTTTTCTTTAATTTCCTGGCGCAGCTTGAGAGACACATCAAAGGAAGCAAAGAAAGCATCCAATTTTTCTATGCCCCCCTTGGCTGTTTCAAGATCAGAACCGAGGTTTTTATCTAGGATAACCCGGCCGATTGCGGCATACTTTTGAACGGAAGAAGCGAGGTTGAAACGCATAACAGCAGTTAACAAAATTGGATGAACAGTGCCGTGGGGCATATCGTAGTGGCCACCAAGAGAATGGGCTAGAGCATGTTCCGCACCGAGACCGGCGTTACTAAAGGCCATGGAAGCTGATATAGAGGCTACACTTAACAGTTCCAGCGAATCAAGGGATCTGGTCTGGACGGCATGTTGTAAGTTACGCAGGATCAGGTCAATGGCTTTTAGTGATTGCATTTCTGTAAATGGTGATGCAATTCGGGAAACATAGGACTCAATAGCATGTGCCAGTGCGTCGACGGCCGATTGGATAATGAGCTTTTCTGTTTTTGTAGTTAATATAAGTGGGTCGACAATGGCGATATTCGGTACCAGAGTGCGGGTGATAATGGACATTTTTACACCCCTCTCAACATCAGTAATAATACAGAACTGAGAAATGTCGGAGCCGCTTCCTGCTGTGGTTGTGATAAACACCATGGGAGGCAGAGGACGCTGTACCCTGTTGGCACCTTCATAATCTTGTATTTTTCCACCGTTGCCGGCAATAATTGCAATCCCTTTAGCTGTATCCAGGGCGCTGCCACCGCCAATGGCAATGATAACGTCAGCATCGTTATTAAGATAAAATTCAGCCCCCAACTTGACTTGATGATCCCGTGGATTTGGCGAAACACCTGAATAATAGACCCACTCAACACCTTCTTTCTTCAAGATATCAGTAAGCTGTTGCACCCATCCGGCTTCTTCAATACCTGAATCACTTACAAGAAGAACTTTCTTTGCACCAAGCCTCAGTACGCATTGGCCGACGTGATTCAAACTTCCCCGTCCAAAAATTATTTCGGGAATAGCAAATTTGGTTACATCCATTTACAATGCTCCATATTTTCAATTAAAAATAGAAGGATACAAACGAGTTAAACAATTTTTTTTCACCTCAAAGCATCTTACCTCATAAATAACAAACTACTGAAAGATTAAGTAGCTGTTTTTTAGCATAATATGATACGGGATGTACGAGACTGTCACATCCTTCAATTATCCTGTACTGCATGTTTTATACCTAACGGTTATAAACTATCATATCAAAGACATACATATAATACAGCGGGCAAGAATGGGTCATATTGACTCAAGAGAGAGAGTAGGTTATCATATCTTTGAAGATATAAACAAAAAAACATCTATTGGAACCTGTATAGTAAGTTGGTAGAACCAAACGGGTTAAAAAGACCCACCGCTGAACAGAATGGGTTATATTGACCCGACAACACTCGCTTATCGCAACTAGGACACTATCTGATGAATATTCTTGATTTTTCTTCTATCGATGACCTGAAACGGATCTCCAGGGAAATATGCAATAAGGGGTGGGGGGAAGCCAATGGTGGTAATATCTCAATTCGCTTGACCGGCGAGGAACAGGCTCCTTTTCAGGAACTGCAATCCGCAGATGAGGAGACCTCCTTGCCCTTTGCAATTCCTGAACTGGCCGGAGAGTCTTTTCTGGTTACGGGGACCGGAGTTTTCTTTCGTAACATCAGTGCATTTCCGCAAGAAAGTCTGGGCATTGTCCGTATCAATTCCCGAGGCGACGGATACAGCACGATGTGGGGCTACAGTGCAGGTGGCCGGCCGACCAGTGAGATGAGCGCCCATCTGCTTTCCCATGCGGTGCGAAAAAAAGTGAGCAGCGGCAGGGATCGGGTTATCATCCATACTCACACAACTAACCTTATCGCCCTCTCTTTTGTCCTGCCACTGGATACCGCCGTGATCACTCGTGAACTCTGGGAGATGATGAGCGAATGCCTGATGCTGTTTCCAGATGGAATCGGGGTGATGGACTGGATGGTGCCGGGAAGTCTTGATATTGGTCTTGCTACATCCCATCTTATGGAAAAACACCGCCTGATATTATGGGCCCATCATGGCATTTTAGGGACCGGCCCGAATATGGAGCAGGTTTTCGGCCTTATTGAAACTGCAGATAAGGCTGCCGAAATGCTCCTGAAGGTCATGGCAGCCGGTGGTAAGAAGCAGGCCATCTCCGCAGGTCAACTCCGGGAGCTTGCTGAAGCTTTTAATGTGGATCCTCTCAAGGAGGCCATAACTTAGTGTCTGTCCATAAATAGCCTTCTCACCCTAACTATTTATATTGCATATTCCACTGCCTTTTCTGCATGAATTGCCGTGGTATCTAACAGCCTTACCTTTGTGTCATCTTGATTTACCAACATGCCAATTTCGGTGCAGCCGAGAATGACAACCTCAGCACCTCGATTGGCTAGAGAATCAATGATACGCAGGTATTCTGTTTTCGAATTGGATTCAGTTTTCCCTAAACAGAGTTCCTGGTAAATAATATTGTGGACTATTTGCCTGTCTTCATTTTCTGGAACAAGGACATTGAGGTCATAGTTTTCTTTTAACCGACCCTTGTAGAAGTCCTCTTCCATCGTGAAGGCTGTGCCCAGCAAACCTACAGTTTTAATACCCTCATTTACAAGTACTTCCGCCGTTGCATCTGCAATATGAAGCAAGGGGATTTTTATTGATTTTTCGATTTCCGGGGCAACCTTGTGCATTGTGTTTGTGCAGATAAGTAAAAAATCGGCACCAGCAGACTCTACACTTCGAGCCGCCTCACAGAGTATTCTTGCTGTCCCTTTCCAATCGCCTGCATGTTGTAGTTTTTCTATGGGTTCGAAATCGACACTGTACATAGCGATCTTGGCGGAATGTAAACCTCCAAGTCTATTTTTAACTCCCGCGTTAATTGCACGATAATAACCAACCGTACTTTCCCAACTCATGCCACCCAAAAGACCAATTGTTTTCATTTAATTTCCCAGTGTGTTTTTTACAATATAACGCCGAGGACCTATGACATAAGTGATGCAATCCTTTTTGCAAATGTCATATTATTCTGCCTCGTTACCCTGACAATTTCCTTAAAGTTGAGATCGAACTGTCTGCTCAACTGTTTCAAATCTTTTTTCTTCAGGCAGATATCTGGCCAGGGAACCCGGCCCGGGAGGGAGAGGACGACTCTGTTGCCCCGATCAGGTACTGCCAGGAAAAGTTGGTCTGTAAAATGGGTTGCAAGCAGAGTTTTTATCTGTTGAAGCTGCTTTTTATCATTGCTCCAGATGTTGCAACTGACCACGCCATTTTGGCTCAGATTGTCTGCACATAAACGGAAGAACTGGTCTGAGTAGATTGTCGGTGCCATCCCCTGATCGTCGAAGGCATCGATAAGGATAATGTCATAGGGAGTATCGCTGTAATTTTTTAAAAATCGATAGCCATCGTCACAGTGGACGATTATCTTACTGTTTTCCGGCAACTGGAAATAGCCTCTCGCCATATTTATTATATGCTTGGAATAGTCAACAGCGTCTATATGGCATCGGGGAAAGTGGTGCTGGAAGAAACGAACAAATGAGCCTGAGCCAATACCAATGATCAGGATATTCTCCGGTTTCGGTTGGATCAGCAATGCAAGAAGCATATACTGGGTATATCGCAGAACCAACCTGTGGGGGTTGGAAAGCGATATCCTGCTCTGCACTGTACCCGGGGGATAGTAAAGAGTGCGATAATCACCACTGTCTCTGATTTCCACCAAGTGGTCATTGAAGTAATCTTTATGAATTAATACTCCCGGCTGTTGTGACATCTGTATTCTCTAGGAGCTTGAATGTTGTATACTGTTTCTGGCATACTTGCGGTGGATAATGGTACTTGTACAAGATTTATATTTAAGATATCTGAATTATTTGAGCAACTATGACAACTCCCTCAATTAAGATAATCTACTTTGCGACCGGTATCACCATTTGCTCGCTATACGCCGCTCAACCCATTCAGCCTGTATTTCAAAGCGAATTTCAACTCAGTAACTTCCAGGCCATCCTTTTTACAACCCTGATGATGGCACCTCTTGGCTTTGCGCCGCTCTTTTACGGCTATCTGCTGGAGTCTTTTTCAGCAAAGATTATGGTCAGGTGGGCCCTTTTCAGTCTTGGTATATTGGAACTGTTCTTTGCAATGGCAGATAACTATCTGTTGCTCCTTGCTATCCGGGCTTTTCAGGGATTGATGATTCCTGCAATTCTCACCTCCTTGATGAGTTATATATCATATACCTCCAGCAGGGAAAAAGTTCAGTATGCCATTGCCAGCTATATTGCCGCCACAATCGTGGGTGGTTTTCTTGGTCGATTTTTGTCAGCTTTTTTTACCGATCTCTTTGGCTGGAGGTTTTTCTTTATTCTTCTTGGCTTTCTCCTGTTGCTGACCTCCTATTTTTTGCGGGATATGGCAAGAGACATCAAGATGAAATATGCAAAACCAACGTTTGTTGAGATTGTCGGTTTGCTGCGGTCAAAAGAGTTTTTCTGGCTTTATTCAGCGATTTTTTGTCTGTTTTTTGTTTTTGCGGCCCTGATGAATTTTTTACCCTTTGAATTAAAACAGATGAACCCGGCATCCGGTGAATCGGGAATTGGTCTGCTGTACCTCGGCTACAGTATGGGTATTTTTGTCTCTTTAAACAGCCGGGCCATAATCCGATTTTTTGGCAATGAGCCGGACGCCATACGCGCAGGAATTGGAATTTTTACCCTGGGAACGTTAATTTTTATGGTTGAACACTACGCGGTTATGTTTGTTGGAATGTTTATCTTTTGTACCGGCCTCTTTATGGCCCATTCACTTTTGTCAGGGTTTGCCAATAAGCTTGCAGAAGAGAACAAGGCCATAGCAAACGGTTTCTATATCTCATCCTATTATACCGGGGGCACTCTTGGTTCCGTGTTACCGGGTGTGGTTTTTTTTCAATTTGGCTGGCAGATGTTTCTCCTTTCGCTTCTTATGATGCTGTGTATGGCATTTTTCTTTGTCAGGCAGCTTAAGAGGGCTGTGGTCAGCTAGTTTCTTCACTCTCTATTACCAGCATTTTTTTCCAGAGTCCCACTCTATATCGCCAGCATGAGACACAGAAAAGAAGAACGATGAACAGCACCACCCATAACCACGCAGAAATGATATCTATCTGAAAAAACTGGACTCCGATATATACCGGCAGCACAAAACAACTCATGGAAATCAGTGCAATAGCTTTCATCATAAAGCGGGTGTCACCGGCTCCTCTGAGTGCACCACTGAACACCATATATAAACCATCGAACAGCAGGTATGCTGCGATAATATAGAGAAGTTTTCTGCACAGTTCCAGAACGATTGCCTGGTCAGCACTGCTCTGTTGGGCGGAAAGAAAGGGGCCGAGGATAAATTCAGGGGCAAAGATGAAGAGCAGATCGAGGCAGATAATATATGCTGCGAGCAACTGAACGCTACTCCAGACGTAACGGGCTGCCTGTTGTGGTTCTTTTCTTCCCAGTGCCTGGCCTACCAGAACACTGATCCCCTGTGAGACCCCCATGGATGGCATAAAGGCCAGAGAATTAATAGAAATCACAATGTTTGTTGCAGCCAACTCGAGCTTACCTATCCGTCCGACAATAAGAACAAAGAGGGTGAAGGCCAAGATATCGAGGGTGAACTGGAGTGATCCGGGAATACCAAATCGCATTAATCCGGCGAATATTTTACGGTCAAACTGATATGCGGAAAAGACTCCGAAACGCTGGTCATTCTTGCGGGTAAAGATCAAAAAAGCCAGGCATACAACCTCGATTACCCATGCATTGACTGTTGCAATGGCTGCACCTTTTATACCAAGTTCCGGAAAGATTCCGTAGCCGAAAATCAGGGCATAGTCGAGGGGAATATTAATTATGACACCTAAAAAAGTGATGAGCATTACCGGTCGGGTGAGGCCCCGGCCTGTAAAAAAAGTCGAAAGAGTTACCGTTGCCACACTGAAAACAGCACCTTTACAGAGTATGGAAAAATAGATTCGCTCAAGTTCCTGGACATCCTGAGGATGTCCGGCGAAGGTGAAAAGAGGCTCGGCTGCAAAGAGAGCGAGCAGCCAGAAGCATATTCCCGAGCCAAGGGTGAAATAGATGCCCTGCCAGAGAACCCTGCCCACTTTTGAGTGATAGCCCCTGCCGGTATATTGGGCAATAAATACTCCTGCATAACCGCCGACACCACCGAAAAAAGCTACAAAAAGATATGAAGTAATGCCTGCAGGGAGAGCGGCGGATATTGCATTTAAACTGTAATTTGCCAGAAATATCCGGTCGGTAAATGTCATCAGTGTGGCTGCGGACATGCTGAGTACCAGGGGCAGGCAGACTGCGATAACCTCGTGGTAACTACTGTTTTTATACCGTTGCCGGAAATGCTTATACATATTTTGGAATAGTGATTAGTTTGAGGTATAGTTTCAGGTTAATTTTTGACAACGAGGGTCAAAGTCAGGTTTTACACCAGCTGGTTGTTCTTGAGTAGCAGAAAGTTGCCTGTGAGCTGCCAAAAAGTTGAAACCCATTGAGTAGAATATAAGTGAAAGCGGTAAGTATTGATAAAGATGTGTGCACCGGATGTGGTATCTGCATCACCATCTGTCCTTATAAGGCTATTGAGCTGGTGGATAACAAGGCTGAGTTTCAGCTGGAGGAATGTTTTTCCTGCGGCCATTGTCAGGCAGTGTGTTCTGTGGGTGCAGTTATGGTGAGCGGGCTGGCTTCTGACATTAAATTCTCCACTTTTAATGAATTGGAGGGAGTAGTACAACCCGGAACTGGAGGGGTAGCGGAGATAGCTGCACTGATGCGCTCCAGAAGATCCTGTCGCAGGTATCGCACCCAACCCGTTCCTTTGCCACTCCTGGAAGATCTCGTAAAAATTGGAACTACTGCACCTTCCGGGACGAATAGCCAGCCGTGGAATTTTTCAATTCTGCCGGAACGGGAAGATGTCCTGGTACTTGGAGGCTTGACCGCAGAGTACTACCGAAACCTTAACAGGCAGGCGCGAAACGGAATTTTACGGTTGCTGGTAAAGCTGTTTGGCGGAGACAGCCTTGGCAGGTACTACCGAAGATATCATGATTCAGTGGAAGATTCTCTTCGGGAGTGGGACAGAGAGGGAAAGGATCGTCTTTTTCACGGGGCTGTTGCTGCAATCCTTGTAACAGCCCGGCAGGATGCAAGCTGTCCGGCGGAAGATGCCCTTCTGGCGACTCAGAATATCCTGCTGGCTGCACATGTGATGGGTCTTGGCAGCTGTCTTATCGGTTTTACCGTTGAGGCAATGCGGCGTAATCCTGAAATGAAACGGAAAATGGAAATTGGAGAAGGTGAGGAAATATATAGTGTTATTGCCCTTGGTTACCCCGATGTAATATATCATAGAGTTGCAAATCGTAAATCGGTGGTGCCGAGAATTCTCAAATTTGGTGCTGAGGATGCAGAAAAGACTGAATAGTTTTTGGAGATAACGATGAAGTCGAAGGAAGTATTGGAGGTTGTATTATTTTCATTTGGTTTTAAGTATGGTGCCCCTGTTGATGTGAATGTGATCTGGGATGTCCGTTTTCTTCCCAATCCATATTGGGTGGAAGAACTACGGCCGAAGACAGGGCGTGTTGATAAGGTGGCGGCCTATGTCCTTGAAAGCGATGAGGGCAGAGGTTTTCTCTCCCTCCTCAAGCCTATGACAACGTTTCTTATAGAGCAGAACAGTGCGGCAGAAAAAAAGAACCTGCATATGGGTATCGGCTGTACCGGAGGGCGCCACCGGTCGGTTGCGGTGACGGAGGCTTTGTCGGATTTTCTTGAAGGGTTGTCCATAGAACACACTATCTATCACCGGGATATTGAACGGGACAGCAGGGGCAAATAATTTGAAAACAACAGGATGGGGTGAGAACTTTTTACCTACCTGACTTATAAGGTGGGTAAATTTTACCTGATGACCCTGTTGCTTTCAGTCATGCTGATTTTATCTATTTACGGTAATTATTGAAAAATCAAATAGTTATATTAAAGTGTCTGTTTTGGCACACCAGTTGCTTTACTTTTTACAACAAGAGGTAATCGGGCTGGCGCCAAGTTCAAAGTAGAAATCATATTGTACGTTGTAACTGAAAGAGGCAGTAAAGCTCTTTCGGTAAAATCCATCATAATTGGAGTGATAAAATGAAAAAGAAAATAATAGTAATGGTTATGGTAGCGGGTCTGGCATTAGCAGGTACAGTTTCAGCGAAATGTGGAAAAGGTGGCGGCGGATATGGCCATCCAGGTAAAATGCAGGGCGGCATGATGTACCAGCAGCTGGACCAGGAAACTAAGGACACACTCACCAAATTCAGAAATGATAACCAGGGATTACGTAAAGAAATAGTGATGAAACGTGCTGAAAAACGTGCAATACTGAACAGTACTAATCCTGATCCGGCTGCGGCTGCAAAAGTTGCCGGAGAACTTTTTGATCTCCGTGCAGCAATGAGAGAAAAGGCGGCAGCCGCAGGTGTTGACAAGTATATGGGACGCTTTGGCATGGGGCCCGGCCAGCAGGGGATGGGCTCCGGATCGATGGGTCGTGGACATGGTAATTGCCAGGGAGGTGGCCGCTCCTAATCCTGCCGGTTAAAAACGCTCAATTTTTTCCTGCTTGCCCCCAATGTATTTCATGTCAGCTGGGCCTTCAGCTGACATGAAGTTGCATTGGGTTTTTTTTGTTTACTATGTTATTCGTTGATGGCGTCGTAAAAAGTTCCCTGCTTCGTCATTCCCGCGCAAGGCGGGAGATAGCGTAGACTTCGATCCAGAACATACTGAAATAACTAGATTCCAGCCTGCGCGGGAATGACGGGATGGAGCAAAATTTGAGTTTTTACGAGATTGTCATTCGTTATTCACCAGATAAAAGCTCAAGATCGTACTCGTCCACTATGTGACTGATTTCTTCTGAAACATTTTCAGGTAAAGCAATCGGTTTGTGGTTTGCTATTATCTTCCGGGCTTTTTCATAAGCTCGTTCACTCAGATCTCTGCCTGCAGTTGATCTTTGCCAACCTTCACGGGTCTGTCGATCAAACAATTTTGACTGTGACATGTTTCTACAGTGATCAAAGGTGTGCTTTTTGGTCAGGTATTCACCCCCCGGCCCTGCTTCATGAATAACATCCAGTGCCATCATATTATCTGACAGGTCTAATCCTTTCATTGTGTTAAGTATTCTTTCAGCCTGTTCTGCTCCTGTGATCATTGCCGCATAATCAAAAGTGATAACCGATTCGATTGCACCTATGCCAAAAATGATATCTGCTCCGGCAAATGCTGCTGTAGTCGCAGTGAGAGAAAAGTCGTAAGCCTGTTGCGAGTCAGGGAGTTTGCTGTCTGAAGCACAGCCTCCAACCAGACAAGGCAGTTGATAGTATTGAGCCAGTTTGGCCCACGCCGCACTGAGTATTGCCATCTCTGGTATACCCACCGGAGAGGTGGCTAATCGCATATCCATGATTGTGCTACAGCCGCAGTAGGTAAAAGGAGTTCCTTTTCTTACCATCTGAGTCAGAATAAGTGAGCTTAAGACCTCTGCATTATGTTGAACGATAACACCTCCCAATGTTGCAGGAGCTGTTGCTCCAGAAAGAGACATAGGCATAGAAGCTATACCCACGCCACCTTTTGCGCACTCGATAATCGATTCACAACACTCTTGAACTAGACTCAGGGGGCTTGTGGGACAGACAAAGACTGTTACAATTGGCCGATCTATAAATGCTTTTTCACCCCCGGCAGCAACCTTGGCAACCTCAATGATTTTACGTGCGTTTCTGCCACCATTAAAACCAAGAAAACAGTGTTTACTGGTGTTGTTCACCATAGCTTCATAGTTATGTACGGATTGAGACGCAGGGTTTTTGTCACCAGAGCAGGCTGCCCGCTCAACTATTGAGATTACGTCAATGCTGTCCTGAATTCTTGTGATCTGAGCCAGATCCTGTTTGACAGTGTCTCTCAGTTGACCTGTTTCAAGATCAATGATTTTCACATGTTCACCAAATCCTGCAGAGAAGGATGTCCGGTTTTCATCTGTTCGGTAATCATCCTCCGGGCGTCTCCCGTAATATGTTCCTGTATGCGGAGTCGACGCTAGACAGTCGGATACTAGATGGTCCGGTATTTTTACAATTCCGAAGCCATCGTAGTGAGACACGTCAGCACCGGCACCATGAAACATTTCCAGCGCTTCTTCTGACTCAACTTTAATTCCAGTGCGATGTAAAACTTGTAGAGTTGCGAAATGAATTGCTTCCAGTTCCTGGTCAGAAAAAAGGGTCAACCCTAGACCCGAAAATTTATTGAACCCGGCTGGGGCATCTTTTCTAGCCATTGTGATCTCCAGTTATATATTGTTATAGTATCAATGTGTTCTAACACCCATAAAATGTTTTACAACGATAACTTCGCTTCGCTGATCTCTCCGATTCCTGCCTCTTTTTGTGAAGCATATGGTTTTCATATAAATCTGCCAGGTGGTTAAAATGATTACAATCAAAATATTCACTTGGTTTTTGAATTGTTTGGCGTGTTTCCAGCTCGATAAAGGAGGATTATGAAAGTTATCACTATCCCATGCTCCTTTGACAACTATGCGTATCTTGTTATCTGCGAAGAGACGGGAGAGGCGGTTGTTGTAGATCCGTCCGAGTTCTATCCTGTCTATCTTGAGCTTGAAAAACGTAAAGTTCGTTTGGCTGCAGTTTACTGCACTCATCATCATGCAGATCATATTGGCGGCCTGGAAGAATTGAGGGATGAATTTGACGGACTTACAATCTGTGGATCTGAAAAAGATGCGGGGAGAATCCCGGGCATGATCTGCCTTCTTACAGAGAGCAGCAGGTTCAGCGCAGGGATGATTCGTGGTCGGGTTATTTCTACCCCTGGCCATACTGAGGGATCGGTCTGTTACATTTTCAATGAGCACCTCTTTACCGGAGATACGCTGTTTGGTGGTGGCTGTGGAAGGATATTTGAAGGAACGCCAGGGGAAATGTACGATTCTCTGAATGTAAAACTCAAAAAGTTGCCAATGGGGACAAAGATCTACTTTGGTCATGAGTATACCCTTCAGAACCTCAAGTTTGCCGAATTCGTCGAGCCTGACAATATGGCGATAAAAGAGAGACTTGAAGAGATAGGGAGGAAGCAGGGAATATCTCCGGTTACTTCGCCGTCGACCCTGCAGCTTGAGTGCGCGACAAATCCGTTTCTCAGGTGTCAAGAGGTGGGGGTGTCAAAAATGGTTGCTGGGAAATGTGGTGTCGACCCGTTTGATGTTCTTTCTGTCTTTACAGCACTTCGGGGAATGAAAGATAATTTCTGAGTTATCAATTCTCTTTAATAGCATTGTTGACCTTCTCCTGACAATAGGATAGATATCACAGCAACAATTACGTGTTTGAGTATCGGCAATTATATTGAGAATCTGGGAGGATTTTATAATGAAAAGATTGGTTTTAGTAGCAGCAGCCCTTATGACCCTGCAAAGTTTTACTGCAGGGGCGGCCACAATTTCTGTGAATCAGTTTGTAGAGCATCCGGCATTGGATGCGGTATTGAAAGGATTTCAGGATTATCTGAAGGAAAAAGGAGTTGAAGTTAAATATAATGTGCATAACGCCCAGGCAAATATGGGAACCGCCACCCAGATTGGACAACAGATGATCGGGGAAAAACCGGATTTGCTGCTTGCCATTGCAACTCCCTCGGCGCAAGCCACCGCTCAGGCTGTAAGCAAGGCGCCTGCAGATCTTAAGCGCCCGTTTCTTTTTTCAGCTGTTACTGATCCTGTTGCGGCAGGTCTTGTAAAAGATCTGCAGCATCCGCCAAAAGGTATAACCGGGGTTTCTGATCTTCTGCCAATTGAGAAGCATATCAAAATGGTGCTCTCTTACGACGAGAATATTAAAACCCTTGGTCTGTTGTATAACAGTGGTGAGGCAAACTCCAAGTCAACCATAGCTGCAGTGAAGGCATTGAGTGAAAAGCTGGGCTTTAAAACTGTTGAGGCAACCGCCTCAAAAACTGCTGATGTTTACCAGGCGGCAAAATCTCTGGTCGGTCGTGCCGATGCTGTTTTTATCCCAACGGATAATACCATTATCTCTGCCCTTGAATCGGTTCTGAAAGTCGGGGTTCAGAATAAATTACCTATCTTTGCTGCAGATGTGGACTCTGTAAAGAGAGGTGCTGTTGCAGCCATGGGATTTGACTACTACAAGCATGGATATCAGACAGGGGCAGTGGCCGAGAGAATTTTGAATGGCGAAAAACCTGAAAATATTCCCGTCTCATTTCAGAAAGATCTTCAGCTTTATATTAATGCGGGCTTTTCTGAAAAGATGGGTCTTACTCCTCCCGAGGAACTTTTGAAAAAAGCTGCCAAGGTTTATAAATAGGCAGCGGTTATATTGATGGTAGCTTTATGACTTGGTACGCAGCACTTGGTGCAGTAGAGCAGGGACTCGTCTATGGCATAATGGTGATCGGGGTCTACCTGACCTTTCGGATTCTCGATTTCCCTGATCTTACAGTGGATGGAAGCCTTCCATTAGGGGCTTCCATCTCTGCTGTGGCAATTACCCATGGCGTCAATCCCTACCTCTCTCTGGTTATTGCTCTGGCCGGAGGTTTCCTGGCAGGAATGATAACGGCAATCCTGAATACCAAATTCAAGATATTGCATCTGCTGGCCTCCATCCTGACAATGATCGCATTGTACTCCATTAATATTCGTATTATGTCCGGTCCAAATGTTGCCCTTCTGGGACAGGAAACGGTGTTCGATGCGGTTATTGGTTTTGGAGTCCCGGCGCATCTGGCAGGGCTGATAATTTTTGGCATCTTTGCTCTTATTGTTCTCAGTTTTATTATCTGGTTCCTGGGGTCTGAGATTGGCCAGGCAATTCTTGCAGTGGGTGATAACCCGCAGATGATACGAAGTCTTGGCGTAAACACCCATACCATTATTATCCTTGGAGTAGGGCTGTCTAACGGGCTGGTTGCCCTGAGTGGTGCACTGGTTGCACAGAACCAGGGGGCCGCTGATGTCGGAATGGGGATTGGCACCATTGTGGCAGGACTTGCCTCGGTTATTATAGGAGAGACACTCTTTGGCTGTAATACCATTGCCAGGGCCTTTATTGCGGCCCTGCTTGGCTCTGTGGTGTATCGACTGGCTATTGCTCTTGCCTTAGGGCTTGAGTTTGGTGGATTCAGGTTTAATCCAAGCGATCTTAACCTGATAACCGCGGTTTTGGTTATCAGTGCTCTGATTGCACCTAACCTTAAGAAGAGGTTAATGCAAAGGTGATTGGTTTAAATGGAATTGTAAAATACTTCCATAGGGGAAGCGTGAATGAGGTTTTTGCTCTGGATAATATCGATCTGCAGATTGAAGAGGGCGATTTTGTCACGGTTATCGGTTCCAATGGTGCAGGAAAATCGACCCTGCTCAACTGTATCGCCGGCGGGTTTTTTCCTGATTCCGGTAAGATTTTAATAAATAGTCAGGACGTTACTGCTTGGCCTGAATATAAAAGAGCCAAGTTGATCTCGAGGGTGTTTCAGGATCCGCTTCTCGGTACCTGTCCTTCGGCAACGATTGAGCAAAATATGGCATTGGCTTCTCTCCGTGGTAAAAAACGAGGGCTTGCCAGGGGTGTAAAAAGCCGGGATAGAGATCGGTTTCGTGAGGAGTTGAAGCAGCTCGGGCTGGGGCTTGATAAGCGTCTCCTTGATAAGGTCGGCCTGCTTTCGGGAGGGCAGCGACAGGCCCTGACAATGCTTATGGCTACTATGCTCAGACCGGATGTGCTCCTGCTTGATGAACATATTGCAGCCCTTGACCCGAAGACAGCAAACCAGATTCTTTTATTGACGCAGGAAATTGTAAAACAGAGCAAACTTACCACTCTGATGATTACCCATAATATGAAACATGCAATCAGTTTCGGCAATCGGCTGATTATGCTTCATCAGGGAGGAATACTGCTTGATCTGAAGGGTGAGGAGAAGAAAAATCTTACCGTCAAAGATCTTCTGGCTCAGTTTTATAAAACTCAGGGTGAAGAGTTAGCCCTGGACTCCCTTTTACTCAATTAACCTCCCCTCACTCACATCCCAGGAGTTTGTTCCAGTCCATTTGCTTAAAGCTGTTATGCAGCATATGGTCATCATCTTCTATTCGTATTTCCAGATTGGAAAAAGTTTTTTCTGCAAGGGGAATAACCTTCTCGGCTGGAGTTACCGTGTCTTTCTGCCCTATAATAAGGATGGTTGGTATGGACAGCATCACCTCTGGAGCGCG